>VMHT01014083.1_pt1 | contig 12186 bp, 11 predicted proteins | sample 4693611 | NCBI WGS metagenome assembly VMHT01 (sample SAMN12280063, study PRJNA550983) | marine metagenome | isolation source: seawater sampled from same location over 5 years 0.02-0.2 micron viral filtrate | place: USA: collected off the coast of southern California halfway between the port... ...
GGGTTAATACCAGTGTAAACGGAAAACTTTCCACCTGGGCGGAAACGTCTAGCTGGTTTATGTGTAACATCTGGCTGTTTTAAGCCGTAATTTGCGCCGCCAAAATTCCACCTTGGTTGCGACATTTCGTTTGGTTCTCGGCGACCTCCTAAAGCACTAATTGGAGGGTGACCGCCGTCAATATCTCTTGCTGTGTGAAGTCTTTGTCGAAACATTCTATATTATAGATTAAGAAAAAGAATTTATCTCAAAGTCCTCTTCACTTGTCTCTTCTTCCTCTTCCATTTCCTCTTTCTCTTCAGCTGGTATTTCTCGATAACCTCGAAGATACAAAGCGGTGCCTGTCTTGTAAACAGATTCCCCGTATACATCGGAATTAAGAAACCACTGTCTGATGGCCTTAGAAGAATGTTCGGGTTTGACCCTGACAGAGGCTGGCAGCGCATACCACTGTGCGGAAGAGGTAATAAAGGTAATGACATGAGCAAGATACATGTCTTTGTCCGGAACATACTCTTTTCCCTCTTGGCGCTTTTCAAAGAGTTGCACAAACACACGGTGAGGTAAGTATGACGACTGAAGATATTCCAAACTTCGACGACGTACAGAAGCAGGAATAAACTTCGCCATTTTGTAGTTTTCGTCGCGCAGCAATCTGAGGTGACGCAACAGTATGTTCATGAGGCAGTTAATGCGCTTTTTCCACCACTCTCTGTCCTTCAGCGACGGGTCCAGTGGGTAAATATGTTTGGACTCATCAACCTTCAGGGCATTTGATGTAAATGTGCTGCCAAACAGTAAGTCGAGAATACGTTCAGCATCTGCAATCGTTGCCTCTTCGCGCAAAGGTGGTCTTTCGTTAGTCTCCATTCCAAATGTTCCATGGAGTTGCACATCGCACTTGTCTTTGTATAGCCTTCTGGCTTTGGCGGTGCCGCCACCAGTTAGGTCTTTCACTACGTTGTTGTTGATAGGCGAATCTTTGGGCGGTTCCTTCATTATCACATAGCGAGCTTTGTCAATATTTGCTAAGTCCGGATTCGCGTCAGCTGATGTTTTCTTCTTTGGGTCTTCAGTGAGGATCGCATATGATGCATGGTAAAAGTAGTCGCCAAAGCACAATTCGAGCGCCTGGTTACAAAGACCTTTTCCGTTACGACCTGATCCGTTTAGAATAAAGAAGTGTTCAATAGCTCTGCCACTAATTCCTGAACCAGCCATAACAAAGAACAAACGACGGCAGTCAGGATCAGGGAATATTTTTGAGTAGACTTTATCATGTAACTCGTCTTCGATTAGTTTGTCTTCGCCAACTGGTTCGTCGTAGTAAGTGAAGTCGTATTTGCAAGACTTGGTGACCATGTCGGTTTTTTCTGCTGGGCGAAACTCCCAAGCCGCAATGTCAAATATTCCGTTGTCAAACCCAATTAAGTCAGGGTTTAAGTCAAACTCAAGGTTGTACTTTGTAAGTGCCTTCTCCGCTGTTTTCAATACACCGTTTCTCCAGCCATATGCACTTGTCCGCTGCTGAAATTCTCTCCATGCTCTGTCAAGCTTTGAATAACTTCTAAGGCTCTCTTCTGTGCAGGTCTTGTCGAAGTAACTATAAACCTCCTCGCGCAACGCCATGAACACTCGAACGTCGTCGAACACCCACTTTTTCCCGTCCCAGCAACACCATTCTTTCGAAGGCATCATATAAACGAAACTGTCTGAATACTTTTCCACCAATAACTGCACTGCCGAATCCTGGTTAAAATACTTCATCTCTTGTACTAAGGCCTCCATTGCTCCCTTTGTCATTTTTTTAGGGGAAAACTCGATGGGTTCAATTCCCTGCAGGTCGTAACCCCCTTCAATAGGCTTTTCCTCAAACTCAAGCGACATTTCGAACTTGCGAAGAATAAAAGACTCCAACAACTTCATGACAGAACTGATGCCCCCAGGAAATTCGTCAACGTTTGCTTTCAGCAGTTTAATTCCGTCAAACTCGTAAATGGCGTTAACATAGTTGCTTGACTCTGTCGGCGCGACGAGATCAGGGTGACTGTTGCGGAGGAAACTGACTAGGTCGCCAACGACAATGCTCTCATACTCTTGTAAGTAAAGGCCCATGAAGCTACCATCTTTGTTTTTGTGTTTCTCTGCCCCGCTGCGGTACACGTACTTTTGCAATGCTGGATTTGCCTTGCGGAAGTGTGCAACAACACCTTTTACTCCTTCCATGAATTTTGCAACGAACGGCGGAGGCTTGGACGGATATCCCGTCTTTCCTTCGTCTTTCATTGCCAGAACGAAACCGTCGTAAGTGCCGTAGAAGATAAGACGCAAGAAAAGCCTTTTTGCTTCTTTTCTTTCGATGCACAGGTCAGTCATGGTTTGTGCTAGCACCTCTTCGCGGTTGCATACGTAATGAGTAAGAGCTTCTGGCACTGGCACCTTATTGTTGATGCAGAGCTGACAAAGCAATGCGACTTGCGCGTTTTTCAGGTCGATGTCGTAGTATTTTCCAGCCAAAGTGTTTCTGACTTGTTTCCTGAAGGCAGTAAGTCCGAGCGAGTCGCCGACGTATGGGCGACCCCATGATGTCTTCTTCTTTATGTATTTTACGGGCACACCGCCGAGGTGGTCATCGTAAAGACTGAGGTAGTCTTCGATCTGCTTTTTCTCGTTCTGAAAGAGTTGCTTTGCAAGTTCTGTTGTGTACCCTAAATGCCAGGTGTCTGAAAGGAAAGAAGATGCTAACAGCCTGAGTGCAGCGTCTTTGTCGAACTCTTCGATGAAGTCTAGCTCGGTAAGAGGGTTGGTAGTGCGAACGATTTGAATAGGTGCCATGATGAATTATAGTTAGATTGTGATGATGGAATCTCTCCAAGTCCTTTTGGACAAAATCCAATTTTTTTTTCCGTGTCAGAAAAAGTTCTAAAACTGGTTAACAATCTAAAGAAAACCTTCTGGAACATTTCTCTGTTTTTTTTTGGAAAAAGTCTTTCCGTACGGAAAATCATATAAAGCGCTCTCACATTTTTTCGCATAATGGCCGCCAAAGAAATCGCACTACTCGAAATGCAACTAGCAGCTACTATGGCTGCGCTCCATACCTTTATGGACCACAACAAGAAACTATTGCCGCAAGATAGAGAGCCTCCTCCTATGTCCGAATACTTTGGCAGCCAGAAACGGCCGTTTGACGATCACCCTGCAATTCCTGGCATCTCGCGACCAGCTACGGAGAGCATCTATAAGGACGCACAGGAAGCTCTTTGCAACGCAACGAAAGAAAATTTTGCTGAAGTTGCGCAAGCAATAATAAATCCTATGGCAAGAGCAAGAGTGGAGTCGAACCTCGTCCCGTCAGAAGTCGTCAACCAGGCTATCGACGAAGAGGACAGTGACTCTGTGCTATCTGCCAGGGAGAAGGAGGAGGAAGATGATCTTTTTGAACGTATCGTAGCTTCTTCTCACAAGCAGCAGGCAGTGGCTGAAATGATTAAGCTTCCTGGCTCTATTCGCTGGTACAAGTTCGAGGCAACTGTTGCCTTTCGTGACGAAGACTGGCACTCTGACATTGGCGCTCATTTAGAGGAGAACGTGCAAGAATACCTTGACCAGTACATGGAGAACGGTGGGGTTGTAACAAAGGCTACCTTTTCGAAAACCGGAGAGTTCGGGAGTACACCCTGATTTTCAAATTTCAGAAACTTTTCTACTAGAAGTGAATGTCCATTGTCTTTTGTCTTTTACGGTCCGTACATTCCGTATGGACCAAATCCCTTTTCCATATGTCCAGGACAACCGTTCTGAGTAGAAAGAAGTTTCCCAGGTGCTGTACTAGGGGTACTCTATTTTTTTAACTCTTAAGAAATTTATATATAATTATAGAATATAATGGCAGGAAACGCATTGACACCGCTCCTCTCGAGAGAGGAGTTTAGGCAAATGTACCTTCAGACGCTCGCTCATGAAGCGAGAAACCAAGCATTCAACCTCCAAGCTAACATTGACTGGTCAATGACGGGCGACACCGAGCAAGAAGCAGCCCTTGCGGGAACACTGGCGGCAATGCCACGTATGCAAGTTGATTCCGAGGCACAACAGTACCTTCGCGCTTTAGTGGTTCCCCGAGACTTTCAGTGGGTCTACTCAAGGCTGAACTTAGATATGAAAAAATGGGTTATATTGAACTACGCAAAAGTTGCAGAAGTGTTGACAAAGATGGGACAAAGACCTGCTTCGGGTGCATTGTTCCTTTCAACAATGGCCTCCATGTATCAGTATTTCAATACAAACAGCGCAGCCAGTGTAGCAGACTACAACGCAGCAGTGTTGGAAGAGTCTAAGAGAAATGCAGCGCCGCCGAATGTTAACGTAGGCACTGTTCCAGTAGCGCCAGTTAGTGATAGTCCTATGCCTAATGTGACTTCCGTACGAACAACGCCGCTTACAATACAAGAACGACTTCAGAGTTTGAGGGATCAAGGGCTCTCAGATGTGCCATTCTCAGGAAGACAGCCTGCACCGCCGCCAACGCCAAGACAGCGACGAAATCCTAATCCTATTCCTGGTCCAGTAAAAGGCGACGACGAAGGCAGATTGGCGGACACAGTTAATCCCATGCGTGAAATTAGAATGGAGAGAGATGAGCGAGGTCTTATGCGTCAAGAAGATTTTGAAAGTTCATTGCGTGAAAATGAGATGAAAGAACGGCAGCAAATGGGAGCAGAAGATCAATTAAGTGCAGCGCTAAGACAAACACCACCACCACCGCCACCTTCACGTCCGTTACCATTACCATTTTCAAAACCTGCTGACCCCGGTCGAAAACCTGCTCCGCCAATAGCGCCCATGCCAGCCGACGAGAAACCATTTAGCATATCACCTGGAGCAGAAAAAAAACGTACGAAGGTGCCACAAGCTAAGAACAGAAGCTCGAAGGTAGAAAAGGTGGAACCAGAAGAAGATGAAATTGTTGCGAAAATGGTCGACTTAGCGAAAGCCGTAACGAGCTCAGCAGATGATAAAGCTGTAAGAAAAGAAAAAGGACAAGTTATAGTTAATGACTACGTAAATAACCAAACAGGAGATATTAGAACTAATCGAGTTAAAGCACTAAAAAAACGAGGAGGCATGGGAAGTGACCTTAGCTCTTACAGAGGAAAGTACTTTTACGGCGGAGGTATGGACTCTTTTGGCGGAGCTATGGAAAAGCAACGGAAGAAAGCCTCAGACCACAAGCGAAGGTACTTATCAGGAGCAGGTGCAGTACGTACAGGTGTGAAAGCTGCAGACCACGGTTGGCAACAATTTGGAAAGTATATTCTGGCCCGTAGAGACCTGGACGACGGATCCAACCTCCATATTCGATACACCAACGGACAGAAAATTAATGCAATCCCACCAGTTGCTGTGGGTGGCGGCATGAAAGCGGTCCTGTCGACTATTGCGGACGGTAAGTCGCCAACGTACAGTCAGTTAAGCAAAATAAGCGATGGCGAGAAGTCGTACATACAGAATGTTCTTTCAAAGGCCTCTCTCGATCCAGCCATCTTTACAAAGAGAAGTAAAACGGAAAAAGAATCTAACAAGAATCGTTTTGAAATTTTAAAGGGACAAATTGTCGCTGGTAATGATAATCCTGAAATAATAAAGGAGTTCAAACATATTCTTGTCTCAATGCGCAAGTCTAAGGAGTTGCCTGCAGACCAGGTGACGGAAATTCTGATGGAACTGAGTTCTCTGGGTCACTAAGCTCGTTTAGAAATGATCCGAGTAAGCTTTGTGAGTCATCAGTGAAATAAAAAAGCGAGCCCTCTTGTTCCTGAGTAGGGTCAACTCTCCTAACCATAGACCGTCGCAGTTCCGGTATTTCCGGCATCTCCACCCACTTTCCATTCGAGCGGACATACTTGTTAATATGCCGGTAGCAGAAGTTTCTGTAGAAAGGGTGGCCGTGCTCGATACCGTGTGCGGACAACCATTCGTGGACATCTGAGCTCTCGGAGAGCCTGGGCACGAGTGTGTCGTCCCATGGGTCACCGGAAATGCAAGCTTCTGTACACTTCCAGTCTCTGCAAAGAGGCCTGGAGCGGTTGCAGCACGACGCAACCTGCTCATATATGTCACCTGCCTCTGCATTGAGGTCTTTGATAAGGTCGGCGGCGGCGGAGACAACTTGGAGGACATGATCTCGAGGCAGTGAGATCATCAAACTAGGGTGATATATAGAGTTGTCCATAATAAAATTATGAACAACAGTCGGAATTCTTTTTTTTCTAACCGCATTTTCGCGCACTAAAAAATCTGGTTAACAAAAAACTGGTTAAGAGAAAAGCTTCTAGAAGGTTCGGCAGAACTTTCCTTTCCATACCACGGTCCATACTGTTGCCACAATGTTTTCCATAATAATTATTTTGCACATGTCGTATTTAAGCACACTAAGAAACAAGGCAAAGCTTTGCTTGGACGAAATTTTTGTGACGCCTCTTACTGAAGACGTAGGTACACAGACCGACTTCTCGGAAGAACCACTAAAAAATGTCATACGAAAGAGAAAAGCGGAATTCTGGGACATATTCGAGTCCGTATGCGGAGAGGACACCCTCTTCAGTCGTCACGTCACTGTTAACGCTCCCGGCTCCAAGGGCTTCAAGGGGAAGAGACCAGAGGAAGGTGGAATTGGCTCCATTAGTGACATTGAGAACTCGCCCGAAACACCTTGTAGCGTGCCCAGTTGCTCAGGAACTGTTGAGTCTACCGCCGCTGCCACGGCAGACGTACCGACGAGACAGAGGAAAAAACTTATGCGAGAAATCGCTGCAGTCAACGGAATCGAGTATAACGATGACACTGCCCTCAATACCCTTTTCCGCGGTCAGACAAACGATCAGCTTATAGCTCAACTAGACGAAGGGGACCAGAGACCCCCTGCGGCTGCGGTGAAAAGCTATACAATGAATTACGAAGATATGATGGAGTTTGGCATTATAGAAGTTGGCGTCTACGAAACGCTCGACAAAGAGATGAGAAGAAAATACTGCGCGGGTATCATGGACGAGGTCTACCGACTTATTGACCAGTATAAGGCGAAGCCGACAAGTTTACGTGCTATAGCTACTAAATACAACTGCCTTTACGACCACCTCTACGACATATGGAGAGGCAGAGCTAACAATCCCTTTTTAACTGTCAGCAGACCCACCTGCATTCAAAATCTCCGTTAAGCCTTTCCTGTACCGCTTACTAGGTTCTTCTTCGTAGTCAATAATAAACGGCGAAAATTTTTCATTTGTGGCATCTTGATAAAGTTTAAGTAGAGTTTCTTTGTCAATACCCAATCCACCCTCACTCAGGATCATGTTAATTTCGCGGTGGCCAGACAATTTAAGTAGAACAAGATAACTACAGTTGTTACGTATAATTTTTGGTATAGCGAAGTAAGACTGAGATAGATATATAACAGAACAATTCAGCTTGCGCGCTCGTATGTAGTAGTTCTTAATTCTTTCTTGGTTCTTCTCCAGCACGAGATCGTCATATACCACTAAGTGGTTTAAGTCTTTATCCATCTTGTCAAGAACTGGGGTATTGTTTAATCCCTCCACAATTTGAATGTCGTCGCACTTCTTTTTCAAAAACCGGTAAAGCGGCTCGTCCTTATTTCTTGTGACGATGGTAATGTCGTTAAACGTACCCTTTCCATGGCAAAACATAGATATTAAATTCACCAAAAAATTTGTTTTGCCTGAACCAGAAGGGGCTACGACGCACATACGAAGTGGTATCTTCAGGTTGTGTATGTGGAAGTTTGGGTTTTCAGCGTTGTCGAGCATGTTCTTTGGTATTTTCTCGTACATGTTCTGTATACCGGAGGAAGACTTTCCTGAACTTTTGACAGCACTGGTGTCTTCTTCTTTTACACCACGTCCTTCCATGATAGCTTTTAGTCTACTGTCCATTATACTCTAAATTAAGAAATAAATTCTTCGGTTAATACATAATGGCGCTAACCCCACAATCACCGTTCACAAATCAATCTCCGTATTTCCCTACCGCTAACAACGTCTTTAACACCACGAATTTCGTCGAAAAGCTAACACTAGCCCGGCTTCCTTTATCAGGAGCTGGGCCGCTTGGAGACAGGCGACCATTTGGAGTGCGAAGGAGAGGACCTATATGGGACAAACGAGGACGTGCACCTGACGGAAAAACTCTGCCTAGTTTATAATGAGGTGGTCCTCAGAAACGGAAGATCTTTTAGAACGATTGCGCGTCAACTGCGTAAATTTGTCGGAATATCACCGACGAAGGTTTTACCACTTTAAGAGTTGGAATAAGTATTTCCGTATACCCATGCTAATTCTTGCTAGCGTGAACTCAACGGCTAGTGTAGGGTTGCAGCAGGCAGGGGTAGAGCAAGGAATAGTGAGTGGTATTACGTGCGTGCTTGGAATGATAATGGGAATGATTACCGCACTTGAGATGTACCTTGACATAAAGAGTGCAATAGACAGGGAGTCATTGCAAAGCAAAGAATTTTACACTCTAGCAACGGAAATATACCGTACGCTACGACTGTCAGAAGAAGAAAGAGGAGAAGACGGCAGCTCGTATCTCCAAAAGAAGTTTGCACAATACACGAAACTAAAAGAGCAGTCGGACTTGATGAAAAGGAAGATGAAGCACGACTTGCTCGCAAAGATACCGGAACAAGCCAAGGAATCGCCTACCCCAAGCGTAGAGGATATAGAGGAACAAATATACGGTAGCTTCCACAGGACATTTTCCACTTTTTTTACAAGACCTTCAAACTACAAGTCAGATCTTTATATAGACACAAAACAGAATTCCGGAGGAGGAAAGGACGAAGGTTCGCCTAGTGGTCTATCGGTAGATTGTGAGACTGGGTCTTAAGTTTCCAGACCAGTACCCCTCTGCAAATATGCCAGACTGGTTATATGCTAGATAGTAATAATAACTAGAACCCAAACCAGTATGCCAGTTCGATTCTGGAGAGGCTGTCCCCTCTCAGCTAAATTTTTTCCATTTGAATGTTACAGAAATGTTGTTATTTATATTTTAAGAATTTTACGGCTCTTTGAGTCGAACATGGTCCAGCGGTTCGGCGGCTGGAAGTCACCCTAGGGCGTAGCCCTAACTCAAATACCGGGATATGCCGGTATACTTACAAGCCAGTTCGATTCTATCCCCTCAAATATTTTTTTTATTAAAATGAAATTAAGAAAATGTTTAGCTATTATATAATGCTCACTAACGTAGACATCGAAGGCCTTGCGAAGCGCATGAAAATACCGTTGGCTTTTGTCGGCTTTAAAGACGACTTGCCGCGCACCATCAAACCAAACCAATACTATATCATAAATTTGGAAGACGCTGAAATGGAAAGTGGAAAGCAGAATTCAGGATCGCACTGGACGGGTTTCCAGGTGCGAGCACACGGCAATGGGTCAAAGCCAGAAGCCATGTACTTTGATTCTTACGGCGCACCTCCGCCTCAAGACGTAAAGAAATCAGTTGAGTACTCTTATCCAGGTACAAAGGTAAACTACACAAAGAAAGACATACAAGCGCTGATGAATCAAGCTTGCGGTTGGTACCAGCTTGCATATGCGCATTTTATAAACAGCTCGTTCTTAAAAAACGAGAGACTACAAGAAGCAACGATGGACTTTTTAGGTTTGTTTGATGACCTCGACGAGAGTCAGAATTGGAAAAAAAACGAATTTGTGCTCAAACACTTCTTTTTATCGACAGACGAAGAAGAAAGAAAAAAACAATTACGTGAAGGCAAAACAAATGTATTTCCCGATCCGGATTCTATTGACACGGAAGCATCTTTAAATACAAAAGACATGAAAGTTCCAATTAATATCAGCTATAAATGAGCATCACTGAAACCAAAAAAATTAGAAAAGACGTCGCCGATGTTCCTCTTCCAGAGATTTTCGAAGGAGAGCTTGCCGTGGACATCGCCGGCAACACGGTGCCAATAAGGAAAGTCGTGTGGCACGGGCAAGTAAGCTTCTCCACGTACATTGACTCTTTGATGGATCCGGCCGAGCTCATCAGTCGTCTTTTGGACAATGTCTACTTCATCAGGGCTGCCATCAGGGATTTTCTCAGGGTCGCACTTGTAAGCGCTGACTTTGATTACGCAGTTTTTGTCGTGGAACACCTCGCAACCACGCTCAGGGAGCTCCTGTACAAATGCCTTGGCGACGCGTATATTTAAGTAGTTATCCCAAACCCACCAATGCGCCACTTGGTCTTGATCTAGCACATTTAGACCGTAAGGTACTAAATAAAATCTGTATCCAGTGCCAATTGCATGATCGTCTATCATTGCTGCAGCAGCCACTTGGACAATCATCGATCCGTTGTTGTCCATATTTATTTTGTGAGAATAGTGTAGAAATGAAAAAAAGCGCGGACGGTGTTCATGACTTTTCAGGACATTGGGCGATGAACCTTCCAGAAGGAAAGAACATTCCTCCTCTGCCCCCACGTAGAGGACCTTCGAAACCCCGAGGCTACAAAAGTATTCATTGCAGCGAGTACAATGAAGCCGCGAGTTCGCGACTATCCCGCACCTCCTCGGAGGTCGCAGAGGAGATCAAGGGCAAAACCGACGAAATCATCGGCTTACTGCGCGATAATGGCAGAGGATAACACAGCGAAAATCCACGAAGACATGCTGCTGACGCAAACAGTGAAATGGTTGAATGATACGTTCACTATGCCTCAAAGAACTTGTGATGAACAGTTTGTTGCATACTACGATTTGTATGCAAAAAACCAAAAGCGGCTTGAAAGACTTTGCTTCGATTGCAAGTATCCTGTCGACTTTGTCGATTCTTTTATATGCTCATCTTTGAGCTGCGTGAAGATATTCCATACGCAATGTCTTCCAAAAAACCACCACAGCCACCTATGCCCCCTACACTTCTGCGCCGACTGTAAATCCCGTGTGAAGGAAGGTCGATACTGTTTCATGTGCCCGACTACTTATTGTACAACATGCAGCTTACATAAGCAAAAAGGAGGAAAGCATATGTCGCTATGCGAAGTTTGCACGAAGCAGTGCTGCGATGGACACCTTCCTGGTGTCATGAACGATTGTCTATCTTGCAAAACGATTACCACTGCGTAGTCGGAAGCCGCTTCCTACTGTGGGTATCTCCCATTGTGATACACCTGTATTTACATTATAGTAGTAAGGGTAACCATCGCTTGTATAGTACGTCTGATAATTTGATAATGCATTAGCTGCGTTTTGTGCCGACATTGTCGCTTGATTTATAGTTGATTGAGCTTGGTTAGTAAAGTCGTCAGCGGCGCTCTGTAGCTGGTTGGTTCTCCTTGAAACCTCACTTTCTGCTCTCGATATGCCAGAGTCTAACTGTCTTTGGCCCTGTTCAACTCTCCTGTCGACTTCACTTTCGACGCGAGAAATGCCAGAATCCAACTGCCTTTGTCCTTCTTGTACTCCTCTGTCTACTAATTTCTGTCCCTCTGACTCAACTCTTCTTCTTCCTCTGCTAAGTTGCTTCTTCCCTTCTTTTTTGCCCTCCTCCAAACCTTTATCCAAGAGATCTCTTGCTTCTCTCTCTGGGTCAATTTGGTCCGTACGGGCGGCCGTTTTTTCGCCCACTTTAACGGCTTCTTTTCCAGCTCGGTTTACAACGTCCCATACCCTGTCATCATTTCCAAATACTGACTTCTCTCTGAGTTCGTCTTGGTACCCAGGCTTTTCTACCATTTGGTTAAACGTTTCGTTAACAGCCATGGCCGCAGCAGGTCCACCAACTGCGCTTGCAGCAGCAGCCAATGCTGGTTTACCAACAGCTATAATTCCAGCAGTTGCAGTACTAGTAACAGCATTAAGGCCTTCCATAAATGGTAACATTGTTTTTTGTGATTTTGACAATCCTTTACTTTCGAAACATTTCGAAGGGCAATTCAAACTTTCTCTTTCTTTTGCCACGCATTCATCATACTCTCTCTTGTGCTTTGCTTTATTTGTAGGCAAAGCCTGATATTTTTTCCACAAAGGACTGCAGTCAGCCGGCTTCTGGCACTCTGGCCTTCCCTCACACTCGGGTAGTAACTTTCCAGAGGTTCTTCCCCCCTTTAAACGATAAGGACGTTTCATCTGTATACATATGCTAA
>VMHT01200298.1_pt1 | contig 12186 bp, 8 predicted proteins | sample 4693611 | NCBI WGS metagenome assembly VMHT01 (sample SAMN12280063, study PRJNA550983) | marine metagenome | isolation source: seawater sampled from same location over 5 years 0.02-0.2 micron viral filtrate | place: USA: collected off the coast of southern California halfway between the port... ...
GGTTCGTTTGTCACACGAGTCAGTTACAGGTAGAGATGGTTATTCTGATTTCTATAAAAAAGACATTAGATTTAACGCATTAGGTCCTGTAGGTGATGTAGTTGAAGAATGGATTTGTAAAGGTGCTTATTGTTCACAAGCAAACTTTGGAGAAGCTGATTGGTCTTCAGATGCACCAATGAACATTTCTATCACTATTAGAATGGATTACGCCATCTTAAATTACTAATAGTAATAATTTTTATAAAGAAAAAGCGCCTTTTTGGCGCTTTTCTTATTCTCACATATATGTATATCCGAACTAGTTTTAATTAAAATAACGTTATGGAATCAACACAACAACCCCAAGCACAGCCACAAGAGCAAGCTTACAAATTTCCCACGGAAGAAGTTACATTACCATCAAAAGGTTTACTTTATCCTGAAGGACATCCTTTAAAATCAGGCATTATTAGAATGAAATATATGACTGCTAAAGAAGAGGACATTTTAACTAACCAAAATTACATAAAAAATGGAACAGTAATTGATAAATTACTACAATCATTAATTATGGACCCAATAAAAGTAGAAGACTTATTAGTGGGTGATAAAAACGCAGTATTAGTTGCAGCTCGTATTTTAGGTTATGGACAAGATTACACTTTTAGTTATCCTAATCCAACTACAGGTGAAAATGAAGAAGTGACAATAGATCTAACTGAAGCAGATGATAAAGAGTTAGACACAAAATTAATGATTGAAGGTAAAAATGAATTTGAATTTGAATTGCCTACATCTAAAGTACTACTTACATTTAAACTTTTAACTCAAGAAGATGAGAAAAAAATTGATGCTGAATTAAAAGGTCTTAAAAAAATCAACAAAACATCATCACCAGAATTAACTACACGTATGAAACATGTAATACAGTCAGTAAATGGTGATAGAACAACTAAAGCAATTAGAGACTTTGTAGACACACAATTTTTAGCACGTGATGCTAGAGCATTTAGAAATTATTTAGATTCAGTGTCACCTGACATTGATCTAACATTCGACCTTACTTTTAGCGATGGGACAGTAGTCGAAGATGTAAACGTTCCTATCGGGGTTAACTTTTTTTGGCCTGACGCCTCAGTATAGACAAGTCTTATGGACTCAAATACATGATCTGGTGTACCATGGTGGTGGTGGATTTATACATTCAGAGATATACAACATGCCTATTTGGTTAAGACGTTTTCATATAACTAAAATTAATGAGTTTATTGAAAAACAAAATGAAGAACAAAGAAAAGCCCAGGGTGACCAACAAATGGGAGACAGTAGGACTATTCAAAGACCTAATGTAAGCCCTAACAATACCTACAATTTTTAAGTAAAGGCATCGCAGATGCCTTTATTTTTTTCATATTTATATATGAATAATCTTATATTATGGCTAACGAAGAAGAAAAAGAAAAAATAGAGCTTGGAAAATTATATTCAGAAGTATTAAGAGAAAACCTAGGAATACAAAGGGTTAATACTGATGAATTAAAAATTCAAATAGATTTATCTAAAGAAATAGGAGGAGCTTTTAAAATAACCAATGAGCAGGGTAAAGCCATATTAAAAAATTCTCGAGATTTATCTAAACAAACTGCAAATATTTTAAGAGATGAAGAAGCAATAATAAAAGGTCGTAGATCTAAAAGAGATATTGATAAAGAAATAACTAAATCTACACAAACTCAAAACTCTGCATTAAAAGAAATAACTCAAGTAACTTCTCAACTAGCTTCATTACAAGACAGGATGAAAGATGATCCTAAAGAAGTAACTGAGGCTAATATGGATCAAGAAAAAGTATTCAAGAATATTAAGTTTGGTTTACAATCTAATTTAGATATAAGTAAAGAAAATCTAGTAGCTTTAAAACAAGAACTAGCAATAAGAAAAAGAATAGAAAAAAAATTAGGAGTACTTGGTAAATTAGTAAAAGGTGTAGGTAAAATTCCAATAGTAGGAGAATTCTTAAAAGCTGATAAGATTCTAGAAGAAATGGAAGAAAAAGCTGCTAAAGTTGGTTCTACTAAATTTGACGTAATGTCAGCGGGGATAATGGAAATGGGTGCCCAACTAAAAGAAAACATGTTAGACCCATTTGTTATTTTAACATCAATGTTCGCTGCAGGTTTTACAGTAGACCAATCAATAACAGAATTAGAACGAAGTTTAGGTGTATCTAGAGATCAAGCAACAGGTATAAGAAAAAACTTTGAAACATTAGCAACTAGTACAAAAAATACTTCTATTAATTCGCTTGATATAGAAAAAAGTTTTAATAACTTAAACGAACAATTTGGCACAGCATCAACTATACTTAGAGACGATATAGTTACAGAAATGGCAGAATTAGGTAAATTAACTAATATGTCTGCCGAATCACAAGCTAATTTTGCTAGATTTGCTAACATATCAGGAAAAAATGCAGCAGTAATAACAACTGAAACAAGGAGAGCGGTAGTAAATGCTGAACAAGAAAAAGGCCTTAGATTAGACATTAATAAGGTACTAGACCAAGCAGGTAAAATAAATGGCCAAATAGCAGCCCAATTAGGGGGTAATGTAACAGCAATAGCAGAAGCAGTAGCAGTAGCTAAACAATTTGGTATGGAATTAGAAGCTGTAGCAGCTTCAGGTGCGGCATTATTAAATTTTGAACAATCTATTGGTAATGAATTAAAAGCAGAATTACTAACAGGTAAACAACTTAATTTAGAAAGAGCAAGATTAGCAGCATTAACTGGTGATTATAAAACTTTAACAAAAGAAATTAACGCTAATGTAGGTGATTTTGGTGATTTTACTAAAATGAATGTTCTTCAACAACAAGCACTAGCAGAATCAGTTGGAATGACAGCTGATCAATTGTCAGATGTTTTACTTAAAAACGCAAACATAGCACAATTAGCACAAGAAGCAAGATTAGCAGGTGATGAAGACTTAGCTAATCAATTAGAAAAACGAAGTACCCAAGAAAAATTCAATGATGCTGTAATGAAACTAAAAACTATATTTGTAGATATAGCTAATGGACCTGTTATGGTTCTTGTAGAAAGTATAGCATCAATATTGTCAGGTGTAGGTAAAATTACAAATGCTTTAGGATTAGGAAAAGGTGAATTGGGAGATTTTTTAGTCCAAGCAGCTCTATTAAGTAAAATACTTTTTGGTACACTCAATCCTTTAAAAGGCGCAGTTAAATTATATCAAGGTATAAAAGGACTAGTAATGTCTATAAGATCGGGAGAACTAGCTATTAATACAGCTAGAGGATTAGGTTTAATTACTCAACAACAATCAAATGCGGCAAAAGCAAGATCAACAATTTTAGCTGCTAATGAAGGTAATATTGAAAAATTAAATAATTTTACTAAAAACGCAGGATTATTAACTTTAATAAAAAAGAATGCTCAACGAACTATAGCAAATATAAGAGAAGCATTTGGTTTAGGATTATCAGGATCAAAATTAGCAACAGAAGGTAGTATAACACTTCAAAAACAATTGCAAAATAGATCTATGTCAGGATTAATAGCTAAGGGGGCAATAAGATTAGCCCAAGCAATAGGAACAGCAATTGCAGCTATAACTACAGCGAGTGCTGCAACATTAGGATTAGGAGCAATAGCCATTGCAGGAGGAATTGCTCTTGCTGCGTCAGCATTTAATTCAGCAAAAGCAGATGACATGATGTCACCACCTGAAGGAAATAGTGGGTATGGATCAAGAATGTTGTTAGCACCAGAAGGAAAATTTGCATTAAATAATAAAGATACTGTAATAGCAGGTACTAATTTATTTAAAGCTAATGATATAGCAATGGGGAATGAAGGTAGTATTAACATTGACAAACTATCTTCAAATAACCAACAAAATGACAATACAGCAATAAATGCGCTTAATAGTAAATTTGACGCTTTAATTAATGCTACTCAAACACAAACAAAAACAATACAAAATAAACCAACTTCACAAAATACAATGATAGATCCTAGTAGTATAATAAACCCTAGAATACCTTTTGAAAAGAGTTCTAATTACACTGCTATGACTTAAAATGAAATATATGTATAATAAAATAATAAAATTATGGGATTAAAAGACTTAAAATCAAACTTAGACTTATTAGGTGGATTTGGAAATGAGGGTGCACCATTAGGTGAAATGGACACTTTTTCACCCCAAAATTTCCAACTACCAACAGATGCAGCTTCACAAAAACACATAGACAGTTTAGGTGAAGTACCAGGTGGATCACAAAATTCACCTCATCAAGATTTAAATATAGATGTAACTACAGAAACACCTGCGGCATTTCAAAGACCAACAGATATAGCTTCTCAAGCTCATGAATCTTCTTTAAGCTTAGTACCTGGGGGAGACAGTAATTCACCTTATCAAGATTTAGATGGTGAACAAGGACCACAGTTTCAAAGAGATATGGCAGCAGCTGATCAATTTCATAAAGATAGCCTAAGACAAGGATATCAATATCAACATGGTGATGAGTCAGCAGAAGTAAATGCAACTATATTAGATTTAGATGGTTTACCAGGACCACAATTTCAACAAGAAACAGACATTGCTTCACAAGCACACATTAGTAGTTTAGCATCAGTACCAGGTGGAAACAGTAATTCACCCTTTCAAGATAGAAATGATGGTGCTACACCAGGACAATATTTAAATAACTTGCCTAACTAAAAAACTAAATGGCATTAAAAAAATTAGTATCGGATTTAACCGAAGGGTTAACAGCATATCCTAATAGTAATACACCATCAGACTCTGGTGGATTTAACTATGGTGGGTCTACTTCTATATTCGACACTAAAGTTTTTAATCAAAGATCAATCCCTTATTCTCAACCTTTATCTAGACAAGATAACCCAGAACCTTTAATCCCACAAATCTTACCTGGTGTTAATCAAGAACCTAATGAGTCTACTATATTCATAACAGACTCACCTGATGGTTTTATTAGAGGTGGAGAAACTAATGCTATAAAAAGAGCGGCTACAGACACAGTTAGAATGAATAAATTTTTCATTTCAGGTGAAGGTGTTTCTTTTATATCAAATCAAAAAGCTTTACAAAGATCAAACCCTTTAATTCAAGAAGGTGGGGGTAACGTTGGTAATATATTAGAAGATCTATTAAATGGTTCTATAGGAACTAGTTTTAATTTTGCTAATACAAATAGAACTTTTAATGAAGGAAATTTAATAAAACAAATATCAGAAGGAGGATACACAGGAACTTACTTTAACAGAGCTGGTAGTAACCCTGAAATACAAGCAGCCACCCAAAACAAATATGAAGCTGTCCATAAACCAGGTAGAAAATTTGACGCTAATAAATTTGGTAATTTTAGTAACCAAAGTGGGTTAGAAAGTGGAAATAGACTAATAAGTTTAGGTAAAAAATTAGGGGTAGGATCTAGATTAAGTTTTAATGGTTCAGGTGGTGATTCTTTAATGCAAACAGCATTAGGTTTTGATGTAGGTACTTATATAGACACATTTAATGATATAAAAAATAATTTTAATCAATTCTTAAGTAATCCATTAGAATCTTTATCCCAACCAGGTCCATTTAGTCCAAATCCAGAAATAGGTTTTAAACCAGGAGAAAATATAATATACCAATATAGTGGTGGACCCGGATCAATTTACGGTGTAGGTGATACAATATTATACAGATATGAAAGAACATCAGGTGATTTTGATCATCAAGGTCATCCTTTATCTTTTAGTAAATATTATGAATTACAAAACGAAACAGCTAATAAAGCAAGTGAAAATGATTTTAGTAATTTACTTACAAGCACATTAAATAATAATTTATTTGGGGGGAATAATATATTAGGATCAGGAGGCCTATTATTTGATAATAATTTTAATTTTAACCCTTTAAACAATATAGTTGAAGGATTAGCTACCCAAGTATTTGGAGAACAAACGGTTGGTTTTGCAACTGACTTATTTAATAATGGAATAGGAGCTGCATTACCAGATCTTAATGGACAAGTAGCTAGAGGATCTTATTTAATAGGTAATATGAATTCTTTAGAGGGTATAAGAGATAATTTTCGATTAACAATAGGTGATATATCAGGAAATCCCACAAGTGGTTTCATAAAACATACCTACAGATCACCTTCAAAGAAAGATGGAACTTTAGGTTTTTCAACTGAATTTAAACCAGACGACGTAGCTAAAAAAATATCAGAAGGAAAAGAACCTGCACCTACAATTGGTAAAGTAATTAATCCTACTAATTATTTAAATTTAAATCCAGAGTATTATAAACCTGATCCTAATCAAATATCTAAAGAAGGTAGAAAAAGATTAGGAGAAGATGGAAGTACTAATGTTACTGATACTTACGATGGCGAACACTATTATTCTAAAATATTAAGTCAAAAAGTAGACAATGATTCAGGAAGAAACTACACATTTGAATCAAGATTAGGAGCAGGAAGACCAGGAATTTTGTTTAATGGAAAATTAAACAACGAATATAGTGTAACTACAAATAAAGACCAAAGAATAGACAAAATAAACGCACTAGACATTCATAGAGTTAAAGATGAAACTTTTACAGACGTTGCATATAGAGATTTAATCAGATTTAGATTTGAAGCTATAGACACAAATAATCCCACAGAAGTTGACGCAATGGTATTTAGAGCATTTTTAGACAGCTATGGTGACAGTTATAATTCTGAATGGAATAATTTTAAATACAATGGTAGGGGAGAAGATTTTTACACTTATGGTGGTTTTAAAAGATCAGTAAATTTTGGTTTTAAAATAGCAGCTCAATCTCGTTTTGAAATGAAACCCTTATATAGAAAACTAAATTATTTAGCTACAACATTAGCCCCTGATTATGCAGTAGGAGAACAAGGAGTAATGAGAGGAAATTTTATTAGAGTTACTATTGGTGCTTTATTAAACAGAGTACCTGGTTTTTTAACTTCAATGGATATAAAATGGCAAAAAGATTACCCATTTGAAATAGCTATAGCAAACCCAGAAACAGGAGAAACAGACAGTGAAATGCATGTTTTACCACATGTTTTAGATGTGTCTTGTAATTTTACCCCAATACACGATTTTGTTCCAAGAAAATCTATTTCAGATTCACCATTTTTTGGTTTAAGAACTGGAGACGACACTAGAGGGTGGACAACAGAAAATGAAAAAGCTATTAGTCGAACAGCTGCTATCGCTAAAACTAATGAAATAGAATAATATGGCTAGTAGATTAAGAAAAATAAAAATAAATAGAGACCAAACAACTCAAAATAGGTACTATAAAAATATAGAATACCCTGAAATTCCTGTGTCTTCCAACGACATATACATTATATCAAAAGCTACAGACAGACTTGACTTACTAGCAAATGATTATTACGGTGATGTTCGTTATTGGTGGGTAATAAGTAAAGCAAACCCAGACAAAGTAAAAAGAGACAGTTTTTTTATAAACCCTGGTTTACAAATTAGAATCCCCTCTAACGTAGAAAATATATACAATGATTTTCTAAACTTAAATAAATAATGTTATGTCTATTTTTAAAGAAACCTTTCCAGAATTTGTTAGAAAGCAACTAGAATTAAGAGAAGATATTATTTCTTCGGGAGCTGGAAGAAGAGTAGTAACAGCGACTGTTAATGCTGGGGTTACTTTAGATTCTACTGAAAATTTTGGATTTGCCCCTGAAAAACAAGCTTTTTTTAATTTTAACGAAAAAAATAGAGAAAACGACTTTTTTACTTACACTTTAAACAAACAATGTACTCTAAGAATGTCTTCAGGAGTAAATGTTACCGATCAAGATTTATTAAAAGATTTAACTAATTCAGATCAAATTCAAAATTCTCAATTTAATCTAAATCAAGATTCTCTTCCAGGTGAAACTTTAGCAGAACAATTTGTATTACAAGGTGGAGTAAGAACTTTAGACCCCCAAGGGGGAATAGGAAAAGGAGGCGCCTATGGTGATCCTAATTTAGCTGCTAATTCTAGAGGGAATGGGTTAGGTATAGTACCAATGCCTGGTATTATAGATGCAACTATAAGTACTAAGTCAGCTTATGGTTCACTTCGTGAAGCTAAAGTAAAATTTGTGGCCCACAATAAAAAACAACTACAAATATTAGAAACCTTATATATGAGACCTGGTTATACTTTACTTTTAGAGTGGGGTTGGTCTCCTTATTTTACTTTAGATGCTAAAGGAGGTAAAACAAAACAAACTTTTATACCTTTTGTCCCTAACTTTTTCCAAAACACAACAACAGAAGCATTAGAAAAATTAATATTTGAATCTAAAGAAGATTCTCAAGGTAATTATGATGCACTTTTAGGTTATTGTAAAAACTTTAGTTATTCTTTAAGACCAGATGGGGGTTTTGATTGCGAAACTGAAATTATAGCAAAAGGAGAAATTATAGAATCATTAAAAGATGAAGAATCTAGATCTCCTGTAGCAAATGGAAATATAGAGTATACCTACAGTCCTCGTACTTTAATATTATTAGATAAAATAAGACAATATTCTGTTAATAAATCAGACGCAGAAAATACTACTATTCAAAGTCCTTTTAAAAGATACGCTTGGTCAAATGCTTTTGAAACAGCAGGAACTGAAAAAAGAAGAGTAGAATTATTTTCTAATGGTTTAATGGAAGATTTAGAATTAGAAGATAAAGCTGAATTAAGTAAATTTATTATAACTAAAAATGAGGAAGACAAAGGATGGGATTGGGGTAATAATGAAACAGCTATAAGATCAGAAACTACTTACATAAGATGGGATGCCTTATGTTTTTTAATGAATAAATATATAATCCCAACTGACAGTAATGGTAAACCCCTATTTTTACTACAAACTAATAGATTATCTAATGATGGGTCCACAATAGAAACATTAAAATATGTAGATATAGTTCCAAGTAAAATAAAAACAAATGCATCTAAAATTAAAATGGAAGAATGGTCTGAAACTGGAACCAAAACAACTACAAAAGATATAAATTGGAACATTGCAGATGTATCAGTTAATCCTATGATGTTTCAATTCCCGCATATTTTATTTAAACAACCAAATGAATTATTAGGTGGTTATAAAAATAAAATATATGATAAATTATACCAACCTTTAGCTAAAGAGCTAGTAGATATGTCTCCTAAAAATGTAACACTACCTAATGGGAAAGCAGTTAATAGTAAGATTAAAGATAGAGATATTACTCACAGCATTGGGGGGATATTTATAGGAGTAGAATATTTAATTAGTACATTTAAAAGTATGTATTATAATGAAATAGGAGCTATAAAAGATGATTATAGTTTATTTAATTTTATTAAAAAAATATGGGAAGATATAAATGGAGCTTGTAATAATAACCATGAGTTTGACTTACATGTGGAAAATGGTGCATCAGGTAAAATACTTAGAGTAGTAGATTTTATAGTAGACGCGGAAGAAGTAAAATTAGATGAAGTACACGAATTAAAAATCCAATCTTTAGATTCAGTTGTAAGAGATATAGTATATAATACTAATTTACCTAGTGCTTTAAGCACAACTATAGCAGTAGCAGCTCAAGCACCTGATAGTATAGATAATTTAGATAAAGTATCATTTGCTGCTATTAGTGAAAATATTCAAGATAGATTTGCTGCCCCTATTAAAACAGACAACATACCTAGTGAAGACCAAATAAAGAGATGGGAAATATCTTTTAATAAAGCTATAAGAGAATTAGAAGCTATAAGTTATGTAATAGGTAATTATCGGGATCTCGATACGGGAGAAATAGGAAGTTCTGTTCTTTATGATAAAAAATCAGGAGTCTTAACTGATTTTGTATTAGATGTTGATGAAAAATCAAACCAATATTCAGACGAAGAAAGCTTTGAAGATTTTTCTAAATATAGAGGAGCTGTAGGTCAAGTTAGAAGATCTATAGATTATCTTTATAAAATATATTGGCATACAAATAAAGACCAAAACATATATCAAGGTCAGCCTATACCAGATCCTGTTCCTCGTTTGTCAGCAGTTATACCTTTACAATTTAATGTAAAATTAGATGGTATAAGTGGTATTGTAATAGGAAATGTATTTAAATTACCTAAAAGTAGACTACCATTTTCATACAGAGAAGATGACATATATTTTATAGTAATGGGAGAAGAACAATCAATAAATTCAAAACAAGATTGGACTACTTCAATTAAAGGTCAACTAATTCTCTTAAGAAGTGAAGAGGATATAAAAAACACAATGGAGAATAATTGGAAAAATTTAAATGGTATTTTAACAACTAAAAAAACAGAACAAGAAGTTAGAATGGAAGAAGACGGTATAGATGCATTTGCAAAATTCGCAAAAGAAAAACCTTGGAGTGCTGCCTTTATAAGTTCAATGGTAAAACAAGCAGGTGGTTTTGGTTTCCCTTATAATGCTAGTCATGTTAATTATTCATTAGGAGTAAAAAATAACCCAGGTAGATGGGAAGCTTTAGACCCTTTAACTACACCCTTAAAATTAGGAGATATAATAGTAAAAAATAGAGATAGCTCTACTAATGAGTTTAATAACATAACCCGCTCATCTAATTCTCATGGTGATATAGTAGTGGGGGTTAATAGGAAAAGTGTTGAAATAATGGGGGGTAACCTAAGTGAAACTGTTATAAAAAAGACACTTAAAACATTCTCAAATAGTCCACTATCAGGAGATACTCTTGAAGAAGAATATATCGATATAGATGATATAGCTTTAAGTGAAAAATCATTAGATAATTTAAATGGAATAAGAAAAGTAGATAATGGTAAATCTTTTATTATAAATAGAAGAAATGATTATAGAAAAGATCAATATTTTATAATTTTAAGATGCAATGAACCAGATATAGGAAGTAAGCTAACTAAACAATGTAGTGATGCAGATACAAAATGGGATGGCGGCCGTTACACAGAAACGGACCCCGAAATAGCAGAAATACTTTATAATTATTATCTAAATGTTGGAATGAAACCACCACTACCTTATTCAATGTCACAAACATCATAAAAATATTATGTCTTATATTCCTAAATCAAAATATGAAATATTAAAATCATCAGGTAATGAGTATAAAGATCCTCAAACAAATAAACCATATGTGGGTCCTTATATATTAACTAGTGATGGGGCTTACATTGGTAATGACATAACTAGAAAAGGTCCTAAATTAATCCCACTTACAAATACTCCTTCAAATAAAATAGTATTTACTCCTAATGTAACAAGATATAATTTAGCAAATAGTGGTAAAAATCTTAATTTTATAAATAACACTAAATCTATTATAGCTACTAAAACACAACCAACAGAAAAAGACTATCAAAAAGGTTATTACACTAGATATTTTGTAAAGAAAAATAACGAAATAAATGTTTATTTTGAAGTAGATAAAAATACTTATAAAAGTATATCCCAAAAATCAATAGAATATGATTATGTTTTATACACAGCTGACAAAATTAGATGGGCTTTAGAAGGTGATGTAATTAAAACTAATAGCAAAATTTTACTACAAAAAGAAAGAACATTCCCCAATGTATCCTCATTATTTAGTAATTTAGATGAATTTCAAGAATTTTTATATTCTGATGGAAGTGAATTAGTGTATAAAGATGATCCAAATAGAAAATATGTAGGATATTATCATATTCATCCTGATAAAGGTCCTATGGAAGGAAAAGTACACGTATCAACTCCCCATGCTTCTTTAGAATTTATTAATGTAATAGAAGACGTACAACCTCAACCCCAACCACAACAAACAGGATATATAGCCCCAGAAGCAGTACAAGAACAAATAACTCCATTTACTGGAGGAGGTGGCTATTAAAAATATTTTTTGTACATTCCTAAGGTATGTTCTACCTTATTGAAACAAAAGACCAATTAGACAAACTCAAAGTAAAATTTGAGCCAACAATGTATCTTGAATTTATTCAAGGTAATGACAACACACACCCTATACTTGCGGAAATCATCGCAATATACCTGAATATAAACAATATAGGTTACATCATACCAATCAACCACTTAGAATGTATCAATTGGAATATAGACGAGATTTTAGA
>VMHT01132898.1_pt1 | contig 12185 bp, 8 predicted proteins | sample 4693611 | NCBI WGS metagenome assembly VMHT01 (sample SAMN12280063, study PRJNA550983) | marine metagenome | isolation source: seawater sampled from same location over 5 years 0.02-0.2 micron viral filtrate | place: USA: collected off the coast of southern California halfway between the port... ...
GTTTGATATCATAAGTGTGTTTACTTTAGCAACTTTATCTGCAGCGACATCAATAATAGATGCCCTACTTGTCGTTATTGCACCAGCTACTGTCGTAGGAGTAATACTAGATACATTAATTAAATTTATTACGGTCATTTATTTTTCCTTTATCCGAATACAATTGCCATAGCAATAGCAAAACCTTTAGTAGCTGAACTACCACTAGCATAAGTTTTTATATCTGTTGCTGGAATAGTCTTCATTGTTCCACCATCATTAACTACAAAGCCATCAGCATCTGCTACTGTTATAGAACTACCAACAGAAGTACCACCATCTAGTAAATTTAACTCTGCTGCTGTTGATGTAACTGCTGTACCATTTATACTAAGAGCATCAGTTTCTAATGTACCATCAACATCTACATCTCCTGACACATCTAAAGAACCTGCATCAAGCTCACCACTTAATGTAAAATTACGTACACCTGTGTAGTCTTTATTTGAGTCAAGCACCATAGCCTTAGAAGCAATAGCAGTACCTACTGCAGTAGCACCTAAGTCTAGTGCGTTTATCTCACCTACAACTACTGTAGCACCATCTAGTATGTTTAGTTCAGCACCAGTAGAAGTAACTGCAGTACCACCATAATTTAAATTACCTGCACCTATTACAATCTCACCTGTACCTTTAGGTGTAAGTGCAATACCTATGTTAGTGTCACCACCTGTAGCTGCAAGTATAGGATTACTACCAGTAGCATTATTAGTTATTTCTAGTTGATTTACAGCAGAGCTTGTTGTTTGAAACACTACAAGTTCATTACCATTAGCATCAGCTATAAAACCACCGTCAGCTATTTTAGGTGCAGTAAGTGTTTTATTAGTTAGTGTTGCAGTTGAAGCTGTTGAAACTAAATTAACATTACCACCTGTACTTGGAAGTGTTAGTGTGTTTGAAGCAGCCTCAGAGTGCGGTGCTCCTTGAAGTGTTTGTGCATGAGCATTACTAGACTCACAATAAAATTTAATCTTGGATACTGCCCCTGCGTTTTTTAAATCAATTAATCCTGACTCTATTCCTACATTACCATCAATAACTACTTGACCAGAGCCTTTAGGTAATAGTTTTAAATCAATATTAGTATCACCACCAGTAGAAGCAATCTGCACACCATTACCAGTAGCAGCATTAGTAACTTCTATTTGATTAACTGCAGAACTAGTAGTTTGAAATACTATTTGTTCATTACCATTTTCATCACCAATAAAATGTGCATCATCTATAAGTATATTTTGAGAGTTAGTATCTAAATTACCACCTAGTTGTGGTGAAGTATCGTCAACAAGTTCACTCATAGTACCTGCAGCAAGTCCAGAAACTATAGCACTACGTTGAATTTTTTTAAGTCCACCACCAGAAGTATCAACAGCTAAAAATACATCATCATTAGCTACTGTACTAATCTCTGATAAATCACCTACAACAGTAGGATTAAAGTTAGTACCATCTGCAATAAGTAAAGCACCAGAAGTATTAGTAGCCATTGTAAGATCATCACCGCTAATAGTAAGATCACCTGCTAGTGTAGCATTAGCACCACTAAATGTTAAGGCTGTAGTTGTTCCTGACTTAATAACTAGATTACCAGAACTGTTTGTTAGTGAGCCATAGGTTGTACCTGCATCTTTTACAAATATATCTCCACCATCTGCGTCAAGTATAATGTCACCAGAAGAGTCTAGCGTAATGTCTGTGCCATCATTAGTAATGGTATCAAGAGCAATACTACCTACATTAGTAATATTAGCATCATTAAAACTTGTAGTGCCTAAAGTATTTGCTGCAGCAGTAGAAGTAATACCAGCACTAGCAGTAATTAATTGAGAAGCATTTACAGTAAAGGCAGTAGACCCACCAGTAGCAACTGTAATTACATCTGATCCACTAAATGTTATACTTGTATTAGAGTCAGCATCACCAGATATACTGTCTAACTGTATGTCACCAGCATTAGTAAAGTTAGAGTCACTAAGGTCAAACGTGCCTGTAACATCTAAGTTACCACCTACAGACAAGTTACCTGATATATCAACAAGACCATTTATATCAATAGTAGTAGCAGCAATTTGTATTTCTGTATCAGCTACAAGATCAAGTTGTCCATCTGCGCTAGAGTTAATATAAATAGCTGTATCACGAAACTGTAGTTTTTCAGAAGTTGCTATAAGTATGTCATCAGAAAACTCAAAGTAATCTTCATCTTCCATCCATTTTAAAACACCATCATTACTTTCACCATCAAAAGTTACTGTAATATCAGTGCCTGAAGTAGCATTACCAATTGTAATAGATGTACCTAATAACTTAGTTACAGGCCCACCTTCACCTGTAGTACCATCATGTGTGTGTCCTGTGCTTGCAGCAAAGGCAGCTAATAACTGATCAAACTCATCATTAGTGTGCGCTGCAGTAATGGTATCTCCATCTGCATAAGTTGACTGTCTTGTATATGTAGCACCCATTTAACGTCTAGCTCCTAGTTGATATTCTAATTGAAATCCTTTTAAAGAATATGGATTACTTACTCCATCATCTTCTACTTTAAGTATTACAGAAAAACCTGATCCTTCTACAGACTTTCTGTCTAAAGGGTCTTGACCTCCACCATAAGTAAATTGAGTAGCACTAGAGGTTGTACTGTATACTGCAACTCCATAAGATGCTGCTAGGTTATCTGTAGAAAAAGGATAGACTGCTGGTCTAGCTGAATTTTTATCTTCATTATCATAACGTACAATTAAATCAGCATCAATACTTCCTTCAGGTCTATAGTTAATAATAACCTTTTGCATATGTTTACGTATGCCAGAATCACCAAACACCATGTCTGGTCCTCTGTATTTACCTTTTATAGTTGAGCCATCAAAGGTACTTCCTATTTCTTGTCTTTGTATAAACCCATTTATATCTCCATGCAATGCAATAACATCACCTGCCTCTACAAAAGAATCTGTACAAGTAGTTTTAAAACCTTTTAACTCAGAAAACTCAAAGCCATCTTTTTTTAAAACACAAGTTGCTCCTTTAGAAAGACTTGCAGCTTGTCCTGATTTATTAAAAAATATTCTATACTGAGTTTTGTCAGGTATAACTATACTGTCAAACTCTATTGAGTCTTTAATATTTTCATCAAATATAGATTGTATGTTTTTACTTATTGTACCTAGCTCTGTATCTCCAATACGTTCTGTAGCAGCAATAGTACGCAAACCATCTGGTCCAAGAAATATTAAATCACCTGCAAATTCTTGTACAGTAAAACTATTAATACAACCAATATTTCTAGTTACAGGCTCTACAACAAAATCAGAACTAGAAGAACCTGTTAATTTAAATATTCTATTTTCACAAAAAATAAATAAACTATTACGAAAAACTTTTAATGAAACAATAGTATCATCTACTTTAACACTACCTGCACCAGAGCCAGAGTTAAAACCGTCTTCATTAAGAGGTTCACTAAATACTACTTCTTGAGGTGTGGTAGATTTACCAGCATAAAACATATGATTTCTATAAGCAGCAACTGTTGTTGAACCAGCTACACTACTATCACTAATATCTGTAGCAGACAAAGAAGTATTAAAAACTACAGGTGCATTAGTTTGATCTACAAACACAATTTTTTCATTGCCATCAAAGTTAAATCTTTCAAACTGATATTTTTTAGCAGCAGTTCTTCCCGTATCTATTGTTGTCCAATCTTCTGATACAGAAGCATCTGTAATATGTGTAGCAGCAGTAGTGCTTGAAGTGGCTCTAGTTACTCCTGTAAAAGAATTTGATGTAACTCCTGTATATGTAAATATTTCTGAACCTATTTGTATAGTTCCACTACTAGAAAATCCTGTAGTAGAATCTACTGTTATAGAGCCTGATCCTGTCATACTTGTAGTTGATGCAATACTAATAGCTAGTTGTGTAGATGAAGATGAAAATATTTTTTCACCTCTAGCTGCTAATGTTTTATTATTAAAAGAAGCCACCATTAAAGGTTCTTCTGCACTACTACTTGTAATAGGAATTACTTGATTAATAAATTTAGTATATCCGTTTATTCTTCTATAACCACCTTGAATATCAGGTTCAAAGTTTTCTAACTCTATTGCTTGTCCGGGGTCCATTAAGAAACTAGAACGGTTAAGAACTAATCCACCTTGACAATTAAATGCAACAGGTTGTAGTTGAGCAATATCGGGCATTATAAAATAGTTCCTGACATAGTATTACCATAACCAGTTGATCTTTCTATATGAGTAGACCTAACATACTCATACTTGTTAATTAATAGACTTTGCATATTTTTAATGCCTTGTTCAAATCTTTGAAAGTTTATTTGATACTGAGATAGTTCTCCACGATATTGATACACAAAAGCTGTAGCACCATCTACAATTACAGGACCAAATCTATCGGGGATACTAGTAGTATCTCCATGAGCATCTAAGTCACTAGGAAATGTAAAGTAATCAAATGCTAATGTATATTGTTTATCTGGTAAAGGATACAACAAATAATTATTATCTGGTGAACGCACTATAAACTGTGGTATGCCACCATTTTCAAACTGTGTTACAGTTACTCCACTACTATGTGTAGCAGCAGTAGTGCTGTTAGCACCACGAGTACAGCCTGTAATATCATTACCTGATATTGCTGTATAGGTAACTTGCTCACCAGCAATGTGTACAGTTCCTGATGTATCAAGTCCTGTAGTAGAAGTTAATGTTAATGTAGCTACAGTGCTAGAATGAGAACCATTTAATGTTGTAGATACAACTTCATCTTCTTGTGTTGCATATTCTTTTTGTACATATTCATTATAGTTTAAAGTTTTTAAATTATTACCAGATGCATTTACATCTGTATCTTTTTTAATTCTTGCTGTACTGTAATCTACAGACTTTGTACTTGTAGGTAAAGAGTATCGTGCTACACCAGCCGTAAGTGTAGAACTGTTAGAAGCATGATTAAAAGAATAACCAAACTCTCTTTGATTAATATATCTAATAGATTCATTAACAGCATTTTTACATTGAACTTGTACGCCCCTAGCTGAAGAAAAATTACTAGATGTAAGTTCTACTTCATTCATTCTTATTATAACATCATTACTTAATGATAAAAAGGTAAGTGCCATTATGTTTCCTTTAGATAAGCTAAAGGGGCCAGTGCGATACCAGCCCCTAAAGTTATTTTAAATTAAGTCACGTTGAGCAACTGCAGCTTCTGTCATTGCAGCAGAAACGTCAACCACTACACAGTAGACACGTAAACGTCCAGTTGCAGCAGCAGCACCAGCGATTGTTACATCAATGGTATCTGCAGCACCAACAAGAGCTAGAGCTTCTGCAGCATATGTAGAAGCCGCACCTGTATTAACAAGGTTAGCTTCACCATTAGAACCTTTTGCAAGGTATGTACCTGCAGCAGCATCAAGTGCCGCACCGTCAATGATGTCATCACCACCACCAAAGTCAATATTACAAGTACAACTTGCAGTAAAAGACTTCATAATTTCAGCACCAGCAGCAATCACGAATGATTCAGCAGGAACTTCTAGTAGTTGAAAGATGTCACCGTTAGCGATAGTAGCACCTGCAGTAATCATAGCATCAATATCTAAGATTGCTTCAAGGGTGCGTACTGTGTTACCTACATTGGTGTGAACAGCAAGAACGTCTGCGCCAACACCAGCAGTAGATGCGAGAGTCATATCAAAAGTAGCCATAAGTTATATCCTCCCTTACGCTGCGTTATAACGAGCAGTTACGATAGCTTCTGGACGAAGTATCTTTCTGCCGTATAGATGCATACCACGAACAATGTCAGCAAAGCTGTCCTGATCACGATATGTTTCTGTCTTATTGATTTGCTCCGCAGTTGCAACAGCAGAATCATGTCCAGCAACAATAACACCAAGGTTTGTTAATTGATTAGCTGTGCCTGATGTTCCGGGTCCAGTGCCAAGGGCAGGTAGATTGGAAGATGTATAGACACGGAAACCGTGGAAGTTATTTATAGTTAGACCGTTACGTAGTCCACCTGACTCACCGTAGTCAGCGTTCATAAAACGTGAATCTTCATCGGCAAGAATTTCCATAAACACTGGATCAACTACAAGCCAGCGATTTTGTGAATCAACTTGCTGTTGGTCAAGCAAACGCTTCATGCGTGATATAATCATCGCAGGGGAAACAGTTGCTGTTGGCAGTGATGTAGCTCCGGGCATACGAGCAGTTACTGGAATCGAATGAGTACCAGCAGATGTTGTCGTAATGTTACCAAAGTCACCTTTATGAAGCTGCATTGAAGAAAGCAGTTCGTTTGAACCTGCAGTAGATACAGCTTTAGTACCATTAACAGTTGTGTTAAGAGCACTTGCTTTACTATGCAGAGAACTTTGTGCATAACCAGCCATGTAGCCAAGAACTTCTTGGTCATACTGATCAGACAAACGATAAGCTGCACGATTGCTTGCCAAGTCCATAAAATTTATATGTGAATGGGCTTCTTCAATATCGTCCATCTTAAAAGCATAGTAGTTAGCTTTGTCAATAACGAGTGAGAAGTCTTCATCTTCTAAATCTTGGGCTGTGACATTTGTGCCACGTGCATATTCTGACACTGAAATTTCAGGTTCTTTAATGATCTTGACGGTATCGCCTTGACCACTAATCTCTCCGAAATAATCAGAGTTAGTAATGTCTCCTACAACGGTAGACTTGCGGAACGCAAGTTGTACCTGTTTGGAGTAGATTACAGGACTAAAATTACCATTAGGTAAATTCCCATAACCTGTTGCGGTTTTAAAAGCCATAATAGTTCCTCCTATAAAGTTTAGGCTTGCTTATAAGCTAAACATTATCACATAGAGGCTGTACTTTTTCTAGGGTGCATATTATTATTAGTTGGCCTACCAATAATTTTATGGGCCTATACTTGAACAGGTAAGTCTTACGTACTGTTTAGTTTTGTATTTGGTAGTTTATTATTAGGTAGACCCAATGGGCGGCTAATAATGATTATACCTATAGTTATACTGTATTAATTTTATTTGTCAACAGTATTTTATCGTGCAGAACCAGACATATCATAAATAAATTTTCCAGTTCTTATTGCTTCCATAATCGCATCGGAAGCTTTTTCGTATTGATTAGTTGTCATACTGGCAACTTGCGATTCACTAAACGTACCGTCTTTGCTACCTGTGTCAGGTGCATTACGACTAGTACGATTAACAGAACGTGCAGCATCTCTATTGCTTGCAGGTTTCTTTGTGCTGATATTCATATCTGCTTTGTACAAATCAATTGCACGACTTGCAGAACGAGCATCTGTATCATTTTCGTATAGAGCATCTTGAACCCACTTAGGTTGTTCTTCTGCCCAATTGTGAAAGTCATCACTATCTCGTATCTCGCCAAAGTCAGGATGAACCTTTAATAATTCTACTTCTGCTTTTTCACGAGATGCTGTAGCTCTCATTTCATCTATTTCTTTTACACGGCTCTCTAAACCTTCTGACTGTTCACGAGCTTTTTTAATTGCTATTGTTTCTACAATGGCTGCTACGTCAGGGTACTGTGCTGCCCATGCATCAATATCTTCATCAGACTTAGGTAGTTTAATCTCTTTACGTGTAACATCTTTTAACTGTGTCTCTAGTTGGCTAAACTTGTCTTCCCAAGACTTTTCTTTCTCTTGCATATGCCGCCTAAGATCACCGTAACGTTTCTTAAAACTTTTTTCTTCTGCATTAGTAGGTTCAACTTCTTGTGCTTGAGCCTCTGGTGCATCTTCTTTATCTGCAAGTAGTTGCTTTAGTTCTTTCTCATCTTGATCAATGCGGTTTGAGTTAGCACTCTTTCTATCTACAAATGCAACCTTTTTGGGAGTGGTTACTTCTCCTGCTGTAGTAGTATTCATTATAGTTCTTTCTTTCTGGGGCCACCGTAGCCTAATGTTGGTAGGGGGATGAGTAGCCAGCGTATAAGGTGATTACTTTTTCTTTCTTCTTGAAGCTAGGCCACCTCTATTCATAGGGCCAGCTATATTACTGCCTCCTACACCTGCTCCTACATCTGAACCTGCTATCATTTGTGATCCAGATATATTTTGTGCAACTTCTTCAGATACTCCTGCAGCAATTGCTGCTTGTTGATTAGCAGCTTGTTGTGCTGCACTACCTGAACTTGCTTGATTTTGACTTGCTGTAATACGTGCTTGCATTCGTTGTGCCAAACTAGGTCTATTATCATCGTCATCATCATCACTACTGCTAGTTGGAGTTACTACAGGATCAGGAGTACTTACATCTCTAGCAATAGCTGCTTTAGCATTAGCCATATCATCTTCAGTAATTTGATTAAATGGTGATCTTTTTCTTGTACTTGGAGAACTTAAATCTGTAGGTTGTTTAAATACTAGTGAATTAATATTATCATTTATTTCATAAATTAAACTAGCATCAAATGTTTTAGGTGGAGTATCTACAGATAATCTACCAGAAGGAAATGCACTTTTAGAATCTCTAGGATCAACTAATTTAGCATATTTATTTTTTAAATCTTCAAATCTTGTATTTACTTTTCCTAATCCACCTGTTACTTTTTCTGCTTTAACTACAGGGTCTACAATGTTTATACCTGATTTATCTAAAGCATCAGCAGCTTGTAAATTAAGAACAGTTTCATTTAATCTATCTCTTTGATCAAGATTACCTAATTTATATTCAGGATCATCTTTAAAAAGATAGCTTCTTTCCTTTTCACTGTATATTTGATCTGATGCTATATCTTCTGGTTGATCTGCATAGATTGCTTCTAAAGCACCACTTGCAGCCAACATTTGTTCTTCAGTTGTAGTTTTGTCTGAAACAGGAGATGCACTTTTAACAATCTCTTCTACAACAACCTTATTACTTTTATCGTCTTCTGGATTCTCTTTTACAACTGTATTACTTACCTTCTTAACAACTTCTACTGTTTTAGGATCAGTAATTCCAAGACTCTCTGTAATAGGTTTAATTAAAGAGTCTATAACTTTAGAAACTATGCCTTGTCCTTTTTTTGTAGTTAATCTATCTTTAACAGCTTTTAATGCTGCTACTTGACCTTTTACATCTGTTTTCTTTGCTTCTTCAATTCTTTTATCAATAGATGCTAATATTTTTTTCTTTTGATCTTTCATAGCTATTGCCATAAAGCCACCTATTATAGGATTAATTGCAGCACCTACCCCTGTAGCAACATTACCAAAAGTAGATACTTTCTCAGCTTCTTTAATATACATTTCTAATGGTGAACCTGCCCAACTACCTGCCTCTACAAATGCATTTTTAGGAGGTGGTTTTGGGCCATCATCACTACCTGTATTTACAACTTCTTCTTCTTTTTCTTCTTCTACAGGTACAGAACCTTTTAGTACATAACCTTCTGGAATAGGTATAACTGGCTCACCATCAAAGAAAGGTATGCGTCTGTCTGGTGAACCTTCTTTTACATATATACGAACATCTTGATTGCTATAGTCAAAGTCAGGCATACGTATACCACCAGACTGTAGGAACAAACCACCTTCTGCTTTCTTCTTTGGTTTATCATCTTTATCTGGCCCACTAATAACAACTAGATCAGCCATACCAAATGGCATATCGTCAGGCATTGTAGCTTCATCACTATTACCCATTTGCCCCATAGCTTCCATTTGCTTGAGGCCCATCTTAGCAGCTTGACGCATTTCCATAAGTTTCTCAAGGCCAAGGAACCTAACTACATCAGCAGGAAATACAAACTCACCTTCACTTACCTGTGCAGGTATATCATCTCTAACTTCTTTACGAGTACTACCAATAGGAACTTTATTACCTGATTCTTTATCTATCATACCACCTTCATCACGTAAGCCGCCTTCTTCAAACATATCCATTTGACGTTGCATGTTATCCATTTTTTAATACCTCATCTCGTAATAGTTGTAATCTACGTAACTGATATATTGCACCTTGTGCTCTATGTATTGTCATAGTATTGTCTGCTTGTTCCATAGAACGATGTTGTTGCTCTATAATAGTATCTAAATAACTACTGAACTGGTCCCACTGCTGGTGGTTGCTGACCAGCCCCTTGAGCTTGTTGAGGTGCTCCTTGTCCTTCATTACCGCTAAATCCTTGTTCTTGTGGCACTGGAACCTGTCCTGTACCTATAGTGCCGCCACCTGCTCCTGTAGGGTCTGCTGGATTTGCACCTGCTGGTGGTTGCCCTTCAGTTTCTGGTTGTTGGAAACCTTTCATAAGCTCTGCCTGTATAGCAGCCTCATCCATATTGTTAGTTACTTTATCTGGGTCAAGATCAAGAGACTTTGCAATCTCACGAATAACATACTGAAACTTAGCAAACGGTGCAAGTGCAGGGCTAGATGCAATCTGCATAAACTGCATTAGTCTTTGACTACGTACTTCATTAGCCATTAGACTTTCTGTACCACGAGCCTTAACCTCTAAGTCACCTTTAATGTTTGGATCAAAGTCAAACTGCATATTAAATCTAAACAAACCTTCACCTAGTGGTCTAAGTAAATAATCATCTACATTTTTAATAACACTTTTTATACTACCTTGTGCAGCACCCATAAGCATACTAATACCAGAAGCAGTACGGCCCACCCCCGATACGCCTGTCTGACCATGTGCGAAAGATGGGAAGCCAGTTGATTCATCTGCTAATACCCTTGCCTTATCAAATAACTGTAAGTTTTCCTGTGACACGTTAGGAAACTTAGTACCAAAGATAGCTTGACCCGGTGCTCCACCTTGTCTCCTAAATACTTTGCCGGGATATACTGATAAGTCTTGACCCGGAACTAAGTTAGTTTCATCTACCTCAATAAGAAGATTACCAGATAATACAGCATTGTCAACAGCCATTCTCATAAAACCATTCATAAGAGTTTGTGTATCATCCATATTCTCTGCAATACCTACCCCAAAGAATGAGTAAGGATTTAATTCGTATGGTGCAGCCATGTAAGGTATAGTAGCAGGTTTAAACGGATTAAGAACCATACGTAGTAATTTACCATTACATATCCATATATTTGCTTGCAATTCATCTACATTAGATAGTTCTTTAGGTATGTCTACACCTTGCTCTATTAACATCTCTGTGTCGCACATACCCCAATACTCTAGAACTTCATAACGATTTACACCATAGTCAGGTACATAGTCAGCTAGGTCATCTTCCCAATATTCTTTGTTATAGTTCTCACCTAACTGTACAGCTTCTTCAATTACAGTAGGACGAAAGTATGGCCTACGTTTTAATCCACGTAACTGTGTACGTGACATCTTATGTCTCTCAATAACAAACTGAGCTTCGTCCATATTAGTTGCATCTGGATCAGGATAAAAGTTCCACACAGATACATGAGATACTTGCGGTATAGTTTTTATAACAGGGTTATATTCACCATCTTCTCCCCAATTAGGATACTCTTTGTCTACAGCAAACGGACCTTTCATTACACCAGTACCAAACAATGCCATCTCAAATGCTGTACTGCGTAAATGTTTACTTGCACTAGACTCTTCTAGTTGATCATGTATTTTTTTTTGCATTGTCTTAGCAGCTACCATAGCTGGACTAAATGTAATTGCAGTAGGTGTCTTACCTACACCCTGACGTAAGCCATCTATGTTAGTTAACTTTTCTGATAGTGGGCCAAGGCTATCTGCTAGTGTTGCTGCTGTAGCACCTTTAGGTAATTCTTTACCGTCACCCTTAAAGCCATACGGATTTACTTCTTCATCCATACCAGAATTTCTTAGTTGCTCTGGTTCTTTAGGATCAAAGTGTACGTCTGCAACTACACCATCAGGTAATTCTGTTGGGTCTACTGTTAGCGGAAACTTTTGACTAGCAAATAATACATCAACAATCTGCCCATAAGCAGCAAGTGTTTTTGTTTTAGTTACTTTAATAAATACTCTTGACTTCTCAGCCTCTGTAAACTGCACATCAGGCCCATATAAACCACGATAGTTTCTATAAGAACGTAACCACCTATGCTCATCTTGCTGTCTGTGATCTTCTGCACGACTATATCTATCCATAATAAATGGAATAATCTTTGATGT
>VMHT01196623.1_pt1 | contig 12184 bp, 19 predicted proteins | sample 4693611 | NCBI WGS metagenome assembly VMHT01 (sample SAMN12280063, study PRJNA550983) | marine metagenome | isolation source: seawater sampled from same location over 5 years 0.02-0.2 micron viral filtrate | place: USA: collected off the coast of southern California halfway between the port... ...
AAAATCTAACCATCTTAGTGTACCAGTGTAATTTTCACCTGAATCGTTGATTCTAGCGTCAGAACCAACCATAGCAGTTGAAGTTAATAACGCAGCATCAGCTCTTCCTGCTTGTTCGTAAGCAGAAATTGCTCTCGCAATGTTATTAAAATTTGAACTTGTTACAGCCATTTTTTTTATTTCCTTTTATTATTTAATGCACATTTGTGCGGTTATTATTATAAAAGATAGTCTTATTCAGACCAATCACCGTCAACTTTAATTCGCCCTTTTGCAACGGCATCAAGCACCTCATCAGTTGACATATCTTTTATAGATCCGACAGGATTGGTTCCTGTACTTGGCTTAGCTGGAGATATTCCAGAGCCCATATTCGCTTTAACAGAAAATAAAAATGCATTATTATCATCTTTAGCATAATTTGACACAGTCTCATTAATACTAGATCCTGTTTCATGCACCCAATTCCCTGTAGCGTCTTTCTTTAAACTATTTACAATATCTGAATAGGCCATTTCTGCAGCTTTTTCAGATTTAAAGTTTAAAGCATTAAGCTGAGTACGCACGGCATTATCTCTGCTCAATTCTGTGTTCTTTTGTTCATATTGTTCAAGTCTTGCATTAACTTCATTTAGTTTTATTTGCATTGCTTCAGAATGCTTACCTTGTTGTTCAAGGCCAGCAATTTCAGCTTGTCTTTTCTCTTCTTTAATTTTATTTACTTCAGACAAAGCGTCATCTCTTTGCTTATATGCATTATCTAAATTTACTTTAATATTAGCTATTGCTTTAGAAACTTCTTCATCAACCATTTGTTTTATATTTGGTTGTTTAGTTTCTTCAACTTTAGTTTCTTGAACTTGTGTATTTTCAATGTTTTCTGACATTTTTTTCCTTTGGACACGGCCTTAGTTATATTTAATTTAAAACAAAAGATTAATTTGATAATTCTTCTAATTGTTTTAACGAAATTAATTTACCATCTTTATTAGAAAATTGAGAAAATTTAACTTTTCCCGAGTTAAATAAAGTAACTCTTTTTTGGTTTCCTAATACAGCCAGTTTAACTTCATTCGGTTGACTTGCTAGCCATTCCGGATAAGTTGTTTTACCTGGTACTTGACCATTGATAGAGGCACGACGACTATCAGATAATCCAGCAATTTTTCGTTTTTGTAATCTATTATTTTTTGTATTTAATAATTGATTAGCACTTTTTATTACAGGTATAGTTGTTGATCTACAATTAAAATGTTGTGGTGGTTGTGGTGCATTTTTATTAGTTAATGCAAATATTTTACCATCTAATCTTCCACATATTAAACTAGTTCTACTATCTAAAGTAGCAACATATTGATAACCTTGAACAACATCATTATTTAATTTATATGTTGTATTTGATACAAAATTAGATGTTTCTGTTATTGCAGTTCTAGTTAATGTTTTTAATTGTACGGCTGAAGCTAATAATCCGCTTCTTCCTAAATCACGAGCTATATTAACCATAGCTTTATTTTCAGTCATTCCTTGTTTGACTATACCTTTTATTCTTCTTTGTTGTAAAATACTTATAGATGCTAATTGTTGACTAAAAGTACCATTTGACTTAATAATTAAATCATTAATTTTTAAAGTATCTTTTACACCTTTAGCTTTATAAATATTTGTTAGGGATCTAGCAAATAAACTTTTATAAAATCTAGCACTAACACCAGCTAATTTATTTAATTCACTAATTCCTTCTTTATATATTTTTTTATAAGTTAAACGAATTTCAGTATTTAATTTTCTAGTTAAAGCATTTATATTTGCTGTACCAGAAAATGCTACAATTCGTTGTAATTTTATTTTGTGTGACGCCAAAATTTTATTAATTTCAGTATCCAATCTCTTTTCGTAAAGAGTTAATAACGCACGGTGTTTCAGCGCTCTTGAATATACATCATCGTTTATAGACATTTTAATCCTTAACTTTTACCATTTTCATAAGTTTTATCTTCTGCAACAATACTTTCTGATATTGGTTTTATTTTAGCAAGTTCATCATCAACTATTTTACTATGATGTTGAATTAAAATTTCACAATTATTAATATCAATTTCTAATCTTGCTTTATTAGTTTTTTGTGTTGATAACGCAATTAAACTATTTCTCATTGTTTGATTTAATTCGTTTTCATAGTAATTTTTACCATTAATAACTATAGATCTATTTTCTTCTTTTTTATTTTTTATTATCATATTATTTTCTTCTTTTTCTTCTTATTGTCATTTTTCTTTTTCTTTGTGCTCTTACTTGGCAACAACATCTAGACATTTTATTTTCTCCTCTTTTTCATTTTTATACAGGAGTTACCTTTACCCCTTCGGTAGCCTTTCCAACAAGCTTTTCCAGCACTACCTTTTTTCTTTTTGTAAGCCATTATTTTCCTCGTTTTTTAGCCGCCAATATTTTATCTCTTAAAGCTTTTGGAAGCTTCATTTGTTTTGCAGTAAGTTTAACTTTACCTGTTGATTTTTTCATTGAACTTTTTCTTTTATAAGCCATTTTATTTACCATTTCTTACAAGACCAATATCTTGCTTTTGTTTTTGGACCAGGACTAGCACAATTATGTCTTGCTCTAAAACTAGCTCTAGCTCCAGGATTATTTTTTCTTATTCTCATAGTTTTTTGACCAGCTTTTTTAGCTGATGTACCACCATGACCAAAATTAACTTTAACAACGTTACCTTTTGGATTTTTAACATAAACTTTAAATTTTTTTACATCACCACGCATAGGTTTATTTAAAGTTACTTTTCGACCTTGATATTCTGCCATTATTAAACTCCTTTACCTATTTTTTGTTCTTCAGTACAACCAAATTTAATATAAATATTATATTTATTAACATCATTTCTACCAAGTTCAATAGTTTTATCACTAGATTTATTATATCCATCTACCATACAATCATATACATCATTATATTTATTATCAAATGTATGAGGTGGTAAACAAACTGTTTCACCATTTACAATAGAACACATAATTACAGTTAATAAATATTTCATATTAACCCCACAAATTTCCGGTCATAGAACCTTTTGCATATTCAGTTGCTCTGTTTTCAAAGAAATTTGTATGTTCAACACCATTTAAAACCCAATCAAGCCAACTTAATGGATTGTCTTTAATTTTATAATTTGGTTTTAATGATAATTGTAATAATCTTCTATCAGCAATATATCTAATATATTTTTTTACCTCTTCAGGTTTTAATCCACGAATACCACCCATTTCAAAAGCTAAGTCAATAAATTTATCTTCTAATTCTACCATATCCCGGGCAGTTTGATATAATTCAGCTTTAAATTGTTCAGTCCATACTTGTGGATTTTCTTTTATTAATTCATGAAATAATTTAATCATAGATTCAACATGATGTGTTTCATCTCTAATTGACCAAGTAACTATTTGGCACATTCCCTTCATTCTTCCAAATCTTTGAAAATTTAAAAGCATAACAAATGATGCAAATAATTGTAAACCTTCTCCAAATGCAGAAAAACAAGCAATATCTTTAATTAAACCTTCAATGCCTTTGCCTTTTGATTTAAACAAATAAGCATGTTTATTAGACATTTCTTCATATTCTTGAAATGCTTTAAAATTAGTTAATGCTGTTTCGCCAATAGTATCATTTAATAATGAATAACTATGTGCATGATTAGATTCAGATGCAACAAAAGAACTTAACATCATTCTAATTTCAGGTGGTTTAAATTTTGGAATATATCTATCTAAATAAGCTTGTGCTATATCTACATCACCTTGAGTAAAAAATTTTAATATTTGAGATATTAAATTTTTTTCTTCTTGTGTTAATCTTTCATTCCAATCTCTTACATCTTCATGTAAAGGAACCTCACTAGGAAGCCAATGCATCTTCTGCATTGTGTCATATGCTTCAAATGCCCATTCATATTCGAAAGGCTTATAATAATTTCTAGTATCAAATAAACTCATTTTTTTCCTTTGTTATCCCTCACAAGCTAAACAAGCATCTGCTTCAGGTATTATAGTTCTTTCAACTTTTAAACTTACTAATTCAGCACGTTTAATTGCTTCAGATCTACAATAATATAATGTTTTTAATTTCTTTTTCCATGCTAACATATGCATATCATGTAATTCTTTTATGTTTACATCAGCAGGTACAAATACATTTAATGATTGACCTTGACAAATATGTTCTTGTCTATCAGCCGCATGTTCAATTACCCATTGTTGATTAATTTCAATTGATGTTTTAAATACATCTTTTTCATAATCTGATAAATCTTTTAGGTGTAAAATTGAACCACGATTAGCAAGAATTGATGTCCAAGTTTTTTCATTATTTATATCTTTTTGTTCTAATAATTTTTCTAAATATTTGTTTTTAACAAGAAAAGAACCTGACATAGTTTTTTGAACATATGCATTAGCTCTAAATGGTTCAATACTTGGAGAAGTTGTTCCACAAATAATTGAACTTGAAGCATTAGGAGCAACGGCAAGTAAATGAGCATGTCTCATTCCAGTACCTTCCATATCCGGAGCTTCACCTCTTTTTATAGCTAATCTTTTTGATTCTTTTACTGCTTCTTCTTTTATGTGTTTAAACATTAATTTATTTTTAGATTTAGCCATAACAGATTCAAATGCAATATTATTTTTTTGTAAATAAGCATGAAAACCCATAGCACCAAGACCAATAGATCTTTCTTGTGTTGCACTATTTTTAGCTCTAAATACACTATCAGGTGCATTATCTATAAAAAATTGTAATACATTATCTAAAAACCTAACAATGTCAGAAATAAATAATTTATCATCTTTCCATTCATCAAATTTTTCTAAATTAACTGATGATAAACAACAAACAGCTGTTCTATCTTCATCAGTAGGTAATGTAATTTCAGTACATAAATTTGAATGTTTAACTGATAATCCTAATTTCTTTTGTTGTTCAGGTAATGCATCATTAATATGATCAATAAAACAAATATATGGCTCACCAGTAGCAACTCTATTTTCTAATATTTTTTGCCACAAGTCTCTAGCTGAGACCTTTTTAACTATTTCTTTTGTATGTGGATCAATTAAATTCCAAGTATCATCATAAGTTGGTTCTTGAATACATTTTTCAATTAATTCCATAAAATCATTAGATATATTTATTCCATGATGTAGGTTTAAACATTTTCTATGTATATCTCCACCTGACGGTTTTCTTATATCTAAAAATTCTAATATTTCTGGATGTGATATATCCATATATGCGGCATAACTTCCTCTTCTAGTTTTACCTTGACTAAATGCCATAATTTCTGAATCTACAACTTTTAAAAAAGGTACAGATCCTGATGATTGAGATCCTCCAGATGTTTTAGTTCCATCTGATCTAATATGTCCCCAATATCCTCCAATACCACCACCAATAGATGTTAACCAAGCATTTTCAGTATAATGACCAGTTAATCCTTCTCTACTATCAGCTACATAATTTAAAAAACATGAAATTGGCATACCTCGTTCTGTTCCGCCATTACTTAATATCGGGGTTGAATACATAAACCATAATTTAGATGAATAATTATAAATCCTCTCAGCCATTTCATCATTATCCGAATAAGCTTTTGCTGCTCTGTAAAAAGCCTCTTGTGGGCTATTTTCATCAGGTAATAAATACCTATCTTTTAATGTTGTTTTACCAAAATCTGTGAGTAAATCATCTCTATCTTCTACTATCATATATTCATTTTTCCTTTTATAAAACTGTATATGCTTCAACAGCAAGTACAGTAATTGACATTAAATATATTGCTAAACTTGTGTACAATATATATTTCATTTCTTTGTATACTTATCCTTTAACTTTAGGGCTAACAGAAATTTACCTTTCATTCTACATTTAAGTATTATTGACTTTAGTCTAAATAAAAATTCTGTTGTCATTATTCTAATATTAATTTCTTTATCGATTGTGAACCATCAATGTTTGATTCGAGTTCGGCTTTTGATTTTATACACTGATATTCCACATTATCATCTATTATTCTCGAAGCTATTCTTTTTCCTTTAAGACACTCCGACATCGATGTTTGAATTCTATGCTCTTTTATTTCATTATTAACTATCATCAAAAGCGCTACGATAGTTTCAATCATTTTAGTATGTCCCGTTTTTTCTGACCTTTTCTTTTAATTTTTCAATATCAGATAAGGCTTTTTCTAATTGTGTTTTTAAAAATTCAATATTAACCTTGTTGGTCATATTTTGTTCTTGTGTTTTAATTAATTTTTCAACATCACCAAATAAACTTTCTATTAACATAAATTGTTCTTGATCTGTTGGTTTTTGTTCAGACTTTTTTAATAAATCAGCCTGAAATAATTCTCTACTTGTTTCTAAACTTGTTAATCTTGCTGTGACTTCTGTATATGCAAATACTCCCATTGCAACTGCTGCGACGATTGCTAACATATTCCTAATTGGCATAGCAATGTTTGTATTTTCATTTATTTTCATTTACGTTTTTTCTTTCTTTTACAAGTTAAACATACATATTTTACTTTTTTATTTTTTTTAATTTTTTGGTTTAATCTATTAGTCCAAAGTACTCTAAAAAATGGTTGAACAACCCCAACGGCTATTGCACCAATAAATATAGCTAACATAGACTGTGTAGTTATACCTGCGGTTACACCAAATAAACCAGCAGTTACTACAGTTTCATTATTAATCATTTTTACATAAATTCCTTTATTATAATCCATTAAAATGACCCCCTTGCCATAATGCAAGGAGGAACATTAAAATTAAAATTATAGAATTAAATTGCCACCATTTCATGATGACCTCCTCCATTAATTCTCCGTAGTATTAGTACCTTGAATAACGTTTATTTCTTGTTCATATTGTTCTCTAGGAGAAATAATACGATCATCTTGAGATATTTCATCATTACCTTTAGTATCATCATAATCTGTAGGAATTGCATCATTATTTTTAGCAACTTCTAAGAATGTTGATCTTGGAATTAATCCATTTTGATACCATTCAGTAATTAATCTCATCCAATCGCTTCCTCTTGGAGATGCATTAAAGTCAGAAGATAGATTAAATCTTATATCTTGTTCAGATATATTTACATCATATCTCCAATTAATCATGTGTTTAATAATTTTTTTCATGCTTTCTGATATTTTAGCATTTAAACTTGCTAAAGCAGCATTTTGTGCAGCATTTCTTAAGCTTAAGGCAACACCGGATTGATCCGAATTGTTAGGCTCTAAACTTAACATTTTAACACCAATTCTAGTTAATTCATCATAACCACCTTTAATAGCTTCTTCCATATCAGAAAGAGCATTTGTAGGCGTTTGTAATGTTTCAACAGTATCATCTTTATTAACAAATAACCAAGTACCAAGACCTTGTCTAACAAGATTATCTTTTTCAGCTTCTGTTAATGAATCAGATTTAACAACAGGTGTATAAGTTGCACTTAAATATAATAAATGGTTTCTTCTTGAAATTTTATTATATAAAGCAATTTCTCTATTTACAATAGCAGTCATTAAAGGATCTACACATTCAACAGATCCATTTAGCGGATAAAATGGAATATAATCCATTCTTTTGCCATTTTGGAATAAATTTGAATTAGTTCCTTTTAAAACCCAATCATCTGTCAATTGATCAAAATTATAATCAACTCCACCATCAATAAATGTTGGTGTATCAGATGTATTTCTAATATATGTGTCAATTAGATATAAACCATTTTCATCTAATCTATGAACTTGTACAGTATCAATATATTTTGGATGAAATGGACTATTTGGATCATGTTCAAGTACAAAATATCTAGTAATTAGTTGATCTAATTTGACTTGACCTTTTGCATCAGTAGCTTCAGACCAGTTAACAATATTTTCAGCATGATGTAATACTGGATATGGTTTAACTTCTTTTCTTTCAGCTGGTGTTAAATTTTCTAAATCTACAACAGGAAAGTCTATTTGTATAAAAGCTCTTGATGTTTGTAATTCTTCCCATAAAGCAGTGCTTAAAAATGAAATAAGATTACTTTTGTCAGATCCTATATCATCTAATATCCATTGCTTTGCTTCGCTTGGAGCCCCAGTAATTTCTAGCATTGGTTGTTTTCTTAATAAACCACCTATAATCATTTTACAAAATTCACTAGATACTCCTGGTACCTCAGCTTCAGCTTTATAAAAATCATATTGCTCTTGTGTCATTGTAGGGTTAAACGGAAGTAATAAATTGTCACTTGAAGGCACAGAATCATAATCCTTGGTATATGATGGACCTTGGATAATTGCTCTGTTTCGTTTCCATTCGTTTACTTGACTCAGGTATTCATCATTTGGATATCCTGGGCCTTTGGCAGTTGTCGTTGATTTAACGATTGAACTGTTTTTATATCTAATTGCCATATTGTGTTTCCTAAACTTTAGAATGAACCAAAACATTTGGCTCGGATTAATTAAAATAATTTTTGATTTGGCCGATCCAAGATCAAAAGAAATTGGTATTCGACAAAGTGCGATTGGCCACACAGCCCGACGCCAAAAGAGGGATCTAGTCCCCATCCGCCCATAACGCCCCGAGGCCTACTAGGCGGTCAGTCAGTTCTATTTGAATTGAAAGCGCCCTAGTCGTACAACCACGCCTGCCTTGCTAAACATAGTTTTTGCTGGGCTCTAGGCGGTTAAATTGAAAAAGCTCGGCTCGAATGTATTGCTTTCGGACCACAAAAATTTAAATAAGCTTTAAACACCAATGGTTTAGTGCCATTTGATTAATAGCTACCATTGATTAACTTTATTATATAATATTGATTATTTAGTTACGAACTAAAATGACCACGACCTATCACGGATAACTTGTGGTTTATGTTTACCTATAGGATATAAGAACTCAGATATATATCTTACACCATCTGAAAAGTGTTCAACACCTTTAGATTTGTCAATAATAGCATTATCCATACCTGTAGTAAAACCTTCTTTCCAAGTTGTTGTCTCAACCGAGGCAATTGTCCTTGGAGTCTTTTCTTTATTAAAATATAATCTTGTATTACCTTTAGCATCCTTTAACAATGCATTAACAGCATTAACACTATCAACCAATGGTGGTTGCTTAGACCTTGCTAATACTTTAAATCCTGCATTCCTTAATATACTAAAATCTGTGGTACCTGTAGCAGCACTGGTTTTCATTGCTCTACCAGATGCATCAGGATAACAAATTATATCTCTATTTTTGTAACGACCTTTTATAGATCTAATTAATTGATAAGTATCGGCATTGCCAAAGAACTCATCCATTGCATGTAATTGGTTACCACGGTGGCACCATACAGTTGAAGCCATTATCCTAACATTAAAGTCAATGCTAATATGTATTGGCTCACCTGGCTCAATAGGCAACAGGTTATTTGTTACATGTATATTTCTATTAAAATTATAAAATACAGCATCACCAGTGTTGTTAAAGGTGGCGCAATATTCTTGATTAAAACTTTTTAAATCCATTGTAACCCGAGCAAGTTCAATTTCCTCTTTCATATCAGGCCTAACATCTTCAGCAGTAAACTGCCAAGACTTCCATAAGCCTGTTTTATCTTCTTGACCTTTAACCCATAACTTATAAAAGTCATTGGTTATACCTTTTGGTGTACTTATTACAAATACACTTGCTCTTCTTTGTGGGTCTGAAGTCATAGGTAATATAACCTCAGTAAATGCATCTTGTTTAATATAGGCAAACTCATCTAATACAATAAATGTAGGTGATGGTGATATACCTCTTAAACTATCTGGTCTATCAAAACCTTTTAAGGTAATTTTAGATCCATTAATAAATCTTATTTCTAAATCTATTTCTCTTGGATAACCATTTATATGATCTGGATGCACCAAACCTTTTAATGTTGTCCAAATAGATTCTCTTATCATTGAAACAGTTGGACCAATTATTAAGGCTCTTCTGTTTGATTGTTCTAAACAATGATTATATGCAGCAACGGCTGCTAAATATGATTTACCAACTCTTCTTCCTGATGCCATTATCTTAAACCTAGCAGGATCAGTTAAAACTTCCTGTTGAAAGTCGAAAAGTTCTATTTTATGATTCATATTTATTTACTATATTTTGAATATATATCCAAAGATTTATTATAATGCTTTCAGTTAGCTTGTTCTAAAACTACGTCTCTTAATCTTTCTGCTCTTGGACCAACTTGTCTTGCCCATCTGCTATCCATCATTTCAACAGCTGCTTCAGCCCATTGTTCATCATTAATTGCAGTAATAAATTTTCTAAATTTTTGTAATCTTGGAGCACCTAAATTAAAACACATATTAACAAGTACTAATTGTATTGAATCAGGTTTAGATTCTAAATCAGGAAATACTTTTTTAGTTTCATTTATATATAATTGTACATCAGCATTAAATACTTCATTAACCCTATCTGCAGAAACTTCTGTTTTAATAGGTTGTCCATATTCAGGATCCTTTTCAGTAATTAAATGGCCTATGCCAAAAGTTAAATAACCTAAATGATCTCTATAAATTTCGTATTTTACACCTTCATCAATTTTTAATTGTTCTCTTAGTTTATCTATATTCATTGTTTATCTTTATTGTTGTATTTATCGTCTTCAAAAGTTAATTTAAACTTCGGTAAGTCCTTCATGTGCTCTTTTCTAACTCTTACGTTTAACATGCTGTTCACACACCAAGAGGAATCCAATCTGGATAATTGTAAAAGAAGCTCAAAAAGTTTAGCCGTTGCTTTACTTTTAGAAGTAAAAACAATGTCTTTGTGACTTACCAATTTATCTCGAATCGTATTTGATCCGAAATAAGTAGCTAATGCCGTTCCGTATTTAGCGGTAAAACCAATATAATAAGATCCGTCGGTATAGTATGTGATGTACACCTTATAAACTTTCTCAGTTAGTTTCGTCATCTGTATTTGGCGCATGGTTAATAACAGCGTCGCTATTTTCTAATATTGATACGGGTTTAAGCGCTGGTTCAGTTTTTTGCACTATAGTTAATACTGGCACGTTTGCCTGTTGCAATGAAGCCTGACCAACTGGTTGCTTTTGATACCCATATTCTAACAGCTTTTCAGCTATTCGAACTCGTAAATTTTGTGACCTAAAATCATCCTTGCCTTTAAGCTTAGATAATTCTTTAACTAATATATTAATTGGATCTATACCTAATTTCTTTAATTTATCTATACTTGATTTATCTATGGTACTTTTCTCTACTGTACTTTTTGGAGGCCTACCAGCCCCTGGCCTAGCTCCGCCCTTTCCAGCCATAAATATACCGCCTATCAATTTAAAGTTATTTTCTATTTGTTAATATTAGTTGTTAAAATATTTCATTGAGCCGTAATATGTTCTACCACATACCACCACGCTCTGTTGTCTGTAAGGTATAGAATTTAAAAGTTTGGGAAGTTTTTAACGCCTTTGGCAAAGAACATGCTAAGGCTTAAGGCTTATATAGGCTTATATAACTTATTTATATATCTATTATAGCCTAGTTAGGCTTTAGGCTTATATAAGCTTATATAAGCCTTAAGCTTTACGTTTTTCTGTAAGGTATAGAAATAGGAATAGCCTTATAAATTATAAGTTCTTTTCCCTCTTTATTTTAGCTTTATAAAGATTAATTTTACCTTCTTTTGCTTTTCTTATTTTTATTTCAGATGGTTTTTCATATCTTTGCCTTTCTCGGTAAGTCTTTAATATACCTAATTTGCTAGATTTGTTTTTCATCTTACGAATAGCTTTTTCAATATTATTATCTTTTACAATAACAAAGAAATTACCTCGTTTTTGTGGTTTATTAATTATAACAATTACCTCCTCTCTAAAATATAAATTGTAATATTAAAATTGATAATACACCAAAACTGAACCATACAATTTCAGTTCTATTTAATAATGACCAAGTAGCCCATTTTTCTAAATAGTTACCAATTATTTCAAGTCCTTTATATATATATTTATCCATATTATTTCTCCTTATTCCACATTATTAACATTCCTATTATAAACAAATATATCAATAGAATGTATGTTATTGATAATATCATTT
>VMHT01124883.1_pt1 | contig 12183 bp, 31 predicted proteins | sample 4693611 | NCBI WGS metagenome assembly VMHT01 (sample SAMN12280063, study PRJNA550983) | marine metagenome | isolation source: seawater sampled from same location over 5 years 0.02-0.2 micron viral filtrate | place: USA: collected off the coast of southern California halfway between the port... ...
AAAAAAGATATGTTGTTCTTAACTGACCCTAGATGTGTTGGATGGGCAGGTGGTTATCTATACTTAAGGTAATCTATGACAAAAATGACCGCAAAGGAAAAACTAATCTTTATTCTCTCTTTATTATGGATGTTTCATTGGGGAACAAATCTTACATATACCATTTTGGATATGGTTATAGCAAAAAACGTTGTACGACTATTGCCACTTGGTTTATAAACAAATACCTACCTCGACACAAACTTACGATTGACATTGTTCATCGTAGTTTGATGAAGGATGATTGTTTTGGATATTTAGATGTAACTAATTATTTTAAACCTAGAGATTTTACAATATCACTTCATTCTAAGATGAAAGAAGTTGATTACGTTAAAACTTTACTACATGAATTAGTACATTTAAAACAATGGGTAGAGGGTACTCTTACACTTAAATCAGGTAAGACGCACTATAGAGGAAAAAATGTGAGTGACGTAAAATATTATGAGCAACCCCACGAAATTGAAGCATTTAAATTACAAGAAGAACTATATATTCAGTACAATAGAGATATGTGTAGGTCAGGCAAGGGAAAGTATAATTTTAAAAGATTACCACAATTCACTCTTTAGACAAATGCAACTCAGACACATTGAACACCCCGAAGATACCATCCTTACTGGCGATTTGTCAGCAATTAACTGGTTTACTTTACAGGGTAAAATATCACTTAAAATAGATGGTTGCCCTGCTATTGTGTGGGGAACTAATCCCGAAAATAATAAATTTTTCGTGGGTACAAAATCAGTATTCAACAAAGTTAAGAAGATGATATGTCACTCTCACGAAGAGATTGATATATTATACAGAGATAAACAAGATTTAGCAGATAAGTTACACAAATGTTTTGATAATTTAGTCAGAACAGAGAATATCTATCAGGGAGATTTGATAGGTATTGGTGGCGATGACTACTACCAACCTAATACTATTGGGTATCTATTTCCATTTAAGATAGACCATAATATTATTATTGCACCACACACAGAGTATATTGCCACAGGAGATACTCTACTTGATACTCACGCAATACCATTAGACCACACTCTTGAACCTGACCTTGATAAAGTTTTATATGTTCAATGTAACGCTATTGCAAAGTTTCAATCATTTGTATATGAAAGATGTCAATTCGCAAAACAAATGGCAACTATGGTTCAATTCGTCAATACATCAAAGGCATCTAAAATTAAGAAAACGATTAATCATTGTATCCGAACTGGTATCAAGATTAATGATGAAGTGATTGAGAATATATCAGAGTCACATGAGATAGACCCTAACTTAATGAGACTATGGAAGTTAGTTGAGTCAATTAAGATGGATGCACTTAACAAATGTGAACACGATGGATGGTGGACTACTTATGATGATGACGGAGAAATAGATGGCGAAGGTTATGTAATGTGGAACAGGTGGGGTATATACAAATTAGTGAATAGAAATCAATTTAGCAGATTAAACTTTCTTACAGGAGGAGCTTGGGTCAGTTAAATATGTGTCACAATCTACCACGCATAGGTTATAAAATGCCCTATAATAGAGAAGTAATCAAGAAATCCCTTACTATGAACTCAGGAATACCAAGCACAGCACTCAACGATATGCTTACAGATTTCGTAAAGTATGTTGATAGTTTCTATGGAGTAAATGACCCACTCTATCCTATGATGAATAAAGAGACAGGTCAACCATTAAACACAGTTGACATCTATAGTGCTACTCAATTCTATCTTTCACAATGTAGTGATGAGAGAGTTACAAATTGCACATGGGGAGACGGAGACTCACTTGACAGAGAGAGAGTCAGAGACATTCTACTTGAAGAGTACAACTACAAGTTTGTAGGAGAGTAAGATGTCTAAAATCAGAAGTAACTTTCCACAGACACCAATTAATCTGACTCTCAGAGAAGAGCAGATAAGCACCATACTCTATTGCCTAGAGGGTTACTCACAGGGTAACGATGATACAGAGTTGGTGGAAGAGTTAGACGAAATCTTTGAAGTCTTAGAGACTACTGTTGACAAGTTTTACAATAAGATTGAAAAGGCAAGAGCAAAACAACCAGAGGGAGAATGGTAATGCAATTTGACAATTATGAACTAACAACTTTAGATTATACACTTAAGTATTATCTTGAACATAATCCTAATCTTGATGATGAAGATATTGAGTGGTGTAATTTAGTAAGAGAAAAAGTGGATAGCATCATAATATCACAGGCAAAATACGATATGGAGTGTGGATAGACAGTTAAATTACTGTCACACATCTTATTGTAATTGGTTGTATATCAATTATAATAGTAGTATAAACAAAGAGAACCCTTATGAAAATCTCATCTGAAAAACAACTTAAGAGAGACTTGAAGTATCTTAAGAAACATCTTGACGATGACAAAGAAATCAATCAAGTCATGGAACACATTGAAAAAGTGGGTATAGGAAGTGCAGAGTATTTTTGCGAGGAGTTTGTTTTCATTCCTGACGATGAAACACCAGAACAAGTTGCAAGACTACATGACCCACTATACTTTGACATATCTGAATTTAATTACCACAACTGGGAGGGAAACTAATGACCACAAAAACTAAAAAATTTGGATTAAACTACAAGAGAGAGTTTTTTATCAAAGTTGAAGGAAAAGAACTTCGAGTCAACGAATATGGAGACAGATTACATAGTCTCATAGATGACTTAGGTTGGGATTACCAGAGAATGAGTTGTAGTGGTAGAGAAATCTATGACGAAATACAGCAACTTCTTGGTGGTATTGATGAAAACGAAGTTTACATGGAGATTTAAGATGTCAGAATTTACACCCGCACTAATCTTTGAACTTAAATCATTCTTGGTTGAGAGAATGGTGGACAATATGGAAACTAAGGACTTAGAAGAATATGTCACAAATGACCTTGACCAGTATTTTGAGTCTTTACCAGATGAACAATTTATCAATGAAGCAAAAAACTACTGGGATGATGGATTTGATGATGTAGTTGAAGAAATCAGAGAGTATGCTGATTGTGATTTCAAAAAGAACAGGAGAGACGATTTCCTTGATAGTCTATCAGAGGGTAAAGACCTTGATGACTATGGTAGCAAAGTTGACGCACTTGTGGATAGTATGGGTGTGACAGTTGAAGAGGTGTCCGCTACACACAGACGCAAGGACTTGGACTTGCTATAATAGTAGTATAAACAAAGGAGAACCCCCTATGTCAAAAGAAATGTTATTCTTATGTGATGTGTACGATGCTTGGTTATCCAAGAACAAACTACCACACAGATGTGCAAGTGAGATACTCTATGGTGCTGACACTATGAACAAACTCACAGTTAATCAATCCTACTGGTTAGAGAGTTTCATCTCTACTTGGGATATTATTGCGGAGACTACTTGAAATGAACTACAAACAATCGTTAGAACTTGAGGGATACATTAATCTATGGGAAGTTATCCCAGAGGATAAACATTCAAAACTCGCTAACCTGATATGGAAGGCACTTGACGATGAAGGCATTACATTATCTCAGGATGCAGAGTTATCAATTCGCATTTACGATGAGGAGGTAGATTAATGAACTTAGAACAACGCAAATCAAACATGATATATGAGATAGCATCACTTATTAATGATGACCCACTCTCAGCACCAGTATTAATAGAAGAATTAGTTGACATAATGTTTGATGAACAGATTGACCACATTGAAGATGTCATTGTAAATCATTTTGGTGTGGAAGTCTATGGAGAAGAGACAGTTGAATTACTGTCACAAGAGTAGTTGCAAACCAACCTATTTCGATTATAATAGGTATATACAGAGAAGAAACCCTTATGACTCAAAACATTCAAGTTTTACCTGATGACGGAACAGCAACATTGTTTTCAGTATCAGAAAGATTAGGTATGCACTTTTGGATTGATGACAATGGTGTATTCATGTCAGCACCATCATACGCTACTGGCGGTGGTTGTGATATGGATAATGCAATTGCAGTTGAAGATTGGGAGTCATTCACAGAATTGACCCCAGATGACCTATCACATCTATTCGGATATGTGCTTACACTATGCGTAATCAAAAGAGATTATGTAAAAGTCGGTTACTATTCAAAAGTATTCGGAGGAACAGACTAATGAACAAATACGAAATTACTTGGGATGAACAATACCATTTAATCAAACTCTATGATTTATTGAGAGACAATGGTATGATAAACGATTTACCAAAAGAAATCGAAACCTTTTTTGAAAAATTAATGGATTAACATTATGAAACAGTTTATTATTCAAGAAAAATTCGTAGGTTATGCCGACATTACGATTGAAGCAGAAACCGAAGAGGAAGCACTTGCACTCTACAATCGTGGACATTATCCTGATAGTGCATACGACAGGGATGATATGTTTTATGACTATGAGTTTGTAAGTATCGAACCAATTAATCTTTATCAAGGAGCATAAAAATGAAATCAGAACTTAACAGCAAAGATTATGTTACCTTTGCAAGAAGATTTGTCAAGGAGACAGTTGCTACTATGGATATTGAAGAACTCAGAGGTATTGTAACTGACCGCATACACGAAGAGATACAGGAAGGAGAGAATACTTTTGGTCAGGAAGGTGCATTTGAAGAAATGATTGCTTGGAATGAAGATGTATTCCTTGATGTTGCAAAAGACTTTCAATTAGAATTGGAGGGAGTGTAATGATTACAGCATTTTTTACTGGAGTTGCAGTTGCAGTTCCAACAGCACTTATCACAATGAAGTTACTCAACAGTTCACTATTCATCAGTAATGAAGAACTGAAGGAAGCAAACTCAAGAATCAGTCTTATCATTAATAACCTTGATGATTTCCGAGAGGAGAGAATGAAGGAAAAAATGGAGAGATTAGGCATCACAGACAAACTTGACCCCAGACTATCCACTAAAATCAAATGAAAACAATTAATCTCACAGATGACCAGTTTGATACTCTCTTTGAGTTTGTCGATAATAAAGTTGAATCGGTTGTCAATGCTTCAGTTGATTACAATGACTCAGAGATATTAAATGAGTGGGAGGACTTACTTGATGTTCATACTGTATTAGAGGAATCAGTATAATGCCACTCATTAATCTTACAAAAGAAGAACTCAGGAAGATTGAGTTTTACCTGATGGGAGACACACATCCACTTGTCGTTAGCATCCTTGAAAAGATAAAGAACTTGGATGATGTATGTGAATGTGGGGGTAAAACCAACTGATATATAATACAGCACAAATGAGGTAGTTGTAATGTCAGATGAGGAAATCAAAACCTTTATAACTACCTTGAAGTCGTTTATGCTACACGCAGATGTAGAGGAAATGAATTACTTACGCAGAGAATCTACACGCAAGTATAAACAGTTGTACTACAAGAGTCAAGCAAAATTGCATAATGTCTCTTACGATTACTACCTATCAGAATTTATTTAAGGAGTTACAATGAGTCGCAAGTACCGAGTTGAGCAAAGATTTACTACAGGATGGGGTCTTGTAAGTGAAACTTCATTTAAACTTACGAAAGATGAAGCAAAGAAAACCCTAGAAACATTAATGACCGAAGGGGTCAACCCAGATGATTTAAGAGCAATTCCCGATTAATGTACGAACCCCAAGTCAATGATTACGTTCGGTGGACTACAGCACTCGGTATGGTTCACGAAGGTTGGGTGTATTTTAAATGCAACCCCACACCAAAAAAGAAGGGATTTCCCCAGACAGAGCATTATATCACAATTGAACTTGGTGTTAAAGATATGCCAGAAGAAACACAGAGAAAATCTTTACATAAAAAGAATCATGTTCTTTTATTATGTTACCATTATCAATGGCATCAGTTAGAATACATCAAGAACCGAAGAGAGAGTGTTGACGTTCAGATGTATCACTCACAAGAAAATCGTTACGCAGATGTGCAATGAAAACAATTGTAATTAATCTACCAAAGAGAAAGGATAGATTAAGTGAATTTAAATTAATCAATGATAAACACATAACTTATGAAGTGTTTAACGCAGTTGACGGATATGCGATTGACTATGATAATCTACTGTCAAATGGATATGACGTTTATCATCAATGGATTGACCCCATACTGAAAACAAAACTGACCAAAGGAGAGGTTGGTTGTTTTCTATCTCATTGGAAGATATGGAAAAAATGTGTTGAGAAGAATGAACCAATCTTAGTTTTAGAAGATGATGCTATCATCACAGATAAGTTTTCCTATGATGAGTTGTATCAGAGAATAGAGAAGGGATATGGTTTTGTATATCTTGGTTGGAAGGAAATGAGAGAAAGTGTGCCGATTGATAATAAGTTTGTGGAACCAGTATATCCCTACTGGACTCTATCATACATGATAACACCTGAATGTGCAAAGTTATTATTGAATAATCATGCCAGTAAACATATTGTACCAGTTGACGAATATCTACCGAAAGCATTTCAACTCTTAAAAAATAAAGGTTTGATGAATGTATGTGCATATAAGGAGAATGTTGTTGTACCCAGAAACAGAAACGATGGCGGTTCAGACGTATTGGCAAAGAATCGTTATGATTACTTTATTGACTTTCATACCACAGTTGGAACAGTTGCCACAGACCCAGACAAAGCAAGGTATCTTTTACACTCAGCATCAAAGACAGATACTACAATCGTGAACTTGGGAGAAGGAGTGAAATGGGAAGGTGGCACAATGAAAGGTCAGGGAGGAGGACATAAGATTAATTTAGTCAAAGAATATCTCAAAGACAAAAGAGACTCAGATGTTTTTATATTCTTAGATGGATACGATACATTTCTTACAGATAACACAGATGAGATAATATCAAGATATATGGAATTCTCTCAGGATATTGTTTTTTCTTCCGAGCGGTTTTGCTGGCCAGACGAGGGGTTAGCGAGCGATTTGCGAGCAAAAAGTGTAAACCTTGACACCCCATATCAGTATCTAAACTCAGGAATGTACATAGGTCGGGTTGGTGCATTGAGAGAACTATTCAAAAAACCGATAAAAAACTTTGAAGATGACCAGTTGTATGTACAAAAGGAATATCTGACAGGTAAGCATAGTATTGCGTGTGATGTTGAGAGTTATATCTTTAGTTGCCACGAACCAGAAGTGATAAAGAAGGGGCATCAGTTATTTAATCCTGTAACACAATGCTATAGTTGTGCTTATCATGGCAATGGAGGAGAGAAGGCAAAGGAGAAGTTGGAACAGATATACAGAGAGTTTTATAAAGAACCAATTATCGTATATCATACTTCTCAAGACTTTGATATACTTCAGAATGATATATTACTCATAGATTTTATGAGTGAAGATATGTGTAAGAACATGATTCAATTAGCGGAGATAAACAAAGAGTACTTTAAATCACTCTCATACGATAAAGTGAAAGGACAGGAGTTAAGATTGAAAGAGATAGGATTATACGAAGAGATAGAGGAGCATTGGAATGAGAAAGTATATCCGATTGTCTATAAACATTGGAAACCCTGTCATATGTGGGGAATGAGGGATGCTTTTATTATCAAGTATGAAATGAATATGCAAAGAGAACTACCATTACATAATGATGCAAGTTTAGTTACTGGAAGTGTCAAGTTAAATGATGAATACTTGGGAGGACAGTTAGTATTTCCAAGACAGGACTTTGAGAATACAAATATACCAGTAGGTAAGTGTTTACTATTTCCTGGTCAATGTACTCATGGACATACATCCATACCGATACTTGATGGAATTAAGTATTCTCTAACGATATGGAGTCAGAGATACGAAGGGGATGTAATTTAGAAAACTTATAGATACCTTTGTATCGGTTGTTCTGAAACTGTAAGTATTTTTTAAAAGGGATGTAGTAGTCATAAAAGAGTGTAGAATGTTGCAAGAATTAAGTGTATCAAAGTGAGACTTGAAGGGGCGAAGTGTGTGTGATATGAAAGTGATATGAGGGACGAAGTGTGTGTGTTCAGACCATTATAAACGGTAGTATTACACAAGTTTTCATGCTATAATCTGATTAGAATTACACAGGAGAACAAAGACCAACATTAATGTCCATTATGTATTGTATGATACACAAATACCTTTAATTTGATTAATAAAAGGTTTTTTAAATATAAAACAGTAATTTATTGCGATAGGTAATCTGTTTAGAATCTGTATGGAATGTGTCTGGGTGTTGTGGACTAAGCGAGCGTAGCATGAAACGGGCGAGTTGTCAACATAACGGGCAGAAAAATCAGAAAATCCTGACAAAATCTAGTCGAGACTTCTGCATTTTTTCTAGTCGAGATATATCATATTCTCATAAAGTCTAGTCGAGACTCTCATCATCATTCATATACTCTCATACTGTTCGAGATTATCAGAACTAGACGAGATTGTCAACAAGAATCTAGTCGAGCTTATATCATCATACACACACATACTTGACATCTGTTCGAGATACATGTATACTAGATGTATACACTTCGAGATACACATACATCATGCATAAATGTGTGTACACGGTCACACTAGACATAGAATGTTGGGATGACCTTAAGGTCGAAAAGATTGATTGGGCGAAGAAGATTAACCTCTTTCCCGATGAGTTCATCCATTCTAACACGCAGCTGCTTCGGGATGGGGTGCCAGTGGACAGTATCTGAAGTGGCACAATTGACGTTGACAGGGAGTCTCGATTGTGATAAGATTCATCCCAAATATTACAGAAGGTTACAGATATTATTTGGAGGCTCGGGGAGTGACGAAGGTTTTCTATCAGTCCTACCCAAGACTCTTGTTTTTGTTATATACTCATTATAATTGAATATCACAGCATTGCAAGCTCGTGTGTGCCAGTTTATTAACTGTCCATTACGGGTTGTTTTTTTGTGCCGATGGAGTATAGTAGGAATGTAAACGTTATCCCCGCTGTATGGACTACGAAGAAATCTTGAAATGCTACGAAGGAGAGACTGACATTCATGCATCAACTTCGTTTGAGTTTGGTTTAATGAATGACCTCTACTGGCAATTGTTCTACTCATACCCAGAGGTAGACTAATGGAAATGAAAGAAGTGAAAGCTGAGATTAAGGATTATGTCCGTGACCATTACAAGTACTACGGTTGGTACCCGTACGATGTGGAAGTTGGAGACGTAGTATACTCGCAACAGGAGTATTTGGATATCCTGAGTATGACGCTTTAAAAAGTGTCCACTCTTTCGTGCATTCGTGCGTGGATGTATTATAATGAAGTATAACAAAACGGAGAACCCTTATGCCGAATTGGTGCTACAACAGAATTCAAGTCTATGGAGATTCAGACACAGTTGAACAAGTCAAAGAAATTCACGACATCTTTGAAAAGTGTCCTGACCCATTTAATCAGATTTTTCCTATACCTGATTTCAAGAATATTCCCAATGAGAAGGGGGAACTACCTATTCTTGAACAGAGACTTAATCCAGATGGTTCAATATTCTATGAGACATACAACTTTCCAGATGGTAAGAATGATGATCGGTGGTATCACTGGTGTGTATCCAACTGGGGTACGAAGTGGGATGTTTCAGAACTCAACATAGAATACTTGGATGATGAACAACTGGAACTCACTTTTAGTACTGCGTGGAGTCCACCCGAAGGAGTGGTTGAGAAATTAAAAGATAAGTATCCAGACTTATCATTCTCTTGTTTCTATGATGAACCAGGAATGGAGATTGCAGGATACTATTAGGACAGTTTGCAAAGTGTCCACTTGGGGTTGCATTGCGTAACCCCACCCATTATAATTAAAACATACATCACCCCCAAACATTATGAGAAAGATTGAAGAGCAAATGAACAACGCTATCCGTCACAGAAAGAACTGGTCAGGTAGTAACACAACCGTCACTTGCTACAAAAAAGATGGCATCACTACAGAAGTAAACGTAATGCTTCACGGTAACTGTATTGCATGGTTCGATACTGCATCAAACGATTTCAATATCTCTAGTGCAGGTTGGGAGACAGTCACCACAAAATCCAGATTAAACGCTCTACTTCAAGAATTTGCGTCAGGTTGTAGAGTGATACAGCGGGACTTTGAGTGGTTCGTATCTGACTTTGGAACTCTTAAACCATTCGTAGACGGAATGAAGGTTTAAGAAATTCATCTAGTCGAGACCTTAACAATCATTTAAGAATCTCGACTAGACATACATGCTATGATACAACTAGATACACACACCCCATGAAAACAATTAACCTAACAGAAGGACAACTAGAATACCTACAAGATCTAGTCATGTTCGCATACGAAATGGATGTTCCAGAGCAGAAAGGTTGGGACATTCAAACTTATGATAACCTAGTTGATGAGGTCATGAAATGATTGACACGTATAATCAGGCGGGTTACGTGCGTCGCATGGAGACGTACGGGTTACGTAACATGATACGTGCACTCAGTATCATGGAACTTCTCAACACTGAAGAAGAGAACCAAAGACTAGCACTTGCCAAACACGAAATCAAGAGACGTTGTGCCAGAAAATAAACTGGCACACTATGGGTTGCAAAAAAATCAGGCTGCCCTATAGTAGGAATGTAAACAAATTTCCCTTACAAAAATGACTATTGACGAATACAAAGACTTATTACTCGAAGATGAGATCAACATTGGTTATGATGTTGAAGAAGATGACCTACCCGAAGAGTTGGAAGAAGAGTCCTATATTGACTCACTTTTAACAACTGGATTTCATGCAGTTGATGCTTCGGAAATGTTCGGAGAAGAAGTCGTAGGTTATTCTTTATATTAATTTAATATTTGGGGGTTGCATTTCGTAACCCCTTGTCTTATACTTAAATCAGTTCACCCTTAAACTATGGAAATCTCACCAACAACTTCATTCCCAACTGAAGAGCATGCCCAAGAACATCTAGAGGGACTAATCGAAGATGGGCATGATGAAGACGAAATGAAAGAGTTTATCAAAACTCACGGAGCAAAAGACTTTGTTTGTTATTACGAAGATTATGCCCGAATGGTTGAAGAATACGATCAAGAGACAGTTAACGCATTTCTTGAGGAATTTGATCTCATGGATGTTGAACACCTAGAAGACGCATATAATGGACAGTATCGCAGCGAAGCAGAATTTGCGGAGAATTTCGTAACTGACATGGGTTATGCTCAAAATGACATGCCATATTGGATCGCTATCGACTGGCAAAAAACATGGGATGATGGTCTCTCATGGGATTATACATTCAATAACGGATTCGTATTCTGTAACAACTGGTAGTGTGCCAGTTTATAAAGTGTCACATAGGGGGTTGCGTATCCCCTATGCGTTACTATAATTAAGTATATAAGTTATTATTCCCTATGACTAAAACAGTTAAACATCAAGCACTAAACACTTTTAAACCCTATGCAGTATTTTACAGGACTGGTGGACAAATTGAAAAATTTCATTTTATTAATGGTTGGGGGGCATCTGTTGCTAACCATAGTGGGTCTTATGGTGGAGACGACGGATTATACGAACTTGCAGAAATCAATCCCAATGGACACATTGTCGACGATAGTATTAAAGGTTGGTTAACCTTTGCGGAGGTCGATTGCTATCTCAGAGAGATTGCAGAATATTAAGAGATTGTTAAGGGTGATTGACTTAATCACCCTATCAATTATAATAAGTACATAACAAACATTTCCCTTTAAATCATGTCTACATTACATCACGAATCAATACTCGAAGATTGCTTAGTTGAAGCAGAAGAAAACTTCAGAGTTCATAACAAACTCACTCAAAAACAATTAGATGAGATGCTTGTTAGGTCTCAAGGAGTAAGAGACGCAATCGAATCTCAAGCACAGAAACTATTTGACGATAGGTGCATATAGTCTAATAGGCATTTCGTAGAATGTAAGTCCTATTATGCCAGTTAACAAACTGGCACACTGTAACCCCATTAGTGAATGGGTGGGGTTATAATAGTTGTATAACCGCAATTGAAGTAAATGACTCTAACCCTCAGAGAGACAGAAAACAGAATCAAAACAACTGATTTTGACGCACTACCAAAACCCCGAAAAAATAAG
>VMHT01210885.1_pt1 | contig 12182 bp, 31 predicted proteins | sample 4693611 | NCBI WGS metagenome assembly VMHT01 (sample SAMN12280063, study PRJNA550983) | marine metagenome | isolation source: seawater sampled from same location over 5 years 0.02-0.2 micron viral filtrate | place: USA: collected off the coast of southern California halfway between the port... ...
CCAACCAAGGAAAACCAAATGAAAAACCAATCGCAAACACCCGATGTATATGACAGAATCAGACTCGATTGCCCGGGCAGAAATCTAGTGATAGAATATATTGATGGATATGATGAAGATTCACAAGTACATCTCGACGAATGGCGCCTGATCGATCTAGATACAGGCGAGGTCTTTGCAAAAGATCCTGTGCCTCATGGAGTACTTCACGTAGCAGCTAAGTTAACACGAGTTGAAGGAAGTCCGAAGCCGGAATATGTTCGAGAGGCTAGAAAGTACATCGCATACAAAGATGTACCAACCTCCGATAAGCTTCGTCATATTAAATCTCACGCGCTAGATCTAGAACACGACTTCAGTCTAGATGGTGATGATCGTTGCCCTATTCAAGCAGCAATGGAAGACTATCAACAGCGATACAGTCATGAATGTTGGTATCAAGAAGCAGACGGCCATTGGGAAATCGACATGGATGTGTAAAACTCATGCAACACAAAACCAAATAAGTTATAATATAAACATAACCAATCAATAAGGAGAATGACTATGGGCGGTAAAGCTTTAGGCGGAAACAAAATCACAAATGAAGAGGCATGGTATCTGTTTAATCAGATCATTGCCACACACAAACTAGAGACAAAACATAGTCGGATACTGCTTTGTGGCTCTGCTCGACGAGGCAAGAAGAAGTGCGGTGACCTGGACATTGTGTTCCAAGACAATGAAGCCTGTGACTTCAAAGCATGGTTACTCGAATCGTTTGGTACTAAGAAGAACGGAAAGCCACAAAGCACAGTACTTTACGAGGGTGTTCAAGTGGAGTTCTATGAGGCAACCCAAGATACTTGGGGCACATGTACTTTGATGTGGACCGGTTCTAAATGGAATAACATCAAGTTACGGAAGGCAGCAAAGGCTCGAGATATGAAACTAAGCCAACACGGTCTCTTCGATCAGGATGGCAACAACCTGGCTGCTGGAAAGACTGAGGTTGAAGTCTTTGAACTCCTAGGGTTTGACTATGTTGAACCACAAAAGAGGTGACAAGATGACTCTAAGTAGAATCAAGACAATCCTAGCTAACGGTGGCAGTTGCATTGCGCTAGTGATAAATACACCGTTTAAAGATATGAAACACGGCACCACAGGTGAAGTGCTGTCAGCTGATGAAAACAGCTTCACCATTCTCAGATCAGACACAAAGACAAAAATTAAGGTACTTGCTCGAGAAATTGATATGTTTGAGTATATGTACAATGACAACAAAAACAAAGGAGTTAATCATGTCTAAAAAAACACAACCCGTTACAGACATTCTGGCATTCGCAAATTATCAACTAAACAGAACAGACGAGCATGCAACTGTCGACTTTAAAGAGGGGATTTGTACTATGATCGAAAAAATACTTCATAATACAGGTAACTATGAAGGCTTCAGTTTTCTAGACAATAACGACTCTGAAACAGGCACACTCGGTTATTACAGTAGATGCTATATATTTTCACATAATCTACCAAAAAAAATCTGGACTAGTCCGGGCACAATGCAATAAAAAGGAGAATGACATGTCAGAACTTATGAAAAATACACTGATACTAACAATCGCCGAAATGCTTGAAGAGACAGACGACATCAACTGGATCAGGGAAGAAGTCTCAACAATGTTTGATGTAAAGATCGAAGATGATCTTTGGCCTCTACTCCATCTTCAGGCTGCAATACGAACACATGCAGTTTAAACAAAGAAACAGCTAGACCAAAACTCATGCAACACAAAACAAAACATAATATAATATAAACATATAACCAATCAATAACAACCAACCAAGGAATAAACTTATGCAAATATATGAAGAAGCTGAACTCATTAAAGAAATGATAACAGGATATGTCGACACACTCAATGAACAAGAAATCATCGATATCGTTATCGATCACATGAATGATACACTCAATGAGTCAGACAGATATGAAGTCTACAGTATTCTCGACAAAACAAGATCCCGCGATCATGGGAACTGGTACTGGATTATCCGTCGGATCAGAAACACCGGTGCACTATCTCGACTTGAAGATACATGCTCAGTCTATAAAAAGCGCGCGCTAGGCAGCGAAAGACATTTTCATATCTAACACGTGCAACATAAAACAAAACATTATATAATATAAACATAACCAATCAAAAGGAGATTCTCATGGAACCACAAATCATCACAATTATTGTGCACAGCGATATCGATCCTTCACAACTACTTGAAATAGCAAATGAAGCAGCGGAACGAATCGTCGAAGAGGTAGAAACATACGGCGAAGATGCACATTTTCTTCCAGAAGAAACATCAGTAGAATACTCAGATAACGGCGCGCAGGAAATAGTCGGTGGCAATCAGCACACATAATCAGATAAAAATCGTGCAACACACGATTAAACATAATATAATATAAAGGTAATCAACAAGGAGTTAATATGAATACAGCACAATACAAAGACGAAAGAGGTCTATATAACATGACCCCAGAACAAGTTAAGTCTGCTGACTATAGCGAACTAAACGCGATATGCTGCTCTTGCAATGCACAAGGCGGATGGACTGTCGGAACCAAAGAACTAGTAATCCTAGAACTAGCGCGACGACAAAGACAAATGATCCGAGGTTCGATCGGAACACCATGGGCACCACGAGAAAACAAATAACTCGTGCAATAATAAAACTAACCTATTATAATATAAAGGTAACCAACCAATAATAAAACTAAGGAGTAAATTATGAATGGATATAAAAACTGGGAAACATGGCACGTAGCATCATGGATCGGAAACGATGAACTTCTCTATAGCATCTCAATAGAGGCATCAGACTATGCAGACTTTCTACAAAGAATCAGCTGGTACTCACAAGGATCTACAACTCCAGACGGAGTTGAATGGGAATCAACAGATCTAGATCGAACAGAACTCGACGAGTTAATTCAGTCACACACTTAAACTCCGTGGTTGGTGGTTTAGGCGGGTTGAGCCGAAAGGCTCCCCGCCACTTTCCAACCTCGGTCAATCAAACAAAAACAATCAAATAGGACTCCAAATGAACTGGCTACTATCATTACTCGGCTTTAAAACATCGATCCAGAAGAAACAACAGAAACTGGCAGGCCTACGAGAAAAGGCTTTTCAGGCACAGAGGAATGGAAACCTAAGTCTTTGTGGAAAGTACACTCTAGAGGCCGAACTCCTTGAGGCAGAGATCTTCGAAGAACAGACTGATAAGAAGTTATAACTCCTGCAACCCGCAAGCAAGCATATTATAATAACTCCATAAGGAATAACCAAAGGAGCTCACATGAAAGACCCAATCAAACAAATAGCTAATCTAGTAGACACACCCAGACATGTCGTCGACCAAGTTATTAATCAAGTTCAGAAACTACTAGACAAAGGGATATGGTTCTCCGACGCCTGCGAAATCGTCGCTCTACTCACACCTCTCAACACACTCCTCAGAAACTTCAACGACAACATAGCGATGGACGCGTTCTGGGACTTCATATCTGATAATTGCATATCACCTCGAGAGGTCACACCTATCATTCCCTCACCCATGTTTTAATCCACAACACCAAATAATATACATATCTACTTATTTGCTGCCTTCGTTATCTGGCAGTGGTCATATTGCCACAGCAGGCTACTCGTATGTTCACCTATCTACCTGGATCCAAGAGCCATGTTTTTTATTCTTAAGAATGCAGATGTATTATTTCAGTATACCGTGTATGGGATTGGACTAAGTATAGACTCTTTTTTGCAAATATACAGACATTTTTACATTTATTTTCATCGAATTGAAATAAAACACACAAAAACTTGTAAAAATATGATCTATGATCGTAGAGATGGATTAAATCGATGAAAAAAGATGAAATAAAGATTAAAAACTCGTGTAAACAGTGCATACTTAAGATATAATATAAACATCCTACTAAGGATAACAACCAAAAACCCAAAAAACAATCAAAAAGGAGTTCCAACATGGAAATCAAAAATATAAAAATCGAAGAAATCGCATTCGGCTCATCCATTCAAGATGTAAAGGTACCTGATGCTCTCAAGAAAAGAGTTCCTTGTGGACTCGACTATTTCAATGCCATCTTAGGTGGTGAAGGATTCACACCTTCTGCAGTTACTCTCTACACTGGTGTTCCTGGTGCAGGGAAGACAACGATGATGTTGACATTGGCTAACTCATTGCAGCGGAATGGTGCAGAGGTCGTTTTCAATACGGCAGAGGAATCATTGTATCAGGTAAAGATGACATGTGACAGACTTAAGCTCAAGCACCCCTTCAAAGTAGGTGGAGAGACACGCGTCCCGGTGCTCCTCGAAGGGTGTGATAAGTTAAGAGAAGCGGCACCGGGACGCCCTTTCTTCCTTATTGTTGACTCCCTCCAGTGTTTGGATGACGGTCACTTTAATACAGGCAGAATCACGACAGCAACAGCTGAGCGATCATTGGGATTACTTACATCATATGCTAAAGAACATGCATGTAATGTTATCGTGATTGGGCAGGTGACAAAGGATGGTAAGATGTCAGGAAGTAATAAGTTGAAGCACATGGTGGATAGTCATATTCACTTAAGTATAGAGACAAAGGATGAGGATCTCAAGGGTTGTCGGATTCTTGAGACACAGAAGAACCGGTTTGGTGGAGCAGGACATGTTGTGTTCTTGGACTTACACCGCACTGGATTTACAGAGGTTGCTCGCGTTAGTGCCTCATAGGAAAGAATAGGTCGGACTGCTTATTATAAGTGGTTATTCGGGGTGAGAGTTTGGTTCGGCCGACTCCTTGGTGCTCTCACCCCTTGCTCCCTCCGGAAGTTGTGGTTGGCTTCGGATTGGTAATCTGAACGGAGGGAGCTTTTTCTTTTCTTGCCAGCCCCACTAGCGCAAGACAGCTTGCACCGTGTATGTATAGCGCGCACGGAATAAACATTTAGCGCTATCTGATAGCAGTATAAAAGGAGATCAAATGAAGGTAATGGCAGCAGGTTCTACAGGATTAAGAGCCCCCATGGTGCAAGACAGCTCGCACCGTGTGTATGTGTATGCGCGCAAGATAGCTCGCGCTGTGTGTATGCTGCCGCGCGCGCGTAGGGATAATGCTTATAAGCTTTCCCCGGGGCGAGATGAATAAAAGCGTGTAAAACGTGTGATGTTGTGTTATAATAAACACATAATAGGTAATAGCCTAAGGTTCTTTGAAATAGTTGATTAACAAATGTTAAGCTCGAGTGGTGGAATAGGTAGACACAACGGACTTAAAATCCGTTGACCACTTTGGTCGTGAGGGTTCAAGTCCCTCCTCGAGCACTTCTTTACGCGCTCTTAGCTCAGCTGGATAGAGCATCGGCCTTCTAAGCCGAGGGTCACAGGTTCGAATCCTGTAGGGCGTATTTCTTTGGGGTCGCTAGCTCAGATGGTAGAGCAGTAGACTTTTAATCTATTGGTCACAGGTTCGATCCCTGTGCGACCCATTCGCTCGGCTGTACGGTTGCAGATAACTGATGAGGGCAGGCGGTCCATTTAACACCAGAATTGCAGGGTTCAAATCCCTGCCCGAGCACCATATATGATAAGGGCACTTAGCTCAGCGGTAAGAGCATCCGACTCATAATCGGCAGGTCCAGGGTTCAAATCCCTGAGTGCCCACTTTCATACCTTTTATATAATCGCGCGCGCGCGTATGGGGAATGTGATTCATGTAATACTTTAAGTCACGTGGTATAATATAATCACAACCTCACTCAACCAAGGAAAAACAATGAAATACTTTTCAATTGACTATCGATCTCCTCCCTCCGGCATGGGGCAAATCATCGACACTGATAAACCAAAAATGGTCGGAGGTAAATGGAATTACATTCTTGTAGACTACGGAACTGATGTTCATGATGATGCATCATATGTGGAGACCAAGTACTTCTATTCAAAGCAAGATGATCCAGTTATGCCACAGATTATTCAGTATCTTCGTGAGCAAGGAGTCACACATGTTTATGACGGTGAACTTTACTATGAGTTTGATGGAGCAGATGAAGATGGTTATTTCACACTCGAGCAATGGGCAGAGATAATGACTAGTCACCTATGGGCTTAAGCTCGTGCAATCCAATCAAACACTCAGTATAATATAATCACCTACCAACCAACAAGGATTAAACATGAAAATAAACCTCTCCCAAGAATATCTTCAAGATCTCAGCAATCGAAATATCTCTCAGCTTAAAGCTTTGATCGACACAGGAGATGACTGGTTAAAGCAAGAGACTTTGAGATATGCACGCATGCTTTTGAAACTTAAACTAGACCCAGCAGATAAAGAATCAAACTCATGCAACACAAAGTCAGACCTGGTATAATATAAACATCCTACCAACCTAGGATAATCAATAAGTCATCAATCACAAAGGAGTTAATATGACTACATCAATCTCAGCTATCGAAACACTTTTCACAAATAACATCATTAACTATGATACCCGTGCATCACTCATCAAACGAGTTGAACGACTGGCGGCGAAAGAAGAGTCTCGTAAACTCGTGCAAGGAACTGCTGACGCAATTATCGCACTTCTCGATTCCGAAGTTCAAACTGAGACAAAATACTTCTCAGTCAAGAAGACTCAAAACTCAGTCGGTTTCATGGACTTCGTCATGACAGATCGTGCAACCGTTCTGAAGGCATTGACTCTTCTCGTTTCACAAGATAAAATCAAAAAGATCGGTCTCGTCGGCGGAGAAGTTAAACTTCCAACTGAAGTCAATGCATTCCAAATCCGTTACACAAGAGCTTAAAGGCTTTCGATCAGGATGGGTGCACAATTCGTGTATCCATACCTGTCGTATTATATAATATAAAGGTAATCAACCAAGGAGACAAAATGATTATTACACTACTCGCAACAAACATTGAATACGATTTTGACGGTCCTGGCATTCCAACTAGTCATAACTTACCCGAATCAATGGAAGTTCAAGTCGATCTAGACAGTACCGGATTTGAAGATGTTAACCATCAAGTATGTGATCAGATATCTAATGCTACCGGTATGCTGGTTTGTGATTATCAGCTCGTCGGATATATCGCTCCTGAGCAGCATGTTTTGAAATAGTGGAATAGATGAACGACACACCCCGTATCTCAGTTAAACTCCTGTAACTCTCAAATCAACCCCATATAATAAAACCACCACCCCAACCAAGGATAATACAAAATGAACATATCACCACAAAAAATGACTTTTCTTACTAAAAATTACGGATTAACATCTGATCAGATCACCCAATTCTATCAAGCTTATTGCAGTGCTGATTCCCAGATGGGCGCAGAGATCGAGTACTCTTGGGAGGAGGGAGGCTGGACTCCTGATAATCCAGAGGCTACAATGATCGAATGCTTATGTGATGCTGATAGACTAAGTGATTATATCGATGACTACTATGAGTGGTGTTCTCCGTTCCTCATGAAGCAAGAGCTAGCACATGATCTCATTGAGGTGCCGATGCCGCAACACTTACTTGACTACCTAGCATCGCAAGGAAAGACTTCTTGGCTGCACCCGCACACATAAGTCTTCGCGCAAGACGGCTTACACCCCGAGCGCGAGATGCGGCGCGCTACGCGTATACGCGGGGAGTCGCATAAAAGTTTAACTCATGTAATCAACAACACATCTGTATATAATATAATCACAACAACTAATGGAGGCCAAACATGGCAACAAAACAAGAAATTCAACATAGAATCGCACACTTCCAAAAGATGGAAAAGAAAGGAATGAGTAGCATGCTCTATTCAGTAGAGGTTCAGTTTATTCACATGGCACAGGGTGGTGATGGATCCGCTGCAATGGAAGGTAATACTCGGGATACATACTATTCATCATGGGAAGACGAATCATTTCAAACAGTCTGTGATGAGATGGGCTGGGAATGGCGGGAGCAATGAGCAAGAAGATAATACAGATCAAGTTAACTGTCCCTAAGCAGCGGAACTGGATGGCAGTCGAAGCACATTTTAAATCAGGTGCCGGCAGTCATAAGTCTAAGAAGACTTACACTAGGAAGGTGAAGCATAGCAAGAGGCAGACAGGGTAGCTTGAAGTGTGTCTGATGAGAGATCGGTTCGACTGATCGGGTAAGGGTGGGCAATAAGACACACAGTTCATGCAACAGTTATGGTCATGTTATATAATATAAAGGTACCAATCAAGGAGGTTACAATGAAGAAAACAAAACAAAATCCCAGAACTCTCGAAGACTTTTATGCTCTCATAGAGAAGCGGCTTAAAGAATCAAATAAGTCGAAGTCAAAGAAGTTCTAATCAAACTCATGTAACCTCTCAACCAACCGCATATAATATAAAGGTACCAAACAAGGTACCAACCCAATCAACCAAAATGGAGTCCAATCATGGCTATATCACAAAACACTCAAATCAAAACTCTCATCAAACTCGGTCTTATTAATGAGGATCAACTAGACAAATGGAATAAGAAGATCGAAAGAATCGAAGCTAAGTCAGCTAAAGATAAAGAATTGAACTCATGTATCACTCAGATCTCTAGTATCTTAAAAGATGAGGCTCATGCTGGTATTCAATACTTCTCAGTCAAACCAGCTGCTCATTCAAAAGGATTTCTCGAGTTCTTCGAAGCTGATAGAGGACTAGTTCTCAAGGCACTTTCAAAGATGACAGCAGCCGGAACAGTCAAGAAGGTTGGATTGAAAATGAATCCTGAAGGTGAACTTCAAGTTTTCGAAACATCACAGGTCAATGCCTTCCAGATCCGTTACATGAGAGCATAGATCTCAGAGGAGTTGGGGTTCATGTAACCCCTTCTCTTATAGTGTATAATATAAAGGTACCAATCAAGGAGGATACATGGAACTTTGGCTTATCATCATCACATTCATCTCAGTTATTGCAGCAGTCAAGGCAGAGATCAACACTCATCAGCTTCGTGCAACTATCGAGACACTCGAGCAGCACAATATAGAAGTACCACACTTCAATGACCCGGAGGCATAGAATGACTATCATCAAATGGCAGACAAAAAATGGTGAGACAATGATCACCAACTTCAATAAGACGACAGCCTATGTCTTCATTCACAGACTCAAGCAGAGCGGAAACAGGATCCTCTCTATCACTAGATCAAAGGAGCAGATATGTGTGCAGTAGAATATGATAGTTACTTTTCAGGGATGATGATCGGAATAATTGTTTTTTGCACAGCATTGCTGTTTTATTTCACCCTACTTGGCCAAAGAGATGCAACCGGTTTTAAGATCATGGAGTGCATGGGTAGCGATCGATCACGGGATGCATATGAAATGTGTCGGCTAAAAATAGTAGAAGGCGTGCAACCTGGGAACAAGTAGCATATAATATAAAGGTAATCAACAAGGAGAATACATGGAAGATCAATTTAGAGTTTGGATAAAGTTTTCAAACCAAGAACAAGAAGAACACCTAGACACAGACTGGACAGATCAATTTGGTGTATCAAGCGCATTATCTCGACTACTACATGGTCCGGCAGCTAAACTAAATATGATATCACAGATCAAGATAATCGACATGTCAGACAGCATCGTCTACATGATCAAAGACGGCCGGCAGGTTTGGCCGGCTGCCTAGCAAAAGACAGCTAGCGCCTCGCGCGCAAGACGGCTAGCGCGTGTGTGTTACGCGCGCAGCATCAACTACAACATTACAATCAAGGAGAAGAACATGGAAGATCTACTACTAACAGGCGGCAGCACACCTTTTGAACAGGCAGCAACACGAAGACTAAAATCCTCAAAGCGCGTCGCGACAATGGTGGCCACAACAGAGCTCATTAAGCTACTCGAAGAGTGCAATAAAATGATTGACTGCTATAGAGAAGCTATGGCTGCATATAATGATAATCCCACTAAGCAGAACCGAGCTCAACTAGAAGACGATCTGGCTATAGCAACACAAGCACTCAAGGATAAGCGGTCAGCTGAGGCAGCACTTGAGCAGCTTATGGCAGCAGCAGAAGAACTAGGATTCGCGGAGTAACCAATGGAAGTCATTATATCTGTCTCAATCCTGCTACTATGGTTGTGCTTCATCATCATGCCTCTCGTCTTCACCAAGGTAGTAGCAGCCACTGATGATGAGTTATCTGAGGATGATACTGATACACACTTTATGAGAGGCTAGGTGGTTTTATAGGCTCGAGCGGTGTGATCATATGTCGTGCAATCTGGTTAAACGTGTGGTATAATATAAAGGTAACCAACCAACCAAGGAAAAACAATGCATCAAATCAAATACAAAGATAACATGGGAAGAACTCAAAATCTAAGATTCCCTGCGTCAGCTATCGATACGGTAATAAAGCTAGTCAGCGGTCTTCGAAAAGAAGGAATTGAGTATACTCACACATTCATTGACTAACTCAAACTCATGCAACCCAATCTTTAACCTAGTATAATATAAACATAACCAATCGGGAATTCCTCCCAAAATCAACCAAAAAGGAGTCATAATGACTACATCAATCGAAACTCTCTCAACTACCGCACTTCTCAATGAACTTATCAGTCGCGGCATCCTCTCTCAAAATCAAGCTGACTCAGCTACCAAGAAGGCAGGTCGAGCAGCTGAAAAGGCAGCAAAAACAGCAGCTTTGAATAAACTTAAAGTTCAAATCACTGAGGCAGTCACAGCCGGCTCAGCTCGAGTATATTCTGTGAAGGAGACTGGGAACTCAACTGGAATTATGAATCTTGTCGAAGCTGAACGAAGTCAAGTACTCAAGGCCCTCACTCAGCTAACTGCTGAAGGTGTATTCCGCAAAGTTGGCCTCGTAGGCGGTGTTGAAAAGCCGACTTCAGAAGTTAATGCTTTTCAAATCCGTTACATCTTTGATGCAGCTGTCCCAGCTGAAGAAGAAGAAGTAGCTGAAGAAGAAGTAGCTGAAGAAGGGAAGTAATCCCTTCGTCGCCGACGGTTACTCTCATGTAATCAAAGGCGACATGTTATATAATATAAAGGTACCAATCAAGGAGGTCAACATGACAAAGGAACAAATCAAGACAGAACTCGCAACAGTAAAGGCGGAAATCAAACGCCTCACTCTCATTGGATTGAGGGACGGCAGCAAAGCTCGGATCCTCGAACAGTGGGAACGCCATTGGCGAAGTGAACTCGCTAAATAGTGAGAGTCATGCAACCAAAACCGGCACATTATATAATATAAAGGTAACCAACACTCAGGAGATACAATGACTAAACATAACAAAAGTCAAATCCAAAACTTACTTACAAACCCTGCCTATGTGGATCAAGCTATCCGCCTACTAGGTGAAAATCAAACCCCTAGCGAACTCCGCACCAAAAGCACTCACCTCCACAATGACATCGGCTTCTCTGCAGCATATGCCACAACAGGCACACGGATGTACGAATTCGTTACAGGTGTCAATGTGAAAACTGGGAAAGCCACTTGGCAACCCAAGTCTCTGGCACACCCCGCAGCAACACGTGTATTCAGTCGCTACCTCCGCAATCACAACCTGGATTCCGGCACAGCACTCGGCCGCAAGGTTGCTGAGATCCACTGGAGACAGCTGGAAGGACTTTTATCCTGGACTCCAGTAAATACACCGTCACCAAAGCCAAAGGCTGCTAAAAAGCAATCTCCAGCATCTGTAACCATAAAGGGAGCTGAAGTGCAAACAATGAAAGGTAAGGCTGTAAGGGTATTATGGGATAGCAAGCGGATCTGGTTACCGAAATCGCAGATTAACGTGAATAGTGAGACAGGCGATATCACGATGCCTCACTGGCTAGCACGAAATAAAGGTATGGTTACCGCACCAAAGAAGGGCTCACCGACGGTAGGCGGTGAACCAAGTGAAGTTGGTTTTGATTGGGATGGTTGGTCCCGTGGTTGATAGCCGCTGGAGGGCCTCGGCTGGTTGAATGGCCCTCATTGAGCCCCCATGCGGGGGCTCTTTTTTTTGCTCTCTGTTAGCTGAAGTGGCTAGTGGGCCCCTTGTTTTGAGCCCCTCTATAACCCTAGGGGGCGGGCTACTAGCGCAGCCGGGTAGCGGACTAGCCCACCGGCGAGCCCTTAAG
>VMHT01215389.1_pt1 | contig 12182 bp, 11 predicted proteins | sample 4693611 | NCBI WGS metagenome assembly VMHT01 (sample SAMN12280063, study PRJNA550983) | marine metagenome | isolation source: seawater sampled from same location over 5 years 0.02-0.2 micron viral filtrate | place: USA: collected off the coast of southern California halfway between the port... ...
TAATTTCTAAATGTTTTTTAAAGTCTAATATTTTAATTTTAGTTGATTGTTACTTTTTTTCTTCAAACCTATGGTACATTAAAGAAATTTTCTCTTATTCTTCAATATTATTTGTCTCCTCATTTGAATACAAATTGTTTTGACAACATAATATGGTTATAAAGAAATAAATGATTAAAGATTTTTTAATTATAAATTGCATAGGCAAGAATGATATAATTGGATTAAAAATTAATGATAGTTTTTTTACACATGATTTTAATTCTAAAGCTAAAAACAATGATCAATTAACAATAACCATATTAAATCTTATTAAAAAACACAAAGTAAATTTTAACAGTAATTTTTCAATAATTGTAAATTCTGGGCCAGGTAGCTTTTCTTCTTTGCGTGTATCACTAGCGGTTGCAAAAGGAATAAAATTGTCAAAAAAAATTAGACTTTATGGCTTTAAAGATTCAGATCTTGGTCAATTTTCCCTTGCAAATATTGAACTTTTAATAAAAGAAGGATTACTACAAAAAAATTTGATTAAACCTATATACATAAGTTAAATTATAATAATGAATTCAATCGAAGAAAAGTGCAAAAAAAAAGGTGTAAGGTTAACAGACCAACGAAAAGTTATAGCACAAGTCATGTCTGACACTAAGGACCACCCTGATGTTGACGAGCTGCATAAAAGAATAAGTGAAATAGATAAAAAAATAAGTATTGCGACAGTTTATCGAACTGTAAAACTTTTTGAAGAAGCAGGAATATTAGAAAAACATGATTTTAAAGGTGGAAAAGCTAGGTACGAACAATCACCAGACGAACATCATGATCACCTAATTGATATTAATAGTGGAGAGATAATTGAATTTGTAGATAAAAATATTGAAAAACTTCAAAATGAAGTAGCTAAAAAATTAGGTTACAAATTAGTAGATCATAAATTAGAACTCTACGGTTCAAAAATAAAAAAATAATTTGCAAAAAAAAATATTTATTAAAACATTAGGTTGTCAAATGAATGATTACGATAGTAATCGTATTTTAGATTTAACTAAAAAAATAAATTACACACCCACACAAAATGTTAATGAGGCAGATTGTTATGTGCTTAACACCTGTCACATAAGGGAAAAAGCTACAGACAAGGTTTACCATGAAATAGGAAGAGTTAAAAAGGAATTTAGAGATAAAAAAAAACCACTGGTTTTAATAGCTGGATGTGTGGCTCAGGCAGAAGGTGATTTACTTTTAAAAAAAGAAAATTATATAGACGCAGTTGTGGGGCCTCAATCTTATCATCAAATAAACAGTATGATCAAAAATTTGGAAAATAATATTAAACCATTAAATTCTACAGAATTTGACGTGATTGAAAAATTTGATACTTTAAACGCAGTAAAAAATTCAGAAAGTAAAGTTTCATCATTTTTAACAATTCAAGAAGGTTGTGATAAATTTTGTAAATTTTGTGTGGTACCTTACACAAGAGGTGCTGAGTTTTCACGATCAATTAATGAATTAGTTGCAGAGTCAAAACAATTAGTAATTAACGGTTCGAGTGAAATTACTCTATTAGGACAGAATGTAAATGCATATAATTTCAAGGGAAAAAAACTTTCAGATTTAATTTTTAAAATTTCAAAAATTAAACACTTAAATAGAATTAGATATACAACATCACATCCAAAGGATTTTACAGAAGATCTGATTCAAGCACATAAAAGTTGTGATAATTTAATGCCTCTAATTCATCTTCCAGTACAAAGTGGATCAAATAATATACTTAAAAAAATGAACAGAAAACATACTATAGAAGAATATCTGGAAATTATCGAAAAATTAAAAAAAGCAAAACCAAACATAAAATTTTCTAGTGATTTTATAATTGGCTATCCTGGGGAAACGGATGAAGATTTCGATCAAACTGTGGAGTTAGTAAAAAAAGTAAAATTTATTAATTCATATTCATTCGTTTTTAGTGCTCGACCAGGTACACCAGCATTTAATTTAAAAAGTATAAATCAACATATTACAAAAGAGAGATTAATGAAATTTCAAAATATCTGTAAAATGATAAAAACAGAATATAGGGAAACTCTTTTATCAAAAAAATTAAAAGTTTTATTTGAAAATAAAACTAAAAACGGAAATAAATATTTTGGTAGAGATGAATATTACAATTCTGTAATTGTGGAAAGTAATGAGAATTTAATAGGAAAAACTATGAATACAAAAATTACCAATGTAAATCAAAATACATTATTTGGTGTAATCATTTCTAAACAAAATCAAGCAGAATTTGCAGCTTAAAAAATATGTCTGAAATTAGTAAACTTGAAAATAATTTGATTATTAAAAAAATCGATAAAGAAACAACGAATATCATCGTAACTAATAATGAAATGCTAATATCTATCGTAGGACAATTTGATCAAAATTTAAAAAAACTTTCAAAATTAACAGACACGAAAGTGTTCTTTAGAGGAAACTCGATAACATGCAAAGGAAATTCTAAAGATATATCTATTTTTTGTATGGCGATAAAATTTTTAATTAATAAATATTTATTGACCAATATAATAGAAAAGGAGGATATACTATTGTCTGTGAATAAAAATATTGAATTAGAAAAATCTAACATAAAGAATTTTAGGCAGTTAATAAAAACTCCAAGAAAATCTGTCATAGCAAGATCTGAAAAACAATCAGATTATATTAAAGCTCTCAAAGAAAATGACATCATAATGGCACTCGGTCCCGCAGGAACTGGAAAAAGTTTTTTAGCTGTTTCAGTTGCAATTACGTTATTAATGGAAAAAAAAATAGAAAGAGTAATTTTATCTAGGCCAGCTGTTGAGGCTGGTGAAAAATTAGGTTTTCTACCGGGAGATATGAAGGAAAAAGTAGATCCATATTTAAGACCATTATATGACGCATTATATGAACTTTTTGGGGCGGACAAAATTGATAAAAAAATAGAAACTGGTGAAATCGAAATTGCACCATTGGCATTTATGCGAGGAAGAACATTAAAAAACTGTTTCGCAATTTTAGATGAAGCTCAAAACGCTACAGAAACTCAAATAAAAATGTTTTTAACAAGAATTGGTGAAAATTCTACACTAGTTGTAAATGGTGACCCTTCGCAGGTAGACTTATTGAATAAAAATCACTCAGGTTTAATTAAATCTAAAAATATTTTAGATAATTTAAAGGAGATTAAAATAATTGAATTTGATCACAATGATGTTGTTAGACACCCGTTAGTTTCTAAAATTATTAGAGCTTATCAAACTAAAAGCTTAGATGATAAAAATTAATGTTATTACCAACAATATAAGTTGGTTTCGTTTCATTAAAAATCCTAATAATTATATCGACCGAAAAGTAAAAAAACTAAACCTTAAAAATAAAAAATTAAAAAAAAAAACTATTTATTGCACCTTATTGTTATCTGGTAGTCATGAAATAAAAAATTTAAATAAGAAATTTAGAAAAAAAAATAAATCAACTGATGTTTTATCTTTTCCATTTCATAATAAAAAAAATTTAAAAAATGAATTAAAAAAAGAAAAAGAAATATACCTAGGGGATATAATTATTAATTTAAGCAAAATAGAGAATAAAAAAAAATTGAAACTTTTTAAAGAACAATTTGATAAATTATGGATACACGGACTTGTACATCTCTTCGGATATGATCACAAAAAAAAATTAGATTATGAAAGGATGAACAAAGTAGAAAAAAATTATTTTGATTTTATTCAATGACTATAGAAAAATACCTAAACAATCGATTCGTTGTTTTATATTTAATACCATTTTGTACGGGAACATTAACTGTATTATCTTTTCATCCCTTTAATATAAAAATATTAAATTTTATAATATTACCAATATTTTTCTATTTAACAGTTTATATCAACAAAAAATCTAAAACTACATTTAGAAAAAAACCTTATAGAAAAAATTTATTTATTTTTGGATGTTTATTTGGTTTTGGTTTTTATTTAAGTGGAATTTCTTGGATTACAAATTCTTTAACTTTTGATGAAAGTTTTAAAATTTTAATACCTATTGCAACCATATTAATACCTATATTTCTTAGCATGTTTGTTGGTTTAGTAACTTTAATTATAGGCCCTTATTTGACTTATAATTTTTCTTCGATTTTAATTTTCTCAGCAGCAATAGGAATCTCAGATTTTTTAAGAGCAAAAGTATTAACAGGATTTCCCTGGAACTTATGGGCCTACAGTATTTCCTGGTCCACAGAGATACTTCAAGTTTTAAATTTAGTAGGTCTATTTGCTTTTAATTTGATTATTATTACTATTTTTACCTTTCCAGTATTTTTATTTTATAAAATAAAAATTTTAAAAAAAATAATGATTTCATTGTTATTCTTAATCATAATTATGAGTTTTTATATTTACGGAGGTTATGTAATAAATAAGAATAAAGTTTTTCTAGAGACAGTAGAAAAAAAAATTAATGTAAGAGTAGTTTCACCTAATTTTAATTTAGAATATGGTTTAAGTATTAGTGAAATTGAAAAAAAACTCGAACAATTAGTTAGATATAGCGAGGCAAATGCCAAAAAAACAACTCTTTTTATTTGGCCAGAAGGGGTTTTTAGCGGTTATAGTTATAAAGAAATATTAATTTTTAAAGACTTAATTAGAAATAACTTCACTAAAGAGCATCACATTATTTTTGGGATAAATAAACTAGATGAGAAAACTAATAAATTTTACAATAGTTTACTTTTGGTAAATAATAATCTTGAAATAATTCATCAGTACAATAAACAAAAACTTGTCCCATTTGGTGAGTTTTTACCGTTTGAAAACTTTTTGAGCAGTTTCGGTCTTAAAAAAATAACAGAAGGCCACGGATCTTTTAAAAAAGGAAATACAAAAATTTTGATTAAATTAGGTCAATTAAATATATTACCACTAATTTGTTACGAGATAATATTTACAAGTTTAGTACAAGAAGCAAGCAATGATATAAACCTAATTGTAAACATTTCAGAGGACGCTTGGTTTGGAAATACTATTGGGCCAGATCAGCATTATATAAAATCTATATTTAGAGCTATCGAGAATGGAACATTTTTACTTAGGGCTGCTAATAAAGGAAATAGCGCAATCATTGATAATAATGGTATACCGGTAAAAAAACTAAATAGAAATGAGGCAGGAAGTATTGAATTAGATGTTCCGTTGATAAAAAACAATAATCACAAAAATGATTTGATCTTTTTTGTTCTTTTAATTACATACTTGATCATCTTTAAATTTTATTTAAATAAAGAATATGAAAAATAATACATTTTTATTCACAAGTGAATCTGTTTCAGAAGGTCATCCTGATAAAGTCTGTGACAGAATATCCGATATGGTCGTCGACTCTTATTTGACAAAGGATCCTGTTTCTAGAGTTGCATGTGAAACGCTCACAACGACCAATAAAGTAATTTTAGCTGGAGAAACAAGAGGACCTAAAATTAACAAAGACGAGCTAATTTTGAAAGTAAGAGATTGTATTAAAGATATTGGTTACGACCAAGATGGATTTAGTTGGAAGACTGCAAATATTGAAACTTTTTTACATGAACAGTCATCTGATATTGCAATGGGTGTTGACTCAAAAGATAATAAAGACGAAGGAGCAGGTGATCAAGGAATAATGTTTGGTTATGCCTGTAATGAAACAGAGGAATTAATGCCAGCACCAATACATTACTCTCACAAAATATTAAGATTAATGGCTCAGGATAGAAAAAGTGGTGCACTTATAGGAATAGAGCCAGACTCAAAAAGTCAAGTAACAATGCTTTATGAAAAAGAAAAACCAATTAAAGTAACGTCAGTAGTTATTTCCACTCAACATACAAAAGATTTAAATCAAGAAAATGTAAGAGATTTAATATTACCATACATTAAGAAATCTATTCCAGAAAATTTTTTAACAGAACTTAATCCAAAAGAAATTTATATTAATCCAACAGGACAGTTCATAATAGGAGGCCCAGACGGTGACACAGGTTTGACGGGCAGAAAGATTATTGTAGATACTTATGGAGGAGCGGCTCCACATGGAGGAGGTGCATTTTCCGGGAAGGACCCAACAAAAGTTGATAGATCAGCGGCATACGTTTCGAGATACTTAGCAAAAAATATCGTTGCTTCTGGAGTGTCAGAAAAATGTTTAATTCAATTAGCCTATGCAATCGGAGTATCAAAACCATTATCAATTTTTATTAAATTAGCAGACGGAGACGAACAAAAAGTAGAAAAAATTAAAAAAATTATAGACGAAAACTTCAATTTATCTCCAAGAGGAATTAGGGAAATGTTAAAGTTAAACAATCCAATTTATGAATCAACCTCAGCGTATGGTCACTTTGGTAGAAAACCAACAATTAAGGGTGAATTTACTTGGGAAAAAACAGATAAAGCTGATTTATTTAAACTGTAATCTTGAAAAAACCATAATTTTCTTTTAGAACTTAATAAAATTATTAAATTTACAAATGGGCACTAGCCCATTTTTTTTTAGGAGCATTAAAATGTTAAATAGAGGTTTAGATAAATTAGAACTTTTAAGAATCGTCGAAGCAGTGGCCAATGAAAAATCTATTGATAAGGAACTCGTTATTGGTTCAATGGAAAGCGCTATACAGAAAGCAGCACTCACTAAGTTTGGTAACGATAATAATATAGAAGTTGTAATTAATAGAGACAGTGGAGATATAAAGATACAAAAAGTCTTAGATATAGTTGAAAAAGTTGAGGACTCAGCAAGAGAAATAACTTTAGTTGAAGCTCAAAAAAGTGATCCTAAAAATAAAGAATTAAAAGTTGGTGAAAAAATATTTGAAGAATTACCCCAAATAGATTTTGGTCGTATCGCAGCACAAAGTGCAAAACAAGTAATTAGTAGTAGAGTTAGAGAAGCAGAAAAAAATAGACAATACGAAGACTTTATTGACAAGCAAGGACAAATATTAAGCGGAATTATAAAAAGATTAGAGTATGGAAATGTAATAGTTGACCTAGGTAAAGCAGAAGGTGTAATAAAAAAAGATGAACTAATTCCTAGAGAAATTTTAAAAACAGGTGATCGAGTTAAAGCATATTGTTACGAAGTTAAAAAAGAATTAAAAGGTCATCAAATATTTTTATCTAGAGCTCATCCTCAATTTTTAGCTAAACTATTTTTTCAAGAAGTTCCTGAAATATACGAAGGTACAATCGAAATTAAATCTGTTGCAAGAGATCCTGGAAGTAGAGCCAAGATTTGTGTACATTCTCAAGACTCTTCAATAGACCCTGTCGGAGCTTGTGTTGGTATGAGAGGTAGTCGTGTTCAAACAATTGTAAATGAACTGCACGGAGAAAAAATCGATATCATTAAATGGACCGAAGACCTTCCTACATTAATTTCTGAGTCCTTATCTCCAGCCGAAATTCAAAGAGTACTTATAGATCAAGATAATAAAAGAATTGATATTATTTTAACAGAAGAAAACTTAAGTAAAGCGATTGGTAGAAGGGGACAAAACGTTAGATTGGCTTCTAAACTTACAAATTATGAAATTGATATTTTAACAGATCAAGAAGATTCTGATAGGAGACAAGCTGAATTTAAAGAAAGAACAGAAACATTGGTTAAAAATCTAGAAGTTGATGAAACGTTAGGTCAGCTTTTAGTATCAGAGGGTTTTCCAAGTATAGAGGATATTTCTCAATCAACACCAGAAGACATTTCTAAAATTGAAGCAATTGACGAAGAAACTGCTAAAGAATTAATCAATAGATCTAAAGAAACACTAACAAAAGAAAAAGAAGCGGTATCTCTTAAGCTAAAAGAGCTTGGAGTAGATGAAAATTTAATTAATTTAAAAGGAATGACTCAGGGTATGCTTGTGATATTAGGCCAAAAAAACATTAAAAAATTAAGCGACTTTGCAGATTTATCATCTGATGAGTTGATAGGTGGTTTTGATGAGATAAAAGGAAAGAAAATTAGGATAGACGGTTACCTAGAAGAATTTTCATTATCAAGAAAAGAAGCTGATGAATTAATAATGTCAGCTAGAGAGATTGCGTTCAAGTAATGTTATGGATAAAGAAAATAAAAAAAAGACACTTACAATTTCGTCTGACTTAAAAAAGAAAATTGACACTACATCAATAAACGCTGCTGGTAAAAAATCTTTTGCAGTAAAGAAAAAAGAACCTTTTAAGGGTAACAAAAATACTAGTAGAATTAATCAAAATTACAGTCCTGCTAAAAATACAGATCCTAAAAAAAAAACTTTTGCAAGAAAGTTTGTTGAACAACAGGCAACTAAAGCTTTTATAAAGAAGGATGACAAACCAACAGGAAAAAGCAAACTAAAACTAAAAGGCCCAATAGATAAGAGAGATTTTAAACTTACAGTTTCAAGAGCCTTAAACGTAGAAGAAATTGAAATCAAGCAAAGAAGTTTAGCCTCAGTAAAAAGAGCAAGATTAAAAGAAAAGAAAATAAATCCAGATGGAGAAAAAAAAGAATTTAAAAAAGTCTTACGCGATGTGAGAATACCAGAACAAATTACTATTCAAGAATTATCAAACAGAATGGCAGAAAAATCTAACGATGTTATTAAGTTTCTATTTAATATGAAGGTAGTCGCAACTATTAATCACGTCATTGATAAAGACACTGCTGAATATATAGTAAAAGAATTTGGCCACAAACCTGTTTTTGAAGACAAACCAAATTTAGCCATAGAAAAAAAACAAGAAAAACTTGAAGGCGACGTTCAAACAAGACCACCAGTAGTAACTATAATGGGTCACGTGGACCATGGTAAAACCTCTTTATTGGATGCCTTAAGAGATACTAATGTTGTTTCTGGAGAACATGGAGGTATTACACAACATATTGGTGCTTACCAAGTAAAAACTAGTACTAATAAATTAATTACGTTTATAGATACTCCTGGTCACGCCGCTTTTACAGAAATGCGTGCTAGAGGATCAAAGATAACAGATATAGTAATCCTCGTAGTCGCTGCAGACGATGGTATAAAACCACAAACAGTTGAAGCTATTAAACACGCAAAAGCAGCTAATGTTCCAATAATTGTAGCTATAAACAAATGTGACTTACCTGAAAAAAATATAAGTAAAATTAAAAATGAAATGATGCAGTATGAATTGATAGCAGAAGATTTAAGTGGTGACACTCTTTTTGTTGAAGTTTCTGCATTAAAAAAATTAAATTTAGATAAATTGAAAGAAAGCATTTTACTTCAATCAGAAATACTAGATTTAAAAGCATCTTTTTCTGATTTAGCAAGAGGAGTAGTAATAGAATCAAAAATAGATAAAGGAAAAGGCCCAGTGTCTACAATTTTAATAAGCAATGGTAAACTCAAAAGAGGTGATTATTTTATTTGTGGTGAAACATGGGGTAAAATTAGGGCAATGATTAATTACGATGGTAAAACTATAAATGAAGCACTTCCATCAATGCCTGTTGAAATTTTAGGGATGAATAGTTCTGCTTATGCTGGAGCAGAATTTTTAGTAACACAAAATGAAAGTGAAGCAAAAAAAATGGCAGAATTTAAACGGATGAATTCTGATAAAACAAAAGTATTAGTAAAAGATAAGGCCTCGTTGTTTGAGGATGTTAAAAATAAAGATGAATTAAATGTTATTATAAAGTCTGATGTTCAAGGTTCAAGTGAAGCATTAAAAATGGCAATTAATAAAATTGAACATGACGAGGTAGAGGCAAAAATAATACTGTCAGATATTGGTATGATTAACGAGACAGACGTATCATTAGCTAAAGCTTCAAATGCTATATTAATAGGATTTAATGTTAAGCCAAACAGAGAGGCAAAAAAATTAGCAGAGGAACAAAAAATAGATATTAAATATTTTAATATTATTTATGAAGCTTTAGATTATGTTTCTAAATCCTTATCAGGTCTTTTAGAGCCTGACATCAAAGAAACAATTCTAGGAAGCGCTGAAATTCAAAAAGTATTTGCGGTTTCAAATGCTGGAAAAATAGCAGGATCTAAAGTTTTAAACGGAGAAATAAAAAGTAAGTCTAAAGCGAGGATTATAAGAGATGGGGTTGTAGTTTATACAGGAGAAATAGTGACTATTTTTAGAGAAAAAAATCAAGTCAAAGAAGTGGGGACAGGTTTAGAATGCGGAATAAGTATAAAAGATTTTATAGATTTTAAAGAAAAAGATGTTATTGAATCTTTCCTAGCAGAGGAAGTGCTCAGGTCAATATAATGAAAAGTCAAACGTCACAAAGACCATTCAGTCAGAGGCAATTAAGGGTAGGAGAGCTAGTCAAACAAAATTTGGGAGAGCTATTAATCAGAAATGAAGCCAAAATACCGTCTGTTAATTCAAAATTAATTACAGTAACCGAAGTGAGAATGACGCCGGATCTTAAAACAGCTAGGGTATATGTGATCCCCTTAGGTGGTGGAGATACAAAGGAAACAGTTAAAATCTTGACGGAATACTCACATCTTGTTAGAAAAGCCCTGTCTAAAAGGCTAGATATTAAGTTTCTTCCTAAACTCACTTTTGTTGAAGATAACTCTTTTGAATATGCTGAAAAGATTGAGAGAATAATTAAAAAAAATAAAGAAAATGATAAAGAAAAAAAACGATACAATTAAGTCCCTAGCCATCCATGATAAAGATGTAGGCTCAACGGAAATACAAATAGGTTTACTTACCGATAAAATATCAAAATTAACTGAACATTTTAAAGGTGCCAAAAAAGATAAGCACTCATCTGTAGGTATGACTAAATCAGTCAATAAAAGAAAAAAATTACTTTCATATCTTAAAAAGAAGAAACCTGAGTCATACCAAAAGGTTTTAAAACAATTAAATTTAAGGAAATAATGTTTAAAATACATAAAGAAGAATTAGAAATTAACGGTAAAAGGTTAACTTTAGAGACAGGCAAAATAGCAAGACAAGCTGACGGAGCAATTATAGCAACTTGTGGAGAAACAGTTGTCATAGCAACCGTTGTAGGAGCAAAAAAATTAAAAGATGGTCAAGATTTTTTTCCACTTTCAGTAAATTATCAGGAAAAATATTATGCAGCTGGAAAAATTCCCGGCGGATATTTTAAAAGAGAAGCGAGACCAACTGAGTCAGAACAATTAATTTCAAGATTGATCGATAGACCTATACGTCCTTTATTTCCTTCAAGCTTTTTAAATGAGGTTCAATTATTGCCTACAGTACTATCATATGATGGAGAGAACCAGGCTGATGTGCTTTCAATTATAGCATGCTCAGCTTCACTAGCAATTTCAGGATTACCATTTGGCGGACCAATAGCTGCAAGTAGAGTTGGATACAAAGATGGTAAATATTTATTAAATCCATCTCCAGAAGAATTAAATGAATCAGAATTAGATCTAGTTGTTGCTGGAACAAAAGATGCTGTTTTAATGGTAGAGTCAGAAACATCAGGACTTTCAGAAAAAATAATGTTAGATGCTGTAAAATTTGGACATGAGAGCTTTATACCAGTAATAGAAGCAATAGAAAAACTTGCTAAAAAAGCGGGTAAACCAAAATGGGAAGTTGAAGAAATAGACCATTCAGACATCAAAAAGAAAATCGCAGGTGCAGTTGAAGCGGATCTTAGAAAAGCTTTTAAGGAAATAGATAAAAAGAAAAGATCAACTGCTATTTCAGAAATAGAAGCAAAATGTAAAGAAATGTTTGCTGAGGATGAAAATATAACTGATAACCAAGCTATGGCTCAATTAAAGTTGATCGAAAAAGATATTGTTCGTACAGCAATTATTAAAGACAAAAAAAGAATTGATGGAAGAGGTTTAGCAGACGTTAGACAAATTAAATGTGAAGTTGGAGTATTACCAAGAACACATGGATCTGCTCTATTTACTAGAGGTGAAACTCAAGTATTAGTAGTTACCACCCTAGGTATGTCTGATGACGAACAAAGAGTTGAAAGCTTGAATGGAATGCAAAGAAATAGATTTATGTTACATTACAACTTTCCTCCATTTTCTGTAGGAGAGTGTGGAAGAATTGGAACAGGAAGAAGAGAAGTAGGACATGGAAAATTAGCTTGGAGAGCAATTAACTCATCTTTACCAA
>VMHT01214550.1_pt1 | contig 12181 bp, 23 predicted proteins | sample 4693611 | NCBI WGS metagenome assembly VMHT01 (sample SAMN12280063, study PRJNA550983) | marine metagenome | isolation source: seawater sampled from same location over 5 years 0.02-0.2 micron viral filtrate | place: USA: collected off the coast of southern California halfway between the port... ...
AGAAACTGTTAGAGTGGTCTCTATAAAGTCCTGTGAGGTACAGTGCGATGAGTTTGGACTGCCCACTGTGTCCACTAGGATACGCTGGAGAGTCCGCTGTGCCGCTCTTGAGAGGAGATAGGGGAAGACCCATATCTTTCGCTACAATGCCCGGACGAGGACGATCAAAAATATACTTTTGCTTTAAAATCACGACTGTGGAATCGTTGATTATATTATCTAAAAGTTCTTTATCATATCGGAGATTGTTGTCTTTAAGATACTTTACAAATGGAGCAAGAAGATCCAGATCCCACTTATCCAACATTTTCTTATTGTCTGTTCCCAGTTCAAGTCTATCTTGTAATTCCATGAGTTCCGCCCGCGTCTCGTCAGAGGAACTGGACGGGGGTGCAGAGATTAGACCCTGAGCGGAGTCCACGGGCAGAATCTCATGGGATTTTTGCATAATGCGATATTGCTGTGCGGTTGGTTCACCGTGGGAGGTGACTGCACTTTGTTCTTCTAATGAAATGTAAGTTTTAAAAGATTTCATACGTCACTCCAAAATACTCGTTCATCACCTGTACTATTTATTCTTTTTGCAAGTGACTTCATCGTTCTGTTCTTAAGAGCAAAGTCTGTACCCACTGAACGTGAGTTATGTACAATGATTCTCAAGTTACCATCCTTATGAACAATAGCATCGTCGTCGTCGAGATCGATGAATCCTATCTGTCCCTTTGCATATGTTCCACTCACATACTTTTCACCAGTCATTGCATACACCACCTCATCATGTAGAGCAAGATCAGCATCCCATGCCAACATCTTACCTTTCGTATCCACTAGAAATCTTAAAGAAAAAAACTTTGCCTTCTTTATATTTGCAACCAGTTCTCTTTCGGTGGGGTTTTCTAAACCACGAAAGTTTTCCCACTTCGCACCTTTGTATGGAAGAGCGGCGGATAATTTAGCAGATTTCTCTGTGATGTACTGGTTGAATGATTTCATGAAAGTGACTTTGCTAATTTATCTAAGTAAGGTCCGTTCTCCACATACAACCTGAACCTTGGTCGATACGCACTCTTCTGTCTGTCAACCGGGTCCGCATCATAGCGGAATCGGATCGAGAAAAGTTGCGTGCCATCTGCGTACAAACCTATCTTCGGATTCTGGTTCGTTTCCATCCTCCACTCCGCATTACCATTCTTGGCAGCGTTGTCCAAAAAGTCTGCGATTGCTTTAAAAGTTTTTCTATCAAATGAGACCGTTGATCGAATGACTTCGAGATCATCTTCTTTTCCTGTGTTTGCTTTCAACAGTCCTGCCATAATTTTATCTGCGTTTTTACCCTTCTGTATGTAGGAGGGTCCGAATGTTTTAACTATGCCAGTGAACAAGTCATTCACGGCGGAGAACATGACTGCTTTATCCTTCTCGATGATCGGGTCTTTTCTATCTGAGTATCTTCCGACTAGGGACTCGCTTGCTTTTTTTACATTTCTTAGTTTAGACATTCTAGTGATGTCCATCCCCACCGAGGAAAAACCATCCGCAAGGTTCTTGGCGGCATCCACACCAGCGAATTGTCCTGCCTGTTTTGTTCCAGCATACTTGACAGAGATTCCGACCTTCCTGATCTCTCTACCATTCACGAACACATCGACATCAGATTTAGTTGACATCTGACCCTCTGTTCCACCACACTTAATTACCACATCATCGGATTTACCATTTGTAATTACTTCGGTAGAAAGTTTGGTTAGAGTTCTACTTCCACTCACCGCTGCGATGGCATCTTTTACCATCTGTTGAACAACTTTATCTTTACGAAACTTAGAGTCACTTAGCGTGTTTAAAATTTCTTTGGGAAGTCCTGCACCATCAAACTCAACGACATCATTCACGCCATCTCCCTCATCCACATTCCACACGATCTTGCCTGCAAAGTAATTTTTCATTACACTTTCGACAGACTTTGCTGTTATTGTCTCTGGTGTTCCGTCATCAAATCTATCAGTAAACCTAGACACCATAGCGGCAGCGAGAACAAACTCATAAGCATGTCCTTTGTTGAATCCAGCGGATTCTAATATGCAAAGTTTTAGTTCTCTATATGATTTCATATCTTAGTGAAGTCGATATTGTTGTTAAAGGAAACCTCTGGAGTTGCGCCGAGGAACTCGATTAAGTTCTTGGCGGATTGTGTAACAAATTCTTTGATCTTTACAAGAGTCTTCTTAAGGAAGGCAAGGAACTTATTAACAATTCTTCCAAGGATACCTTCATCGAGTTTACCCTCGTTGAGTAGTTGACCAATTTCTTCATAACTCTCGGTGAGTTTATCTACAATAAGACCGATGGCAGACCAGTAACGATAACGCCCGGTCTTGACTCCACCAGACTTTTCACTGGTGGTCTTGAACCGGACGGAAACTTTCATCTTACTTGCAACTTTTCTTACATATGCCTCGTCGCCAACGGGAACCAATTTGATTGTATTGCCGTCGTCAGAGACTGAGAGGAAGTGAGAACATGAACCATCACTACCACCGAATTTAATATCACCAGTCATTGCCTCATATGCAAATTCATATGCAAAGTCTGGGTTCGATGCAAACATCTTTTTCATATCTGCCATCAGAACTTTGTGTGCTTCGTTCGCTGCTTTAACTACTTTATCTTTACCAAGTTTAATTTCATCCTTGAGATTACTCTGTGCGATACTTGAGGGAGATAAATCAAGCATTGCCTTTTCAATACGGGATGCCATGCCACCCATGTTTAGACCTAGACGGTCAACAGCACAATAGAAGGTAGCGATAGATTCGTTTTTACCACCACTCATCAACTGAGCAGCACCGCCAGTCTTCAATGACACTTTATGGTTTCCGATCTTAAAGTCTGTCTTGGGTGTCTTCGTGGATGCTGGAACCTTTCCGGGTAACCAGTATTGTGACCAGAGTTCAGTAACCTCTAATTGGTCTGCACCGAGAACCAAACCTTTTCCCTTTACTCCTGCTTTGCGGAGTTGCTTGGCGATTCGTTCCCCTGCTCCGTCTTCGATACCGAATTTCGATACGGGTTGCGGTTCTTTGTTGATTGCTGCGATAATAAATTCTTCCATCTCCTCACCACGAGATCTTGCCTCGTTTAGTTTATGGCAAAATTTTGCCTGTTCATATAGGTCGTTAAATTCTTTCATTTGGTAAGTCTCCCTTGACCCAATATGTAGGCATAAAAGAAAAGCACCACCCGTGAAGGTGGTGCTTTCCCTAGTTTGGGGGACTCTGGAATGTCGTAATTACCAGAACTTTTCGGGTGACTGTACGATTGAAGTGTACCCTACTCAGACCATCCTGCACATCCCGCTAGGGATCATCCCGCAAGCATTTCTGCATCGCTAAAGACAGGTCGCTAAACCATTCAGGAGTTGCACTATTCCCAGTCAGAGAATCATTATGCGAGTCCCAGAAAGAGACGATCAATCTCTTTCTTATGTTCTATTAAATTGTCACTTCCGCTTCAACGCTTCGCGTCTCGCCTTCCGTAGTTGTCGGAACTTTTCGTTCCACGATTCTCGCTTCATGTTTTCGTACCATCGACGGTAGTCATTCTTTTCACGATAAGTCATTTGAGTCATGCCGTTCTCCTTTCTTGTTTCCCGAGTTAGTGAGATAGGCATTTGTCTGTAATGCCTTGAATGAGGTTGCCCTCATCCAAGGGTCCGTTGCTGCGTTCAGGCAGCGAGTGAGTAACTGTTGTCAGTTAATTTTTGCGACCGTGATTATTGAGTAGGTCACCTTCTCAGTCATCTCCAACAATTTGTCTTCACCGAATCGAATCCATTCGCCCCCGCCAAACACACTCTCCCGCCGTGTCATGTCTTCAATTGTCGTTTCGTTTCTTTTATTAAAAACGAGAGAGTGTGTTTGGTGGAGGCGGGGAGAATCGAACTCCCGTGTCCTTGTGAATCGCGTTGTCTTCCTCGATGACACAGTATGTATTATAGCAGGTCTTTAGTCTCTGTCAACCCCTTGGGACGCTTTCTCGTTTAATTTCTTAAGTCGATCCCAATATTCGATTTTACTTTGGTGTTCGTCGATTCTCTGCTTAATATAATTTTTCAATTCAGGACTACCCATGATCATACATTGTGTTGGGTCTGTCAAGAATACCCGCACTCTACCATCATACATTGTATGGTCTCTGACGGTATATCTGCTCACTTCAATTCTTTCTTTAACTTTGGTAGTGGTGCTTCATAATAAATGTCAAGTCCCAATGCCTTTGCAAGTGATAACTCTGCGTTCGCACCCCTGCTCTTTTCCCAGTTGCTCATCATGTAGATTGCAGTACACTCTTCACAAATTGCAACAACGTCACGGAGCAATGCTTTTCGCATAAACTCATGGTCTTCGTAGTTTGTGTCTGGTGAGAATGCCATAGGATCCGCCATCGGTTTTCCTGCTTCTCTATCAAGTTCCGCAGGATTGATAACAATCCATCCCTGTGCCCGAAGGACTCTCGCACATCGGTCGAATGCAGGATAATTATAGTTTTCAAATCCTCGCATCGGTCCAGCAACATAAATCGTTGGTTCTCTATTCATTAGTAAGATCTCCTAAATTCCTTATTATTATAATTTGCCTCTTCTCTACCTGCGATAGATTCATCTTTGGCATACCATTCACCATACATGATTTCCCATTCGCGGTTGTTTGCAAGTTCTCCTGTTGAGTGTGCGTTTTCAATCATCTGATATCCACGGACAGAAACCCATGCATCAAACTCATCAGTCCAGTATGCTTCGTCTTCTGGTTTGATTGTCTCACCAGTAACGAAACATTCGTGATCACCACAGATTCGGATTACTTCATCCGACTTTACAGGACCATCATTGTCCCAACAATAAAAACTAAAACCTTTAGTCATCTTGCCCTCGCATATTCGCGGTTAAGTCGGCGGATGTTTTCCTTGCCCTTTGCAAAGATAACTTCACCGGCAGTCTTATGATTGTATATCATACGACCAACAATCGGTTCAGTGTGCTTGTCTGCACAATTCACACAATACTCAGTATCGGGAACCGCTTGCAGTCGTGCTTCGGGGATCTTGTTGCCACAATCAAAACAATTCATTTATTCTCCACTTGCTGGTTTATGGTAACCGTTCTTCATAAAAAAGTCAAACTCTTCTTCACAACCTTCTTTAATCTTTCCGGGATTTGTGTTGGGGTCCAAGTAGCACTCCGCCATTTGTATTTCTTGATCATAGTTGAAATAAATGTTATTGTTAAGAATACCATCTACATGCTCAAGACAACAGTAACTATTGCCATCTGGTCGATGAACAATTTTCCTACAGAAAGCATTACATGTGGCAATTATATTTTGATCTTTATCGATAATAAACCATTCATGTTGTCTCACTTGAACCACCCCTCTCGGTTCACGATTCGTGTGGTCTGGATCTCACCGCCACGCTTGTGCATATTGCGTTGTTTGGTAATACCTTTACCCCACCCACGGCGGATCACGGTATGTCCCTTGATTGCATTGCCTTCGCGTTCTGCTTCTAGATCAAACTTGTCAATTTGTCGCTTTGCCATTTGTACCCATTATAGTCTTCATGTTGAATTGGTCAATAGACAATACGATGGAATCCGTATAATCTTTTTGACCGGAAATGATTTCGTATCCGTTTCTCGTAGTGTAAATAATTTCTTTAAAAATTGCAGTACACCACGGCATACATTTTACACAAGGGCGGGAGATACGAAAGTCCCCGAACCTGTTAAATCTGTAATTTAAAAGTATAAGATCTTTGTCGTTTCGCAATCTTTTATCAAGGCGAAGAAGTGCATCGAGTTCCGAATGAACTTCGTTGTATCGATAACCTATCTTTGCCGCCTCTGGATGTGTACGCATCTGATTACAACCAATAGAAAGCACACTTCCCTTCTTATCAAGAATCAGGGAAATGTGCTTCTTTGTCCTATCGATTTCCAACGCTTTGGGAAACGCCATCGTCGCATAGGTGTTGAGATTTGTTAGAACGCGATCAGACATTTGAATGGATCGGGAGGGACTCGAACCCTCGACTCGCGGATTAAAAGTCCGCTACTCTACCAACTGAGTTACCGATCCTGAGTAACACGCCCGGTTGGATTTGAACCAACGACTGACGGTTTAGAAGACCGCTACTCTATCCACTGAGTTACGGGCGCAATGTTTATCGTCTCTTGCGACCGGAACCAGAACGAGCAGTCTTGGAAACAGTGTTCCCGTGTTTAGGTTTCTGTGGTCTAGGACTGCCCACTTTGATAATGTTATTCACATGCTTGGATTGTTGAGAAGACTTTGCCATTTGTTATATCAACCCTTCAGTACGTCTGCACCGATGACACCAGCGACATCACCTGCGGACTGCGAACCGGGAACGACGAGTCCAGAGACTGCCGACATATGTTCCTTTGCAAGTTCTGCGTGGGGATTGACAATAAACATAATACGATCATTGTCAAGTTCAATGCCATCATCTGCAATAGTGGTGTAAGGCATCCACGGTGCGAGTGCGAGTGACTTCTGTTGTGTAGGAATGAGAATCAGCGGATCCTTAATCTTTACACCGGTTTCTGTCGTAGTGACTTTACCGATAATTTCTTCATGACTTGTCAGTCGGACGATCTTTGTTTCGTTTTCCATTGTTAACTTTCTTTTTTGCTTTCTTCTTACCGAAGATCTTTTCGTAATTGTCTCGATACTTTTCGAGATCTACCTGTCTATATTTATCACCCTTACCAGCAGAGTGTGACCCGCCCATCAGCGGTCACTCCTCCACGGACAACTTGGTCCAACCAGAAGAAGGGTAGGAACCCAAAGTCCGATGAAAGTCCCAAGACTGGGATTAGTCTGATAGATCCAGACAGAAAGAAAGATAGAAACAAAAGCAAGAAGATATAGAATCTTTTCAAGTGACTTAAACATTGTTATCCTTTTCATTTGCACCGGTTTCCGGGTGGGGGCGTTTGCCCCCACCCACCGGATCAGTTGGTCTACTGGATTCAGTAGAGGTCAGCGAGATCGTCCGTGTCAACGGTGGGGTTGACGAGTGCAACACGCTTCATGGCGAACTGAGTTTCGCCACCGTACATGCCGTCTTCGACGATGCTCCAGTTACCGTAGTTTTCCACGGTGTCACGCACGTTGCGAAGAGTCGCGGTAGGGTTCTTGACCCCGAACTTGGTTCGCATCTGCTTAGGAGTGATGCTCTTGCCTTCGGCAAGGTACGAGATGATCTGACGCTTAGGGGAGTTGTTGTTCATGTAAACAACCTTTCATAATAAAGTGCAGTGTGCTTAAGTTTGCTTCCACGACCCACTGCGAAATCGTTTCTAGCACATGAAATGTTCTTATGGGGTTTCCCCCATAAGAACGGGGTCCGCGTTCGGAGATATACGACTGGGCATCTAGTTCCCGATCATCTCCTGAATATGACTCAATCCGATGCGGGTCGGAAATCGCCGCCTACCATATCGCTGGAGACACGCATTACATAATAATATAAACTAATAATAAAAAGGGTAGGTTCTTGCATTAAGGTTTTCACTGGTGTCTCCTTCACGGTTATGCTCTAATTATAACAGGTATTTCGTGCTTGTCAACCCACTTGAACGACTTTCTGAATAGTTTCTTTTTCAATGGTATTTTATAAATGAGTAAAATAGAAAAGGGGGGAGTTGCCTCCCCCCAGTTCTTGTTGAATTGTAAAATTGTAAAAATTTATTATTTGCCGGGGAACGGACGGGGTGCCTGAACGAACTTGAATCCAGCACCAGTAACCCCAGTCACCTGTGGTCCTGATCTTAGAAATACACCCGGACCAAAATCAAACTCTGCATCACTGGATCGAATTTGGAAATCAGTACCAGTTTCATTCACGCCACCTTTGCCAATATAAAAAGCGTTAAACGAAGGAACATTTGGATGTACCCCACTGATCAACGATTTCTCTTCAGCGTATCCACCGAGGATGACAATATCAGCGACTTCATCCACTTCATCAAAGGTATCACCACCAGAATGCTGATCCCCGATATCAACGCGACCAGCGTCAACATTTAGGTTTGTTATTGTACACCCTGAACCAAGCATTATTGTGTTGTTGAAACCGCGACGAGCGAAATCTGGAACCGCCCCAGATCCGTCACCGCTGTTACCACCACCTGAAGAAGTGATAACATCCCACCGGGGGTTAAATTCCGCCATGTTAAGTGTCGTAATAGAGAATCGCTTGTTTCCGGGTGGTCCGTCGATCTGGAATGTCCGGAAGAGTGGTGGGAAACCACCATCATTCCACTCATCAGCATAGTTTCCTTCATTGATGTCGTCAACTAAGAGATCTTTTGCTGCCATTGCCTGCGGGAAAGAAGTTACTGTAGTAGAACTGGTAACTCTTGGAGCGAAGAAGAAAGTAGTGTAGAACGGTCCCCATATAATATCAGGGGATCCCAACCCACTACCAGTGTTAGAATCAAAGACTCCACTATACCAACATGGGTCACATCGAAGAGTGTTTTCGATAGTGAATTCACGAACTGTAATACTGTTCATCTGCCCCGCATTAGTAAACCTCTCTTCCGGCGCACCACCAGCGAGTGCGTGGGCGCGTCTCACTGCGTCTGTAGCAAAAGGCATATACAAATCACCACAGTTAAAGTTTTGAACAGTGCCTCCGTATCCGAGGAAATTATGACATCCGAGGTTAAGGTTAATAATATTATCTGCATGTCCTAGTCTACAGACTGTAAATGGAGTTAGACCCCCGCCACGCAGTTCGATTTGCTGTCCACCGTCTTCAGCAGAGTTGCTGATTCTTTCTGGAACGCCTGCCGCAGGTTTCATCGATAAATTGTTCATACGATATGGGGAGTTCAACTGAACATCCAATGCCCGAATGTTAATACCAGTGCCACCAACAGTCCAAGCGACATTACCAAATGATCCACCAGATGGACCACCAACACCGTCCGTTAATACCCTACCACCCCAGTATTTGATGGTGTGTAAGTCTATTTCCGCCGACGACAAGTTGCCGAAGAAACCATCATACTTTTCGTCTCCCATTACACCAAAATCTTGGTGGAAATAACTTGGGAGAACTTTAACAGATGAAAGAGGACCGCGACGGTTCGACTGACTCGATCCAGCGGTCTCGGCATTTGACCAAATGCTTCCTTCTCCAGACAACCCATCATTGGTTTTACTGTAACCACCAAAGAGACAAGGTGAGAGTGGAGCGTCAAATGGTTTTCCATACCCCTCTGGTGCTAAGGTGGGGTTTATTCCATGTGGACCAAGTTGGTCCCCAACATAACCTCGCAACAGACCATTGCCCGTTGATCCTTTTACATATTCAAAAATAACATTATCACCACGGTGTGGAATTCTAGTTGCTCTCGTATAAAAATACTGACCGGGGTCTCCTCCCTCGGTGATTCCTTCACCACCACTTAGACCGGTCGTTCTCTCTGCCCAGTTGGTTGTGTTGTTCCAGAACACATCTAGTGTCTGCATGTGTGCTGATGAACCGGGCGCACCGGGATCACCTACGTTCCAGTAGTGACCAAATACTGTATTCCATCCTTCGATTCCGGTAGCACCGTAATCATAAGCGAAGGAACCACCTGTTCCGCCTGTTATTCCTCTAATTCGCTGCCGGGCACGAAATGCTTTGTCGTTACCGATCCATAAAAATGTTTTTCTTTCGACTGCCATGAGTCATTCTCCTTAAAAGATTGTTGCAACATTATCTTTATGGGATTTCTCATACAATATAAAAATACCACTAGTTTCCCAGTGGTATTTATAAAAAACTGTAATAGCGATGGGGGGACTCGAACCCCCATGAGGTTAACCCTCGTCGGATTTTAAGTCCGATGCGTCTGCCGATTCCGCCACATCGCCTGAAAGATTACAATTTGCAAAAAACCGTAGCCGAAATGAATAATGGGACAGGGGAGACTCGAACTCCCGAAAATATCGTTATAAGCGATACTGCTGATGCCATCCGCTTCTGTCCCTGAATAGGTCAGATGCGTATGCGTATCTTCTTATTGGTGGTGTGACCGTTCTCGTTTACGTCGAGGTAGTTTGACTTCTGTCGATCTTCGTCGTTGCCGAGTCGGCAATTAATTTCTTGAATATCAAACTTGTCAAGTGCTAGACGTTGGATACGTTCCTGAGAGTCCCCGTCACGGAACACCCAGTGTACGATCTGCTCGGCAACCTGCTTGGCGATATCTTCGTCGTGTCCGAGTGGAATGTCAACATGCAATCTATACATTATCAAAGAACTCCATAGATGGCATCATGCATTACAAGATAAACACCTTCACTGATTTCTACCGATGGTGCTTCATCACGAACGTAGACTGTACACCCCTCGGTAATGTGTTCTGAAATATTTTCACCATCACCAACTGCAATAACAGTTGCAAGATTTTCAAACATCTTTCTCTTGTGGTTTGCAGGAAGAATAATTCCTGATTCGGTCTTTTCGTCAATCTTCTGTCGGGTGATGAGGAGTCGATCACCTACGGGTTGAAACCCTTTATCATTTTTCTTTGCCATTGTATAATTATCCTTCAAAAAGCATTTCTGTGTTTTCTTGTGCGTTCATTTCATTTACCTTTGCCGATGCAATTTGTAGTGCTGATGCGAGACGCATACACTCATCGGAAGAAAGACCATCACATTTTTCATTCAGTTGCAACATTGGGAATGCTGACCACTGACCACGGTGGTTTTTTTCAAATCGGATACCACATCCGTTCACGCCTGTATCTTGTATAAAATTCATACTATTTCTTTCACTGGTTGTAGTTGCGATTTTCGTTTACTTCGATAATCGCCAATTGGTTCACACGCTTCATTGCTGTAAGAAGAGAGTACATCTCCTCAAGAGTACAATTTGACTGAAGAATATCCATGTGATCAGAGATCGCCTTGATACACTCAGAGATCTCTACCATAACAACGGCAAAGTCTTCGTCAGTCATAGCACCGAATGGGTTTTCATCTTCCGAACACCCAATGATAAAATTACAAGAGTCGGAGAGAATACATCCGGATGGTTGGTTCTTTTCGTACAATTCAGACATTGTGTTTTCCTTATGTGTGTATTTATACAACCGTGAAGTATTGCATCACGGTTCTGAGTAGATGATTATAGTCGCTTCTGGTCGCTTCGTCAAGGAACTCTTCAAGATATCTTTCGTCCCATGCTGCTCTCTTCGCGGCATGTTGACATCTTGCAAGAATACCAAATGCGTTGCCGTCACGATCAGAAATTTGAACTTCGGGTTTAAGATCATTCATTGTCCCAGTCCGTTCCAATTTTCAAAAAACCAAGGATGATGTAAAGTGTAAAACAATAAAGAGAAAGATACAAAAAGAATTCAGACATTGCCGCATCTCCAAAAGTCGTCTGCGAGTTCGTACTGGAGTTCGGTTGCTTCACGCTCACCTTCTCCCTTCCAAGATCCACGCTCCCACTGGAGAACGTGGACAAGTTCGTGCATGAGCGTAGCGATGAAATCACGGAGCGATTGATCGGTGGCAATATCGATATTGTAATCAATGCCATCATCACCTTCCGAACATTCACCCCAACACTTCATCGCCTTATATGTCTTAAGGTTCACATGCAGGATCCGGTGCTGATCTGCCGACTTCCTGTTCATTGCATACCGACCAAGAAACCAGTGAACCACAGAATTTACAAGATCACGGTGTTGCATCTGCTTATCGATGTTGTAGTGACCGTGAGTGATATCCCAATTTGCCATTATAGATTTTCCTTTGCTGCTGATGCCGCGAGAACGAGTCCAAGATTTGCCAGTGCATATGAGATCCATACCAGTGACCACGGGTAGTCCTTCTTGATGAAGTATCCAATGCCAACAATAGCATATAGGATTCCTGCAATCAACGGACAGAATTTTACAAGTAGGTCAATCACAGTTCGTCCTCAGTGTTTTCAGCGTTTTTTTCTACGCGATTTTTTTGAGCATCATTTGCAAGATTTTCGTGATCCTTCTTCGTCCACTTTGCAGGGTAGTCCACGGCAAGATCCTCGGGATCCCATGAACCATGCTCATTGGATGCAAATGCCATAGTTTCATTTACCATCTCAT
>VMHT01105163.1_pt1 | contig 12180 bp, 15 predicted proteins | sample 4693611 | NCBI WGS metagenome assembly VMHT01 (sample SAMN12280063, study PRJNA550983) | marine metagenome | isolation source: seawater sampled from same location over 5 years 0.02-0.2 micron viral filtrate | place: USA: collected off the coast of southern California halfway between the port... ...
GTTCATGCTTAGTTATATGGATACACTCAAAGAAATGTCTGCAAGTGCAAACGTCAGTCTAAAGAAGGCGTTTGTACATGCTGGGGTACGCGACTCTACTTACTATAGAGCAAAGCAGGGTCGTGACCTTAGACATAGCACTGCATTATTAGTGGAAGCATCGATTGGAAAACTTTCAGCACTTCAAGAGCGACGTGCAAGTTCCAGATAGTTATCAAGATTTAATATCTACAATGGTAGCTAGACGTAACGAATTAAATATGTCGCAAGAAGAACTAGCTCACAGGATAGGATGCGCTAAGTCTTTGATTCACAAGTGGGAAAGATACAAACGAGTGCCTTCTGGTTTTTTATTTAGCTGTTGGTTGGATGCGCTTGGCCTCAAGATCACGATCCATAAGAAAGAAACTGTACGATAAGACAGGCAAGCCACAAAAATGTGATGCCTGTAGTACAGATACACCTTGGTTCGTTTGTTTATTAGCTACAGAAAGTCCACCAACTTATCATACAATCTGTGTTGATTGTTACGAGGCAGATACATGGCAAGCAAGAGTCGCGCTAAAGGAGACTATCACGAAAGAAGATTCGTTGAATGGCTCAAAGACCTTGGCTTCAAAGCGAAAAGGCAACCGCTATCGGGAGCGTTGGGAGGAGAGTATAGCGGAGACATCATTTGGGAAGTCAAAGGCAACCCAATGGTGGTTGAAGTAAAGTACAGAGACAAGTCTGGATTCCCGAATCCATTCACTGTAGTTAGAGATGTACTGTTCTACAAACGCAGGACAGGCACACCAAAAACATTAGTAATCTTTGATGGCGATGTGTTCGCAGAAAAGATTGCACCATTATTATTGGAGAACCACAATGTCATTTCTACTGATGGCGAGGGCAATCAAGGCTGATATACCTGATTGCTATGCCAAATGGTTGATGGTCGTATTAGCTGACCATGCCAATGAAGATACTCATGAGTGCTGGCCTAGCCTAGCTAGGTTATCTGATCGCACACAGATGAGCGTACCAACTATAACTAGAAAACTAAACTGGCTTGAAGAACAGGGGCTAGTAACTAGAGTGCGCGGATCTAATCAGCGATCAACTTTGTACACCATCTTCCCTATTGCAGAGAGCAACACCACTGTTGCACACAGCAAGTCCACTGTTGCAGAGGGAAACACTAACCTATCAACTAAACTATCAACTAAAAAGAAGATGGCAGTTCCAGAAGATTGGTTGCCAAGTGAGGAATTAAAGCAGTCTATCAATCTTAAGCTACAGGAGAACCAAGACCATGAATATGAAGCGAATCAATTCTGTTGTCACCACGCCAGCAAAGGAAGCACGTTCATCAACATCGACCTCGCTTACAGGGGCTGGTGCTATCGAGCCTTTAACTGGCGATCAGATAGAGCAGGGACTGGCAAGACTACTGGAACTGGCAAGTCCACAAGAGGTAGACAGAAGGCTTCTCATTTCGCTGGAATCGCACACGGGCTATCCAGTAAGAGAAATAAGCAGGACGAGGTTCACTGATACAGATTATCAAACCATTGTTCAACGCTACGAGATTACATGCACCGACATAGATGGCATAGATAGGGCCATAACCGCCGTTAGAAAGGCACTGGTGCCGCTTCCGAAGAATCAGATAGAAGACCAGCTAACCATGCTTGCAACGGTTGTGGTGAAGCCTTCTATGGAGAGTTCAGAAGATCAGCTAGTGCGAATAGAATCATTAGCTAGTTTATTGCATGAGTATCCAGCTGACATTGTACTTTATGCAATAGAACGAGTGACCAAGACATCTAAGTTTTGGCCTTCGTTCGCTGAGTTTTATCAGCACATTGATTGGATGTTGGCTAAACGCAACCTGATGTTAAGAGCATTGGAAAGTAAAAGGGTTGCACTTACTGCACAGTTGCAGTAGAATATTTCAGTAAAGGAGAACCAAATGCCAAGAACATCTACAATATCAAATACAGAAGGACACAGAGAAGTCATCAAAGATTTCTTTGATTCTTTTCCTGCCAATCGCAACACATACAAAGCTCCTGACGGTTATATGTTTGACACACATATATATCATCATAGTCGTAAAGACAGAAAGCATGGAGGCGATCATGTGTATGCGCCTAGAATTGGAGGCACTTGGTTAGGGTGCAAAGTTATAGCTAAAACACAATCTAAATGGCATGGAACTCGTGGTAATTACCGCGTTTACACAACCATGCTTTGTTTAATAGGAGAACCAAATGAATAGGATAGGATTTATTGGCGGTAGCGATATGCGCCGCATCATGGATGGCGATTGGACATCGCTATGGGAAGAAAAGACAGGCAAGGTAGAGCCTGTTGATCTATCAGATAACCTAGCAGTACAGCTAGGCACAGAGACAGAACACTTCAACAAGCGTTGGTTTGCCAAACATCATACTACATTAGAAGTTGAAACTATTGTTGCTCAACATCATGGTGTTGGCAATGGACCAACCAAAGAAATGAATTGGGAAGGCGTACCACTCAAAGGTTCAGTAGATGGATTTATACATACTGATCGCAAATATTTTGACGAGATCATTGAGTGCAAACACACCTACGATATGAACAAGATGGAGGCATGTCTGCAAATGTACATGCCGCAGATGCAGTTCTATATGTGGGTGCATCAGGCCAAAGGCTGTTACCTATCAGTTATCTTTGGCAATCGCAGATGGGAATCTGTTTATGTCATTAAGGATTGGGACTACATCCACAAGATGCAAGTTCACCTGACTGAGTTCTGGAGGCTTGTCAGAGATGACACACGCCCTTTCGCAGATGAGCAGATACCGCCTGTGTCTATAGACAAGATCAAAGTAGATGGCCTAGTACGCAGGGATGCGTCATCTGATAACGAGTTCATTAGCAGATGCCATGACTACATTGAACATGAGCCAAATGCCAAGCTGTTTGATTCAGCCAAGTCTGAACTAAAAGCTATGGTTAGTAACGATGAGCGAGAAGTTTACTGTGACCTTCTCACCATCAAGCGCGATAAGCGCGGATCACTTCGTGTCACAGTTAACAAGGAGAACCAAGATGTCTAAGGATAATCAGGTTAAGGATACACTAAGCCTATGGAATAAAGTTTCCAAGTCAGACCCTAAGTACCTAAAGAAAGTATCATTCGGGTCAAGATCGTTTACAGCTATTGATCCACAGTATCAAGTGCGTAGCGCAACAGAAGCGTTTGGACCTATAGGACATGGATGGGGCTGGTCAAGCAACACCCGCTTTGTAGATGTAAGCAATGGTGATACAGCCGTTATAGCTGACGTAATGATATGGACTGTAAACAGAGATAACTGTTTCGGACCTTTCTCTGGATGCAGAAAGTTCTTTGATTCTGCCAAAGGCAGGATGGCAGAGGACGCACCCAAGATGGCAATCACCGATGGTCTTACCAAGGCTATGTCACATCTAGGATTCAATGCCGATGTGTTTCTTGGCGAGATGGATGGCAACAAATACGCCGCCGATTCAAAGGCTGGCAAGAAATCTGTAGGAGAATGGTAATGTTTTACGGAAATCAAATAGCATCTTTAGATGCAAAGCTAATGGACATAGATCGCAAGCTAGAGCGACTCATCTGGTCTATGAAAGAGCCTGTAAAGAAACAGGTTAAGCCTAAACAAAGACAAAGGTCTGACCATATCAAACCATTTATAGATAGAATATCTGGCAGATATAAAAGCAAAGAAGATCTGGTGAAAGAAACAGGCTTAACATATCAAACAGTTACTACCTACATCAGACACGCAAGAGCCAGTGGCCACAAAATTAACAGGCGTTCAATAAAGATGGCAGGACGAAATGGTCCACAAAGCTACGTTATGGTTTCACAATATAAATTAATAAAGGATAATTAGCATGAACGATTACGATAACACTAACAGAGGCGCGGCTTTCAAGCCGTTTCCAGAGCAACAGTTTATCTTGCAAGGTAAGCTAAACATTATGGGTGATGAGAGTCAGGTAGCACTCATCATGGCTGAGTCTAAGGATGGCAGTAAGCGCATTGAAGTATATCAGCGTGCTGGTGTTCTGTTTGCAAACAAAGATAAAAACGATGAAAACAAACAGCCAGATTATAGCGGACCGCTTGACGGTCTGCATCAAGACTGGCGCATTGCGGCATGGAAAGAAATGAAAGGTGACAATGCCTATATGTCACTCAGAGTTTCAGAGGTGCAAAAGAAACAAGAGGCAGAGGCAGAGTCGCAAGATGAACCATCTAGCAAACAGATTGATGATGATATACCATTCTAATCTGCGATAGTTAGGTGGTTCTCCCTATCGCATAGCGGGTGAGCAGTCGTACCATTCTGCTCATCCGCGACCTAAATAGGGATCGCCAACAACTCAAGCCTAGCAATCAAACGATCTGCTCTATTGGTTACTTGCTTATAGTATCTACTATCTTTTAACTCAGCCCCAGCAGTTTCATAATCCTCTGCTTCTACAGCCGCAATAAACTTTTTAAACTTAGACATGCGCGGCCTACCCATATTAAACATTAGATTGCACAGAATGTGTTGCAGTTCATCGCTCTTACTATCCCAATCAGAATACAGAATCTTGCAATCTTCTATAGTTACAGCAACATCCAAAGCAAATAGCTGACGCACTCGCTCCTCAGATACATCTGTACCTACAGGCTGACCATACTCAGGCTCACCTTCTAGGATTAAATGACCGACACCACACGTTTCCAGACCTATATGATCTAAATATATAGAATAAACACAACCCTCATCATCAGATATTTCTTGACGCAATATATCTATGTTCATTTTTTTAATCCTCAACTAATATATACATGGATGGGGTGATTAACGGGGTTTGTCACCTCATCTTATTTTTTAAATCCTTTTAGCCCACGGATTCCAAATGACGCACCTATTGAAGCAAAAACCGCATACTGAAACCAGTCTGGTGTAGCAGATAAAGCATCGAACCCACGCTCAACATATGGCTGGGTTAATGGAACAAAACACATAGCAATTATAACTATAAACAATATAGTCCACGCTTCATCCTTCCAGCTATTGTCGCTAGACTTAGCCATAATCTTTTCCCAGCCAGCCTCATGCGTAGCGGCAACCTTCATTACCTCCGCTTCTGCCTTGGCTTTGGCTACCTTGGCTTCACTGGTAGCTTTCTTTTCATCAGCCTTGCCCTGTAACCAAGAGCCAGCCAAGTTACCTACAATCGGTATCAATGCCTGTATCATTATCCTTCCCCCTTATGTTCATGACCCATCCATATACCAAACACGCCTGTCATAACGCCCATAACTACAGATACAAATGCTGACTGTGCGCCAGTAGGATCAGGTAAATCCATAAACCATTCAGCGCAACGCCATGACATCATAGTGCTAGCTAGCATCATAAAGCGTGGCAATATCTTCCATTTAAGAAATGTTTCTACACTCATTCCATAGCCTTCTTTATAGAATCTAACGTATCTTTAAGGCTCATACCTTTTGGCATAGGGTTATACTCACAAGCATACTGACGCATACAACCTAAGTAGAGTTCACTTTTGTGTGACTCCTGTGTGTTGTTTGCACCTTTATAAAAACATAAAACTTCCGTAGCTGATAGCTTTTCCATCGCCGCTAATCTGCATGTGGTCATCTTGGGGTCAGCCGCATATGCCTGTAAAGCTACAAAAGCTATAATTAGAAACGCCACAACACCACACAAAACGTAGAACAGCATAAACAAACTATCCACAATTTCTTTTCGGTTTGCGGCTTTCTCTATAGCCGCTTGCTTGACACGCTCTTTCTGTGCCTGTATGCGTCTGGCTCGTTCTTCAACTATAGATTTCCATGTGCCACTACCAAACCTAAGATCAACAAGCATGGATACTTCATATAATTTTTCCTGCGCCAGCTTTGCGTCAATCATTTCTGAAGCTACAGAACCAATGCCATCCATAGCACCGACACCAGATTTTTTATTACGCTCTCTGTTTACTTGTGCCTGACCTTCAAACAGATTGTCGATATATCCAGCGATTTCACTGATGTCATTCGCAGTGCCAATAGCCGCTTTGATAGCGTCAGTAGCTCCTTTGACCAAAGCGATTCCAGCTAGTGCAGTTGAAATGGGTTCCATCAGTACACCTTTGTATCTTTATCTACAGTAGCTGGTAGACAGTAAGCTGTTATCTGTGATCCCTGTTTGTGAAGGGTTTGTGCGTACCATGTACAATCATCTAGCGATTTAAAATACATATCATTGCTAACTAATTGCTTGTCACCCTGCAATCCAATAAAGACAAACAGCAGAAATACATGGATCATCCATTTACTATTATGCCTATAAGCAAAAGAATTGTAGTACCAGCAGTACCAATCATAATGTGTTCAATGCGCTTAATACGCAGAATGGTTTCTTTCCAGCGTTCAGCGCACACTGCCTCATGTGTATCGATCTGGCTTTGAACTGATATGACTGTTGGCTTGCTCATTTTCACCAACTAGACGGAGTTTTAGCCACGATGGGCGGCGTAATAAGATTCTGCAACTGATCATCTAGCATTGCCTGAACTTCTGCTTCAGTCTTGCTTAAACTGGCAAGCACCTTTTCCTTACACCAATCTTTAGTAAGGCTGTCAAAGGCTGTAAAGCTGTCAGCATTGGCTTCACCAGCACCAGCACTACCGTATGCACTTACAGAAAGCGGTGCGCCTTCGTCATTAGTAGCTGTTTCGTGTGTAGCTGTGCAACGCCAATGAATTGATTTTGCTACGTCCGACAAATCACCTTCGGTTGGTGCTGTGTCAATTTGAGAAAAATCCCAAGTGTATGTATTAGCCATTATTCAGCCTCCAGTGCGGTGATACGCGCTTCTAATTCGATTATAGTCTTCACAAGCAGTGGGACGATTTTAGACTGGTCTATTCCCTGATACACAGGAATAGTATTGCCATCAGCATCTAGCTTGTTGTCGCCAACCGAAACGCCATCGGGCAGTTCTTCACCCTCCTTCCACACTTCGACTTCATCTTTAGTGCCACTAATCGCTTCAGGCACAGCCGTAACTTCATGTGCTAAAAAACCATCCACAGTTTTATCTGGGTCAATTATAAAGTTAAAACGGGCTGGCTTTAGTTGCTTGAGGCGAGTTGTTGCATCCCAATCATATGTGACATTTTCTTTGAGCCGATAGTCTGAGGATGTGTTGTAGGCTGTAGCACTACCGTTTGTCGAAATGCTACCGACTTTCCCATTTGGATTGAAAAAGTGAATTAAATCGTTTCCAGTAGTTAAATTGCCAGACATAAATAATTCAGAGTCATGGGAACTCTTAATAAAACCAGAACCTACGACTGAGGCTGATGGTGCCGAAGTGCAGTTAAAGAATGTATTTCCTGACGTATCTATTGACATCCTTACAGTATTTGCATCGACAGCAAATTCCAAGCCACCTTGACCAGCAAGCCGAAGCTTTGGCAAATCACCACTGTCAACTCTTGTTGTAGTCATGGTTACAGAATGTGCAGAGTTTGTGTAAGTGTTAGTGCCCCCACCATCAATAGCCATTTGCAAAGCAACTTCTTCATTCTGAAACTGCGCCGCAACCCCATCATTTGTTGAGTTGTCTAAAGAAAGCAGTCTAGATGGTGACGAAGTGCCAATGCCCAGTTTGCCTGACGAATCAATACGCATCCGTTCTGAACCACCAGTACCGAATCCGACTGAAAAGCCAGAGTCAGGGGTAAACATACCTATTGCGCTAGAACCTTGAAATGAGTAGGCGGGTGCTGATGCTGTACCATTACCAGCTTTGACATTGCCGTTCACATCTAGCATTGCGCTAACAGGCGATTTTCCAATGCCAACAGCGTTATTGCCACCATCAACAAACAGCATATTTACATTGCCGTTAGACTCAACACGAAAATCTACATCAGCACTTGCTTCATTGAATACAGCACCACCATCTTGAGTTAATGCACCATCAATATCCACAACATCAAGATTAGTAGTGCCATCAATGTCTATGTCACCAGAAATATCTAGTGACCCAAATGACCCAACGCCTGTTGTCGTAATAGCAGATGAACCGTTGTCAATCGCGCCAAATCCGCTTGTGATGCTACCAGCATTAAGTGCGCCTGTTGTAACAATGCTAGAGCTACCAGCTACAGGGCTTAGAACACTAGCTATGGCAGTGCCGTTGATTGTTATAGCATCTGCTTCCAATGTGCCATCTACATCTACATTGCCACTTATGTCTAATGAAGCCGCCGCTATTTCACCACTTGCTGTAAGAGTAGTAATGTTAGGATTAGCACCACTGCCAGCCAATGACGCCATGTCAGCAATAACAGCAGACGTAGCTAACAAGTTCATGTCTGATATAATATCACTTGTAGCCAAAGCATTTAGATCGCTAATAATATCGCTAGTAGCCAGAGCGTTCATATCGCTAATAATGTCAGATGTAGCCAAAGCGTTCATGTCACTAACAATATCGCTAGTAGCTAAAGCATTAAGATCAGATACAATATCGCTAGTAGCTAATGTATTCATGTCAGATATAACATCGCTAGTAGCTAGCAAAGCCATGTCAGCAATGACATCTGATGTTGCTAACAATGCCATATCAGCTAAAACAGCAGATGCGGCAAGTGCATTAATGTTGCTAGTGTTTCCTGCAACAGCAGTAACATTGCTAGCTATGCCAGCTACAGTAGTTGTGTTAGCGGAAATCCCAGCAACGGTAGTTACATTTGCCGATATGCCAGCAACAGTGTTAATGTTAGCTGTAATTGCAGATAAAGAATTAACATTAGCAATAGTTGGTCCTGCTTCTGGTGCGCCAGTAGATGCGTTAAAACCTAGAACCGTTCCTACTCTGGATGCTTTTAGTGGCAGAGTCATAGCTACTGCGGAATCGCTATCTTCTAGTCTTAATGAGCGATCAACGTCATCTTTGCGGTCAGCAAATTGCGCTGTTATTTTATCGAGTTCCGTGTTGAGAGTTGCTATCTGAAACGAACCCTGTGCTGGGAAGTCAGTAGTGCGTTCAAGTGCAATGTCTCTGGTTATAACTACTGTGCTACCGCCTGTTGCGCCTGTTACGCTTATTGCAACCGCGCCTGTAGATCCATTGCCACCGCTTACAGTGTAATGTGTTGTTATAGTTTTTAGCGTACCATCTACATAAACCTTTAGGTCAGCACTAGCAAAAAACTCAAACGAAACCGTAAAGGAAGTTTGCGTTGCTCCCTGTGCTACGGTGTACGATACGCGTGGCGTATTGTCTGATAAGTTAATAGTCATGGCTAGATCCTACCTTTCATGTGGATATGGCTCAACTCACAATTAATAGCGTCCCCCAGCAAACGCTCTTGCTGTTTCATTTGTAGTGTCTTTTAAGAAATGTAATTGTGCAAATGGTAGTCTGCGTAACAAATCAGCACTACCCTCGCCATAATCACCACCTAAAAACTTTGCAACACCTCTGCCTACATCAACAGCATATGATGGACCAGCACCACCCACCGCTGTTATAGCATCCAGTGTGTTTTCTTTCTGATTAAACTTAGGTTTTATAATACCAGCACCAATATCAGGGCCGCCAAGAGCCATACTTATGCCCATAGAGGTATAAAATAAATCAGAGTATAGTGCCGCTACACCAGAAGCATCAAAAGATCTAGCAACCTTATCAGTAAGGCTCATTTGCTTCATTTGCCAATCTTTGTATTTAAGCTCCATGCTCATATAGCCCAAGCCCATAGATGCGCCAACAGCAATAGCGCGATTTTTAACCTGACCCTGTGCAATAGAAGCAGTAATTTTATTAGAGGCGGCAAAGCTATAAGATAAGAATTGGAATGGCATAGAAAGCAAAGCGTTTTCAATGCGAGCATAGCCTCTATATTTATTGTCCTGCTTCATGCCAAACTTTTCTGCTATGTGCATAGGTACATAAAACACACCATCAACAGCAATAGGTTTATCTGCTGGTGTACCCATAAGAACTGTATTGCCAATGCCGCTATTCATTGAAGCACGAAAATTTTCAACAGTGCCTTTGTTTTTCCACTCCATTGTATTTGGTAAATACAAACCGTTATCTGTCTTTTCCCAAGGCGAGTTAGCTATTTCTTTAGCTTCTTGCTTACCAATATTGTAACGAGCAAGGTAAGAGGTTTCAAAGTCAGATGCAGTTCCGTTAGTTACTTTTACAGAATAATCAATAAGCGTATGACCCCTAGCCATAGCGTCCATCTTTTTAAATATGGTTGTCATAGGTGCAACGCCATTAAGCATAAAGAAACCAGTACGCATCTTAGACATCAAACCATCATTTAAAGGGTTGTTGCTCATGTTTTCGCTAAAGCGCATGTGAGCATCACCTTTAAGTATATCTATTATTTCACCAGCAATACGCCCTTCTTTTGCTGTCATTCTTACTTTGCCATTATCCATAGTGGCAAACAAAGACTTCCAGATAGTACCCATTTCATGTTCCATCATGATCTTGGCAAAATCAGGTAAGGTAGAAAAACCAGCAGAACCTAGATAGTTCATCATGGCTAAATCTTTAAGAACAATGGCGGCTCTTAGGCTCATAGCTTCTGGATTACGAATTACTGTACCTTGCACACGATCATTAAGATGTCGAACATCGCGCATGTATGCGTTAATTTCTTGCTCACTTAAACCATTAGCAATTAGACCATCTTCAATTTCGTCTAGTTTGTCATCAAAACTTTTACCAAACTTTAATTGCAACTCATATTGTGGCGCAATCTTAGCTGTGTAAGTTTTCATTACTGTAATTGGATTCTGCTCAATAAAATCTACAACCAATTTATTTGGTATATCCACTTCACGATGACGAAAGTGTTTTGATCTGCCATAGCCATAAGATGCAACTGACTCTGCTGTAACATCATCAATGTCAATAATCTTATCTATAGTATCGTTTACTCTTTTTGCAACAGCCTCAGGGCTAGAAGATGTGCGTACTTGTGACCACTTGTTATCTTTCATTACATAAACATATGGATTGTTTTGATACCATGTTCTAAGTATTTCAAAAAATTCAGCACGATTGGCTTCTATATGTTTTTTATTCCAATAACGCGGATGAAACTTTTCTTCGTTTGCTGGCATTAAGCGTTGATTTTTCATAGACTCAACTTGCAAGTCAGCATTTTCTTTTTCGCTTTTTGCTTTAGAAACCATTTTTCTATTATGTGCTAACCGTCTATTTTCTAACTCAGTTCTATTTGGTTTGTTTTTAAGGCCATCAACTATTGATTGACGCTGTGCTATTTCACCATCAAGAATCATAGACCTGTTTTTGTAATGGCTTACACTGCCTATAAGACCAGTAGATGAAAGACGTTTTTCCCATTCTTCATAGTAGTTATCTAACAACTTCATAGCTTTTGATGCGGCTTCTGACTTTGGTGCTTCACCCTTCATCCGCATAACATTAACTTCTGTAATAAAGTCAAAGAAATTTGCTGATTTTTTTTCACGCTTTATTTTTTTAATTACACCTTCAACAGTTTCTTTTGCATTGTAATCAAGTATGGTTTGTCTGCCTTTGCCATACTCTTTGCCATATATGTTACGCAACTCATCATAGACTTGAACCCACTCACCATCGCGCATAGCGGCTTTTTGATACACAGAAGGTCCAACTCTAAAGCCTTTTGTGTGTAGATTTAGAAGTATGCCGCTATCACCAGCAATATCTAAGGCAAACTTTTTAGCTTCGTCAGTTATTTTTAAATTTTGCAATTGTCTTTTCATTGGTGTTGTTACAAACTTATAAGCCCAGCTATCAGTCCATAAGTTCTTAGGTAAAGAATAAGGATTGTTTATTTTTTTAATTTCAGCTTCATCTAATGATCGCGCGGCTTTTTCAGCAGAAAATAAATTAAACTGGTCTTGTCTGGCATTAAGTTGTTTCTGTGCAACATTAAGGCTTTCAGTAGCTTCATCTAAAGATGCCTTTGTCGTTTTCATATCGTCTGGTGTTACAGCTTTGTCATACTCTGTTTTACGCGCAGTAACAGTTTCTAATATGTCATCTACATTCTTTTGCATTGTTGCTATAACTCTAGGATCGTTATCTACAACAACATCAATCT
>VMHT01000193.1_pt1 | contig 12177 bp, 18 predicted proteins | sample 4693611 | NCBI WGS metagenome assembly VMHT01 (sample SAMN12280063, study PRJNA550983) | marine metagenome | isolation source: seawater sampled from same location over 5 years 0.02-0.2 micron viral filtrate | place: USA: collected off the coast of southern California halfway between the port... ...
AAGATTTTTCATTACATAGATTTATATTTAAATTACATAATCCAAATATAGATATAACTAATTTACAAATAGACCATATTGATAGAGACAAATTGAATAATAATATAGAAAATTTAAGACATTGTAATCGTAGTGAAAATCAATGTAATAAAAAAGTTCAAAAAAATAATAAATTACAAGAAAAAAATATAAGAATAATTGATAATTCTTATCAAGTTAGAATAACAAAAAACAAAATTGTTTATTCTAAAAGATTTAAAACATTAGAAGAAGCAATATTACATAGAGATATAAAATTAATTGAATTACACGGAAAATTTCATAGTTTAGGATAATTAAATTTAATTAAGTATATTTAGAATTTTTTTTATATTAGTATAAATATAATGGTAGCAGAGCAAAAATCCGTAGAGAAACCAAAACGCCAACGCACCCAAAAACAAATAGACGCATTCGAGAAAGCACGAGCAAAAAGACAAGAAAATCTTGCTAATAAAAAAAAAGATAAAAAACCTGAATTAACAAAAGAAGAAAAACAAGAGATTAAAGATTATAATAAAGGATTTAATGTTAAAACAGATAAAGCACCAAAAGTTGAGGAAGACACTGCTACTAATGTAGTAGTATCAAAAGCAGATTATGACCCATTTAAAGAGAGTAATAAAAAAACTGGATTCGGACAACCAAAGAAAAAAGAATTAGAAGTTGAATATATAGACCCTCCACCTAAACCTAAACCAAGAGCAAAACCACAACCAAAACCATTATCTCCTGTTGAAGAAGAAGACAGTGACGATATGTCATTATGGGTTGATAGTGAAGAGGACGAGATCGAACCAGTAGTAATGGAGAAACCAGTTAAGAAATCAGCACCAAAGGCAAAACCTAAACCAAAACCTAAACCAAAAAAGAAACCTAAAATTGTATATGAAACTGAATCAAGTGAAGAAGAGGAAATAATAGTTAAGAAAAAGCGACCAGCAACAAAAAAAAATACTACACCAGTAGATAGTTATTCTAATTTATCACTAAAAGATAGATTAAGATTAAATGGTTTTTAATTATTTAATAAATTTAACTACTAAATTATGACTTTTACCAAATGTCATACCTGATTTCATTAGTGCTTTCATTAGTTTAATATGTTTATCACTATGGTGTTTCTTATGTTCTTTGAACTTCTCTGCTGTTGTCATTTTTTTACTAACTACTTTTTTTTTAGTATGGTAAGGCATATATATATTAATTAAATATATTTTTTTATTTTATTAATTATATGGTTGAAAGAAAACAAATAAATCCTGCTAAGTGTTTTTATAAGACTAATAGTCAAGGTGGTAAATATATATATTGTTTATCTAATAAAAAAGATTATAATAAATACAATAAATTAAAACAAGAAAAAAAAAAAAATAAAATAGATAATTATATGCCACAAGCAAAAGCAACCGCCACCGAGAGAAAAAAGATTAATGAAATGAGAGATAGAATGTTAGCAGATTTATTAAGCAAAGGTGTAGTTCCTGTTGCTTCTCTAATGAAATCAACAAGAACAAATAAAAATAAAGGACGAGACGCTAAACTTAAATCTATTAGATACCAAACAAAAAAGAAAGCAGGTCGTCCTAAAAAAGCGATTACAATGTTTCGTGAAGGTTTTTTAAAATAAATTTTAAATTATAATAATTTCAAATTACACATTTTCACCATTTTTTTTTTGAAAAAAAGGTGTAACTTTAGGGTTTTATTAGTAAATCTCTTATAATCCATAAGGAACAGTTAGACTAAGCGATTACACCATTACACTTTTACACCCATTTTCAAAAACTCTCTATAGGGTCTCTTTTCAAAATATTTTTTTTTTTTTGGTGTAATTGGTGTAATTGGTGTAATTGTCTAATTGTATATAATAAGTTATAAGAAATCTCTTAATAACCAAGATTACACCTAAATTTTAAAAAGGTGTAATTTATAAAAAGGTGTAATCTTATAAGATTTATTTTTATTTTTTATTAGAAAATAATTAAATAAAAAAAAATTAAATTAATACTATTTAAAATTAAAATCTAATATTTATTTAATCACTATCACTATCATAACAAGTATAATTAGAAGGTTGTTCTGTATATCTAATTGTATTTTCACAATCACTATCACTTTCACTATCAAATATTAATTCCTTATGTTCTTCTTCACTTGTAGTAAAATTAAGTTCTGTTTGATTTTTAGATTCAGGTATTTTAATATCTAATCCAACATATACTCCACGGATCCTATTTTTCATTTTTCCCTTATCATATTTCTTACCATATCCTAATTGCTTCATATAATCTATGACATTTTTAGAATTAATTGTTATATTTCGTTCTTGTTTAACCGTATCTATTATTTCTTGTTTAGATATAATTTTACTATCCTTCTCTACTATTATACTTGCGATAAATTCAGGTATTTCGTTATTAGTTTCCATACAAATAGTCTTCTCCTCACTGAATTCTTTTGGTGGTTTAGGTAATCCATAATCTACTACTTGTTTAGCATAGTCAAGTAATATACTTAAAAAGGTATGTCTTACTTCATATAGTCTATTTTTAAATTCTGGGTCTGCTATGAATTTTAATTGTTTAGGGATATCTTCTGTATAATCTTCGCTAAATTTACTATCAAATTGTAAATGCGTATATCTTCTTAATACACCCTTATCTAAATCGTCAAAATCAGGCATATGATTACTTAATAAGAAACCCTTACAATTAATATTAACAATCTCGTTAGTTCCATACATAACCTCGTTATTCATAACACTACCGTCTGCTATTAACTTAACTATTTTAGCGTCTATTTTTGCCTTCTTCTTCATTTCGTTTAGAAATATAATTCTATATTGTCTTAGATTAGGTATTAATTTATGTTTCTTACTATAATTTTCTTCTAATAATTGACTCTCCACATTTGATACATAACAACCAAAACACTCCGCTAAACTCTCAAATAAGGCACTCTTACCATTGCCTGCTAATTGACCTATACAATAATAGAAATGTTGATATCTACTTGCGTCCCCACTTAAAGCATAACCTAAAATAGAGAATAAATAATCTAAATGTGTTTTATTATTATTACAAATTTTCTTAAATTCCTCCATAATCCAATCCTTATGATTTCCCTTAATCATATTCATATCATAAGGAAAATCTAATGTTTTAGTTAAGTAATCACTTGGATAAATTCCATATCTAAATAATTTTGTTTTAATATCATATATTCCGTTAGAATATGCTATTTTATATTTATTACAATCTAATTTAGTTTTAAATAAATCGTCACCAATAAACCCTGTTAAGTTTTTCTTCAATTGACTTGAATATGAAGATTTATCAATAACAGCATAATTATCTAAATTATTTTTAATTTGTTTAGTAATCGTGTCTCTTCGTTCTGTATCGTCATAACACTCTTCTAATTGTTTATCTAATACCTTCTTATAGTTTAATAAACCTCTTCTTAATATTTTAGTGATATGTGGTAGTGGTTCTTTTTTTTCTTTCCATAAATTATCTTCGTCTAATACATACCACTTATCAAAACAATATTTAATAGTATTACTAAGATATGGTGCTGATACTTCACATACACCATAACTCGTAGAACAATTTTTTAGTTGGAAATTTTTATATAGATTATTCATATATGATTTTTGTTTGTCTTCTAAATATTTGTTTAATTTATCTTCTATTAATTTATTATCTATATTACCTAACTCGAACCTTGTTTCAATAGGTTTAATAGACCATTTAACTCCATAATCACTTGTAAAATTATTTAAATCTTCTAATTTAATTTTTTCGGTTGAATTAAAACCGTCAAACATAAACGCTACAACCTTATCACTATTAAACTTATTCATAGTTTTAATAATAATCTCTGCTTCAAAATAATAATAAATATGACAATATTGACTACTAATAGGATTATCCTTGGTTTCTAACTTCTCAACATTTATTATACTCTTATAATGGGATATTAAAGTTTTTTTATTTGAATTGAACTGATTAATAATATTATCTATTTCAGGTATTTTACACTGAAACGGATTATCTTGATTACACTTGGAATTCATATATTCCTTATTGATCGACATAACCTCATATTTCTCATATAACATATCCTTATTATTAATAAAATATTCAATATGATTATGTGGTAAATTATGTTTTTTTGCTAAATACAATGCTACACTAAACATACCAGATTTTAAATCATAATCATAACAATCTACCATAATAAAATTTCTAATATCGTTTTGTAATCGTTGTAAGGAATTATTAGAATAATACCTATTACAAGGTGATTTAGTATAAATTTTTTTATTTGTTGAACTACCATTAGAAACATAATCCGCTAATATATTTTTTGTTTCTATAATATATTTTTTTTTATCAGTTGAATTTTTAAAATATTTTGTTAGTTCTTCCTCCGTTAGAGAAAATAAAAATTTGACTTTTTCTAAATTAATTTTTTCGTTGATTGTAATTTGATTAAGCATATTATTAGTTGAGATATTTTTTGCGGATTTGGACTTCATATATATTATATTATAAGATTTTTTTTAAATATTTTTATTCATATATAAATATAATTCAATTTTAAAAATTTATTTTAAAAAAAAATATTTTATTTTTATATTACACTATTACACTATTACACCTAAATTTAAAAAGTGTCTATAAGAGGGTATATATAAAATAGTTTTGAAAATCTGGTGTAAAGGTGTAAGGGTGTAATTACAGTATTATACAGTAGTATCTAAATTATTAATAAATGGTAGTAAATCCTCTATGTTTTTAATATGTTGGTAGTTTTTAGAATACAGTGCTATATCAGGTTCTTCCTTATAAATTTTATTAGGGAAGTGATTGCGTAAAAAATCCTTAATAGGTAATACCTTTTTAATTCTATGGAAATTAGTAGTAAATAAATCATATTCGTCGTCCTTAACATTAACACCAAAGGTTTTTTTATAATATCTAATCTTGGCATATTTATTAGTTCGTTTGCGTCTTGCCTCTAACATTTCCTCCTTACTGTTGTAATAAGTAGAATCATAAATATTGTATAAGGCACTTGGCATATCTTCAATTATATATATATTATAATATTTTTTTTTAAATATTTTTAATTATATAAGTATAAAAAATAAAAAATAAATTTTTAAAATTGATTTTGCTGACCTATGAATTAAAACCAATATGGCAAGAATTAATAACGATAATCAAGAGAATATTAATAATTTAAAAAATCAAGTAGAAGCATATAGAAAGTGTTATAATTGTCCTGATTATCTCCTTAATTTTGACGACAAAGACTGCGAGAGATATGAATTAGAAGAATATGACGAACTACAAAATAGAATACAACAAATATATGATAATCCACAAGATTATACAGATTATCAAGAAATTTATGTAGAATATAATTATGATAATGAAAATATAGAAAATATTTTACTTGGTTATATTAAGGGAGGAGAAGAATAAATAAAAAAATTAAATTAAATTAAATTTTAAAATTAAATTTTATTTTTTATTTATTTTTTTACTCTTACACCAACCTCAAAAGTTCTATGATAATCTCCACACTTATAATTATTAAGTGCTTCACTAATTTCTTCATAAGGTATTTGTATTTTTAAAAGTCCTGTTTCTGCGTCAATTTTAGAACTACAAATATATTTTTCTCTAATTGTTTTTAATCCTATATTATCGATAAAATAACTTAGTGCTGTATTTTGTATCCTATAAACCGCATTATCAACTTGTGTTTCAATAATTTGTTCTTTAAGTTTATTATTTTCTTCTTCAATTTGCTTCTTGGTTAGTTTAGGCATATTTATTTGTTGTTATATATATAGGTCAGCAAAATCAATTTTAAAAATTTATTTTTTATTTTATATAATTTTTATTACCCTACAATATTTAATTTTTATAGGGGTTACCCTACCAATAAAAAAATAATTGAACTTAATAAGCAAAATTTAATTAAATTATAAGGTCTTCTACTTATATATTTTTTTATTTATTTTTTTTATATATTAATTGTGATATAAGTTTATCGATTGATTGTTTATTATACGACCAAGAATTATTTTTACCTGACAAATAAGTTTTAATATAATCAACCTTTTCTTGATAAGTCTTTGTATGAAGCGTTAATATTAATTCGCTATATAGCGTTTCAAATTCCTTATTGGAAATGTTTGTCGCTCGTTTCATATGCTTATTAGAAGGTCTACTTCTTTCGCCAATACAACTTTGAAGTTTAGGAGGATAAATTTTAGTCTTCTTATTACCAGAGTTTTTCGCTTTTTGTCCCATATTGTGTTTATAGCATAGGTCAGCAAAATCAATTTTAAATATTTCGGTATAATTTTTTATTACCCTACCATATTTAATTTTTATAGGGGTTACCCTACCAATAAAAAAATAATTGAACTTAATAAGCAAAATTTAATTTAATTATAAGGACTTCTACTAATTATTTCCAATACATATAGATTGTAGTTCTTTGCTGGCACACATAGATAATATTTTTCGTTTAATATTTCTATTGGCGTTATCCTTACACATAGAATTTATATCTTCATAATTGTCCTGATAACAAATATTATTTTTAAATAATTCAAAATCTGCTTTTGATTTAATAGAAGTAGATTTTTTAAATTGTTTCATAGACGGTGTATTAATTTCAATAAAACTTGATACTGGTTTATTACAGGTCTTAGACTGCTTCTTGCCTGCGTTTTTCGCTTTTTGTCCCATTATGGTATTAGAGGGTAGGTCAGCAAAATCAATTTAAGAAACCATAAACTAAAAACTGTCTGATCTTGGGTGGGAATTTTTTAAAATATTTTTCAAGAATTTTCGTTTTTGATTTTTTTATTTTTTTTCACGAAACATAATCGTTACAGTAGGCGGTCTCGTGTGCGAATTTTCTAAATATTTTTTAACACTTTTTAGTTTATACTTTTTAAAATTGATTTTGCTAACCGAGATTGTAACAACAAATAAATATGCCTTGTAATCAACTAATTAATAATTATTGTAAGAAGAATATTGAATTTATTTTAAATAATATACCAAGTGAATATTTATCTACTGAAAATATGTATGAAAGTTATAAATATATGGAATTAGAATTATTATGTATTAGAGATACAATTATAAATTTAAATTATTTTAAAAAATTAAATATATTACCAATATCACTTATTCAAGTTGAAATAATAGACAAAAGTTTTGAAAATAAATTATATTATAGTTTATTAGATAAACTTATTAAAATAAGACCATATATTAATTTTTATAATAATATTTATGAAAAATATATGACTATACCACTTGAAAATATACCCCCAAATTCAACAATTGAATTTTTATCACCCTATCCATATACTTTAGGATTTAAATTAAAAATAATAAAAGTTTGTAAAAAAATTGTAAAGGTTCAATATCCTGAAAGTGATAATTCTGTAAAATATAGAATATGGGAAATAGACCACTTGAAAGAAATTATGAGAGATAATAAATCGTTATATAAAATTTATTAGTAGAAGACCTTAACAATTTAATTAAATTTTGTTTATAATATCTTAAAATTTTTTTATTCGTAGGGATACCCCTTACAAATTTAAATTTTGGTAGGATAATAAAAATTAAACAGAAATTTCTAAAATTGATTTTGCTATTCTATGCTATAAACACAATATGGGACAAAAAGCGAAAAACGCAGGAAATAAGAAGAATATTTATTTTAATCCTGAACCCTCTAAGTCATATGGAAATATGAACGATTATAAATATAAACAAAACGAAATTTGCTTAGATAACACATTAGAAATTACTAAAATTGGTGGATTATGGATATATTATGATTATCAACAACCATATGAAATTATACTTCATAATGGTGTAAAAAAATTTAGTAGTGATTGTGAAGGAGCAAGAATTTTAAGCAATATTGTATCAACCGAATATTTTAATTCTAAATTCGTATTAAAATAAAATATTAGTAGAAGTCCTTATAATTTAATTAAATTTTGTTTATAATATCTTAAAATTTTTTTATTCGTAGGGATACCCCTTACAAATTTAAATTTTGGTAGGATAATAAAAATTAAACAGAAATTTCTAAAATTGATTTTGCTGACCGACAATATAACCCCAAATAAATATGTGCCATTGGAGAGACCGTATTACTACCACTATTCAAAATATTGAATATGATAAGAGAATTATAGGAGAAATTGTATCTACTATGAAGTCCTCGTTTAATATATTCAAACGATTTAATCTACTACCTATTGAAGTTATAGAGAAGGAAATAGAAGAAAAATATTTCAATGATTATGAACTATTATGGGAATTTGGTTTATATGATATGATACATAAAATTCCTAATTCTACCACAATATATCAATGGGATAATATGCGTGGTGATTTATTTTATGGAATTAGTAGAATAGTTAATTATCATATAAATAGTGAAAATTTTACTACTGAAATAGTAAATTATATATCGGAATTTTATAACAATATCCCTACTAATTTTATAGTGTTTGGTGTAAATCGTGATATAGAAAATTTCCAATATTGTATGTTAAAAAATAATAGAGTTTTACCAAAACAATTACAAGAAGATATTAAAATTAATTTCAAAACAGATATTCAAACGAGATTAAATAAGAGAGAAGAAGAACTTGAAATTTGCCGTGAAGATATTAATATATTAGATACTATGGAATCTTATGAATTATTCCCACAATATCAAGAAGATCATATTAACGATAAAATAATAACTCAACTAAAACAAACAGGTTATAACGGTAATTTTAAGACTTGTATATTCGCTTATTCAAGCGAGAATTATTTTAGAGAGCGTTTAAGTAATATTAAATTTTGTAATAAAATTGTTAAATTTATTCTTGACAATACAAAATCCCAATGTAAAATAACATATTTATACCAATTTTGTGGTGAATATTTTAATATAGGAGACGACGAGAACAGAATTTATATCAAAAAAAATTATGACGAGTTTGGTGAATATAAACAATTTGAATTAACAACGATTCCACCTCCATATGAAAAATTTGCGTCAATTATTAGTAGATATTAATTTTATATTTCAAATTTACTTAAATTTAATTTTTTTGTTGTCTGGCGTCGCAATCAGATTTAAAATTATGTCTATCTAAACCATAAATAGTATTACGATTAAAATTATCACGAATATATTTAACAAAATCAACAGCACTATGTGATTGAAATACCATAATAGTATGACTACTAAATAAATTATTATTTAACCGTGTTATAGGACGAGTAAATTCCATACTTCTAATAGGACAACTCCATATAAAATCTCTTATTGAAGATTCACTATTAATATCTACATAGTTATTTTCTTCAATACCTTCTAATTTCCATACTAAATCGTTTAAACCCAACTTATGGAATTTAACAAAACCTTCTCCATAATATTGATAAGGATATACAATTGTTGGGTCATTACCAACCCTTTCATAAACAATATAAAATTTATTTAGTTCTATTTGATTATCCATTTTAAATAAAATAAAATAAGAATCAATTTAAGAATAAATATAAATTTAAAAATAAATTTATAATAATATATATATGGATATTGATAAACTACTAAAAAAGGTTAAACCAAACGCAAGTGATACAACAATTAAATCATACAGTTCAAATATTAAAATATTATATAAACTGTTAAATTCAAATAATACAGAAATTAAAAATTTAAAATTTTTAGAAAACCCTAATCAAATATTATCCTTATTAAGTAATAAGGTTAATTCAACTATCAAAAATTATCTTAACAGTATAGTCGTATTATTAAAAAGTGACGAAGATAAATATGAAAAAATAATAGCGAAATACAGTGAAGAAATAAAAAAGATTCAAAACAAAATGGAAGAGGAATATGATAAGAATATTAAAAGTGAAAAACAAGAAAAAAATTGGGTTGATTATGATAAAATAGTAGCACTGTATAATCAGTATAAAAAAGATTATAATTCACTTATGAAAAAAAACAGTGTAGAAGATATACAAAAATCTAAAATTAAAAAAGATTTAGTTAGGGATACAGTATTATTAGCACTGTATTCAGGAGTATATTTTCCACCAGTTCGTAATGATTTTAATGAAATGGAAATAGTCAATGAAGGTGAATCTATGAATAATAAAAAAAATTATATGGTGTTAATGAATAATAATACAATCAAATTTGTTTTTAATGAATTTAAAACTGCTAAATCCAAAGGTTCGCAAGAAATTTTAGTTAAAAATAAAACATTAATAGATCTACTATTAAAACATACAGAAATTCACGATAAAGAATTTCTATTAATTAATTCACAAGGCAACCCCCTTACAGCAAACGGTTTAACAAAACAATTAAACGCTATATTCAAGAGAGAATTTGATAAATCTATAAGCAGTTCTCTGTTAAGAAATATTTATATATCTCATATGTATAATAATAAAAATTTATCTAATGGTGAGAAGAAGAAACTTGCCGAACAAATGCTTCATACAAAAGGAATTGCCGAGGACGTTTATAATAAGATAGATTAATCTAAATCTAAATCAATGAAATCTTGGAATTTTCTACACTTAATAGTAGTATAATGTTTATTTATGTCGTTTTTACCGACTAAACTTTTACAATATTTACATTCTAATTTTTGTTTTTTTTTATCTAATATTCTTTGTTTATTTTTTTCATAATAGGATTTATTATAAATATCCTTATTTAATTTAATTTGTTCTTGTGTTAATTTCATTTTAATTTATTTTAAAATAAAATCAATTTTTAAAAAATTAATTTCAAAAAATAATATAATACAATATATAATGGATAATAAAGCACGTATGGTTATAGATAATCTTGTTGATAGCGTCCCAATGCCTAATAAGTTAAGAAAACTAAAAACACTCGCACCTTCACTAAAAAAGGGTATTAAAATGTTAGTTCCAAAAGTCTTAAAGGGACTAAAAAATAATAAATTATTAAAAAAAATAATGTAAATAGTATATGAGATATAGAGAAAAAACTAAAAAAAGACCAGTTGAATTAATTATTAGAACTAAAATATTAAAACCAAAAAAGAAGAAAGTTATATTAAATAGAGATATAGAGAAAGAACATACAGAGAAGGAAAGAGAAGAGGATTATATGATTAATAAAGATTTCCTAAATAGTAGATTCTCCAAGTGATTACACCATTACACCTTTACACCTAATTTCAAAAAGTAGTCTATAAGAGGGTATATATAAATAGTTTTGAAAATCTGGTGTAAAAGTGTAAAGGTGTATTTATATATTTTATTCGTGTATATATAGATTTTTTTTTATATTTTATTATTATATAAATGGATTATCAAAATGGTATTGTTTATAAAATAGTTTGTAATTTGGATAGTTCAATAGTATATATTGGTTCTACATTAAAAAATATTGTTAGTCGTTTTAATAGACATAAGACACAGTATAAACTGTATAAACGAGGTTTATATGGATTTTATAGTTTATATGAATGGTTTGATAAATATGGAAGTGAAAATTTTACTATAATCAAGATTAAGGATTATATAGTATGTGATAGATACCATTTAGCAATGTATGAAATGTTATGGATAAATAAGACTCGTAATGAGGTTAAAGTATTAGTTAATAAATATCATAGTTTTAATATATATATAAATACAGGTATATTAAATATTATTAATACTAATAATAAATATTATGTCGAAAATCAACATAAGAAGAACTTTGAAAAATGTGATAAATGTGGTTTGTATTTTAAACTTGGTAATCTACATTTACACCAAAAAAGTAAAAAATGTAAGAAAATAGAAAAAATAAATAATATTATATAAAAATAAAATTATATATATATTATATGAATATAGATTGGGGTGTTATTGATAAGTTGGAAAAACCTATAAAGAGATTCAAACATAAGGTATTAGATAGTGACTATGAAGATTTTAAAAATTTAGATTGGTTAGACTGGGGAACACTATTTATGACTACCATAGTTAATAATACTAAAAAAATGATTGAATTAAAAGTTTTTTTATTATCCAA
>VMHT01050450.1_pt1 | contig 12176 bp, 9 predicted proteins | sample 4693611 | NCBI WGS metagenome assembly VMHT01 (sample SAMN12280063, study PRJNA550983) | marine metagenome | isolation source: seawater sampled from same location over 5 years 0.02-0.2 micron viral filtrate | place: USA: collected off the coast of southern California halfway between the port... ...
CTGGGCAACGAAAACGCCATTAATCGAGAACTGACCAGCAAATACCCCGAGTTTTGGAAAGCCATTCAGTGTTATGTAGAGGCTGGTACAGGCCAATCCAACAAATACTCACATTTGAGAGCATTCCTTAGATTTTACGTGGACAAGTTGGGCTTGGTTGACGATCCGGGAGCCATGTTGTCAAGGGATATCCCGTTTAATGAGCGAGCGTACGAAAACTTTATAAATGCCACCGCGGATACTGTAAAAAAATCAAGGCATAACGCCTGTTCCGCTTTTTTCGAGTGGATTTTGGAGACTTATTGCTCTGACGAGGACGATAACGGTGAGTTGATAGTTCTGCCCGGCTATCGCAATCCTCTGAGAACCGTTCTCAAGGGCTTGTTAGACCAGTTGCCCAGCTACAGGCGCAGTGAATCAAACAAGCCCGCATTACCCATGGATGCCATTTTACGAGCCAAGCAGTATCTTGTTCTGCTAGAGGCGACGTCGTTTCGCGATCTATATCAATTGCATCCCTTCCTCGAAGACTGCTGGTTCGAGGTTGATCCTCAGTTAATCGATGAGAACGACCCAAACTGCGTTTGTCGAGTAGTGACAAAAGAACGGAAGCGAGGTCGCAAGCGCTATTCTGAAGAGGTGTACGAGTTATGGTCGCCCGTGAAAATTGTTGCTCTCTACACGTTGCTGTCCATTCCATTGCGCAGTCAACAGATCCTTTGGCTCGATAGCGGAGAGGGGGATGAATTCCTTCCGGTATGGCGTGATGGGAAGATCCACTGGATCAAGAATTTAAACCCGATTGCAACCCGAAAGCGAAACCAAGGCATTATTCGGAAAGGGAACGATGACGGTGAGTTGAGTGCCTACATCACGACGAACAAAACCGGAAAGAAGCTTGGCGGCTACGAAGTTCCCTTTATGCCGGAAGACCTGGCGTATTGGGTCATCCAGCTTCGGGAGTGGCAGTCCAAATACAATCCTATCGAAGAACTCACACCGTGGACGCAAATCAAGCTGAAGCAAAAGACCAACAAAGACATCCTCAAACGGCGTGGTAAACAAGCGTTCCTTTTTCGCGATCCGGCGTCAATTACCTGTGATGAGAAGGTGTCGCCCATATTTACGAAAACCGCGTTTACACGAACGCTGCCTGCTCTGTTGTTTCATAGTCAGAGGCCCGGTGAGGACTTCGCTGAGAAAATCGAAAATAAGAACAGCGTGGATTACAAGAGCCAATTTACCCCTCACGCTCTCCGCGTCAGCCTTATCACTGCCTACATTGTCGACGGCAGAGCGCCCATAGCCGTGATTTCAAAGCTGGTTGGTCATTCCTCGCTGGTGATGACGATTTACTACACAAAGGTAGGAGCCAGCAAAATGCGGCTGGAGATGGCGGCGGCTGAAAAACGGGCACTTGAGCAGAGTCACTATCGTTACGAAGACCTCATCCTCCAGAAGAAAATCGAAGAGGCGCGTCCGGAATTAATCGCCACAGACCGAAGCATCATGGATCAGTGTCTGACACCTAGTTGGCCCTCTGGAGCCTTCCAACTTATGAGTTTCGGAATCTGCCCCATGAGCGGCAACAAGTGTGACGAAGGTGGCATGGCGCTGGTTGAGCGAAAGGTTGAAGCACAGTACGCGCCGGTGCCCAATGGCTATCTTGGGACTCGAAATTGTCCCCAGTGCCGCTTCTTCATTACCGGCCCGGCGTTTCTGGGCGGTTTGTCGGCTATTGCCAACGAAATCATTCTGGAAATCAATGTCGCCCGCAATGAATACCACGAACTCGAAGAAAAAAGGCAGACGCTCGATGACGAGCGGTACGATACCGAGTCTTCGGGACAGGTTTTTGGTAAAGAGCGAACGCTGAAAAAGATCACCTCGGCGTATGAGGAAAAAGCCAAAAAGCTCGACATGCTTCTTACGGATCTCCAGCACTTATACCGCCTGATTTCTCAATCTACCGAACTGCTGAAGACCTCCGAGACAGGCCAGCACCAACTGATCGTCAGCGACAATTACGTGGAAATGGAGATGCATTTGGAGGAGCAAAGCAGCGAGTTTCGGTTGCTCGCTGAGGTCTGTGCCAACGCTGAAATTTACGAGAGCGCCAGTGCCTCCAGGGCACGCCCCCTGCTCAGTCAGATGCTCGACAAATTGGCGGACACCAATGGGATTGCACCCGCGATATTTCGGTTGACCGAGGATCAGCAGCTCAAAGCTGCCAATCAGGTCGTCCGGCTGATTATGCAAGTGACACAGAATAACTGGCACGTCGCTGACCAGTTGATCAATGGGCAAATCACCTTGGAAGATCTCGCCGAACCACTACAGCTAGGTGATGTGCGCCAAGAGATCGAGTCAGCCATGAACGGGTCTTTGAAATTCCCGCTAGAAATCGAGAGCTGCAATGAGTGAACCGAACGAAGTCTACGAGGCCATACTGGGCCAACTGAAAAATTCTCGTTCCAGGAAGTCCCTGGAGGCCCTTCACGCCGTTTGCAAGGAACATCATGAGTCAGGCTCGGTTGATTTCAGAATCTCAACGATTGCGAAGCTAGGAGCCAGTCGTGGCGCTCCTAGCGAGCAGACCATCCGAAACAAAACCGGAGAACATTATAGAGCGGTCATTGAGGCTTGGCAGGCGCTTGGAGACCAGAAAAAGAAAGCGATCAAAGCACAGACCACGCCCTCGGGCGAGTACGATTGGGTTGATGAGGTAAGCAATAAAACTCACCGCTTCCTCATACTCGACCTGATTTCGAAGGTCCGTAAATTGAGGGCCGAAAATAAAAGGTTTGCATCGATCAAGAAATTGGAAATTGACTACCGAGCGGGTGCTGAAGACAAATCTGAATCGAGGTTACCGAGCCTGTTGAGTCACGAGATTGATGCATTGAGAGACGCCATCTCTGAGGAGTCCCTTAAATTAAAGGGCTGGACTAAAACAGAACGCGGCAGCATCAAGGACCAAAACGGCAAGGTTGTCCTCAGAAACGGTTTTGTGGATGCCCTTGAAAAAGCGTTGAGTATCGAGAATGGCTAACGGACAAGAAAAAGCTCGCGAAAACCTTGTTGCCTTTCAGCGTTGGGCCGCTACGAAAACCGGTGACGACTTAAAGCAAATCGTCTTTCGGGGCCAGCTAAACCGTGGCGAAGTCGCCAACGCTATCGGTATCGGAAAGAGCGCCGTGCGCCAGAATCCGGCGATAAAATCGCTGGTCCTTAAATACCTCGGGCGAATCGCCGCTTGCGGCGAGAGGGCAGAGCCCTCAATTGAAATCGAGGCTACGTCCGTTTTTTTGATAGAAGCGGGACCTTTTCAGACTGACTGTTCTTGATAAAAAGCGGACCTTTTTTTGTCGCCGAGATTCCGGGAGCTTAAGCATGCTGAGGTCGCAAAGCGGACACTCAGGCGGATAGAGAAACGCTCTCATTCGGAAAGGCACTCACCGTTCGAGGTTAGACCTCGGGCCTAGATAGTCATGCTTAGACAGTTGACTCGGTGAAAGTCCAAACAGGCTCCGGAAGGCTCGGTAAAACGCACTGGACTCGGAGTAACCCAACTTATCGGAAATCTTTTCCAGTGGCGTTTGTTGATTCAACTCACGAAGAATGACGTCTTTCAAAACTTCTTCTTTCAATTGTCGGAAACTGGTTCCCTGCTCCGCCAGCTGTCGCTGCAGGTTGCGAGGATGCAAGCCGAGGGCTGCAGCACAAGGCGCCAGGCCCGTTTGTGCAAGGCCGTGATTGGCAATATAGCCACGAATCCGGAACAGTTGCTCTGAACCTTTCTGTTTGGCGCTGAGAAGCCTGGTAGCGTAGTCGAGGCTTAGCTGGTAGAGGTTGTCGTCGCAACCTGCAATGGGCCGATCTATGTCAGTGATCTCTAGCCCAAACCCAAAGCCTTCCGTAGAAGTGGCCACGGGCAGTTGTAGTAGCTCTGACAACGCCCGTCTGGTTGACGCCAGCCCGTCCGGCACAACCATCTGGCGCACTGTGGCTTGTTGGTCAAATAAGTCGCGAATGTACTGAATGGTTCCAGCCGTCACTGAAAGGATTTGTTGCGCGTTAGCCGGCAATGCCGCTGGGGTTTCTTCATAACGACAATAGAGCCGTGCTGATTTGCCACTCTCCACCGAATCCACCTCGTACTTAAATACGCCATTCTCACTGATAAGGGTTTGAAACGTGGCCACATGCTTCAGTGCCAGGCCAACCGAAGGGGAGTGCCAAAGAAGAGGGGCAAGTACACCAATGCTTCGATAGTCCTGTAATTGGCCGATACGTGCCCCCAGTAGTGAGTCTTGCGACATATTAGCTGCGTTATGCCAGAGCTGACGGGCCGAAATCAGGTCGAGCCGACCACGATGGTGGAGCGGGCCTTCCTCAAATCCAGGTAGCCCCGCAACGATAGCATCCACATTGACTCCCAGTTTATGGAAGGTTCGCAGGAGTGAATTGATCCAGACATTGGCAATGGAAAGATGACTCACGGCGGGCCCTAAACATTTGGCTAACAGAAAACGAAACCCATAGTACCCATAATTTGTCGCTTAATGTCAGTAATCGTCGCGGCCAGTCACTGATATATGTCGGCGAAAAGCCAAAAATGGGAGCGTTCAACCCATTCCCAATGAGGGCCCGTGGTATGAGTGACTACAATATAAATGGCTTGGCCATTCCTCTTTTCATGATCCTGATGCTGGCCGAGTATGCACTTCTCCGCCTTCAGGGCCGGAGCCTCCATCGCTTTAATGACAGCGTGAACAGTCTGTCGATGGGGCTATTACTTCTAATTTCCGATGCCTTGCTTAAGGCCTACACTTTTGCCGTGTTTATCTGGTTGTGGGATAACCACCGGCTGTTCGAATTTGCCGTGAACGATCCAATTACCTGGGTGGTTTTCTTTCTTGGTGTCGACTTCTGTTACTACTGGTTCCATCGGGTGGCGCACGAGATCAACTTCCTCTGGGGCGCGCATGTCGGGCACCACCAGGGCGAAGAATACAACCTCACGACAGCTCTTCGTCAGAGTGCCTTTCAGTATGCATTCTCATGGCTTTTCTACTTGCCATTGGCGTTGCTGGGATGTCCGCCTGTGGTCTTTGTAATGCAGTTCATCCTTCTCAAGATGTACCAGTTTTGGCTTCACACCCAGAGTATTAAACGGATTCCGCTGATTGAAGGCTTTATGTCTACACCCTCAAGCCACCGGGTGCACCATGCAAAGAATCCGATCTATATCGACCGAAACTATGGTGGAACTCTGGTGATCTGGGATCGCCTCTTCGGTACCTGGCAGCCCGAGCTCGCCTCGGATCCATGCCACTATGGCACCACGCGCCCTCTGGACACCCTTAACCCCATCAAAGCTAACCTTCAGCACTGGTCAATGTTGGCAAAGGACAGCCGCACAACGGCACGCTGGCAGGACAAGATTATGCTGTGGTTCCGGCCGACCGGCTGGCGCCCGGACGATTGCCTGGCGATGGATGCTGCCGATCCGGGCATGCAAAAAAATGGGTCTGCAGACCGTCCAAAATATGACCCTCAGACCACCTGGGGCAAGAAGGCTTACGTTGCCTTCGCCATGGTCGTGACCTTTGTGGTTTCCACGATCTTCATCTTCCTTTCGCCTCAGCTGTCGGCAATGCAGTTGGCCGCCGGCGTGCTCTTGGTGGTGAGCGGCCTCGTGATTGCCAACGATCTTCTGGAAGGTCACGACCGTTACCGTTGGATCGAATGGCTTCGTATGCCATTGATGCTCTTGTTTGCCGCCAACCTTTGGTCTATTCCTGTGGCGACTACGGTTGTCGATACCATCGTTATCGAGCGGCCTGCGAGCCAGTCTCTGGATTACGCCCGTACGGTCAGTCGCTGGCCCGAGTGGCACCCGCAATCCGCTGTGGTACAAGCAGAGAATCAGGGCCCTCTGGAGGCAGGAGACCGTTTCCATGAAGTAATCGATACACCCATGGGCCGCAGTCGTGTCAGCTGGGAAGTCATCGCCAATTCAGCTGAAAACCAATGGCGCGTACGAGGCGTCAATCTGGACAATGATGTCGAAATCGAATTGGCTTACCGCTTCAAAGCACTCGACAACGGGCACAGCGAATTCGAACGCACTTTACGATACACCATGCCAAACTTCCCGCTTGTATTGGCCAATGTCGTGCATTTCAAAGGCGCAATTGAGCAAAAATCAGAACAGTCTTTGAAAAGGTTTAAAGAGACTATCGAAACGCTACCAGTAGGGCCAAATTGAAATGGACACAGCGCCAGGAGGCAGGCCTGATCAGATGGGAGTCTACGCGAACCGTTATTTGGAGAAACAGCGCAGGAGGTCGCAAAGCGAACATTCGAAGTGGTGCCCAGAGCGCCATCTTCCAGCCGTAAAAGGCCAGGGATTTCGTTGAGACCGAAACCCAGCTACTGCGCCGTTTTCACAAACTTCAGCCTATCAAACTCGCCAGTTACTACGCGTCTGTTAAGTAAAAGTATTTGAAGGCTTCTCGATCACTCTACCTTTAGATTTTGCTGGTATTGCAGCATTTGCTCCATCATCAGCTGCATTTGATCCATGCGCTCCTGCATCATCTGAATTTGTTGCTCGTTAGACAGACTACCACCATTCTTTGATTTACCGCCGCCGTTCATCATGTGCTGACCTCCCATCATGCCGTTTTGTCCACGCATCATGCCGGGGCCCATCATACCGTGATGCATAAAACCCATTTGCTCTTGCATCGCCTCCCTGTGTTCTCGCATCAATCGTTGCCGTTCTTGCGGTGAAGCTTCATCAGGAATGCGTTGCATCAGCTGGTTCATGTGAGACCAGTTCTGGTGCATCTGTTGCATTTGCTCCTGATCCATCATCATGCCAGGACCATGCCCTTGCCATGAGCCTTGATCACCATGCGCTAGCACGAATGCAGGAAAAACCAACAACGCAGCGGTTGCTGTAAGTCCTTTAAATGAAATCATAAAGTTTACCCTCGAAATAAAATTAGACGTCCACACCATCGCACTTATCATTGTAGATCTTTATCCAGACAAACGCCGATTTTGACGACTACTAGTGTAGATTAGTTATTGACCCTGTAGTGGCTACAGGGTTTTAAATTGCATCATTTGTACGAAAACCGGAGCCGAGAAAATGAGCAAACCCTGCAATGGGCAGTGTGGTAGTGAAGACTCTGTCGTAGATGACAAGTTTCAGGGACGCGCCACCGCCGAAACAGGTAGCCAGCTAAGCACCTACAAAATACCAAAAATGGATTGTCCCTCGGAAGAGCGAATGATTCGAATGGCACTGACTGGCGTTGAAAACATTCAGTCGCTGTCATTCGATTTATCGGGTCGTACATTGGAAATTATCCACCATGGAGAAACCGGTCCTATTACCAGCAAACTGGAAAACCTGGGCCTGGGTGCTTCCTTGCAGCGGACAGAAGACGCCAGCGCTGAATCCGTCAGAGCGGCTGAATCTTCTAAGGCCAACGAAAGCGAAGAATCCGGCACTTTATGGATACTGCTGGCAATCAACGGCCTGATGTTTCTGGTCGAGATGACGATGGGCCTGATCGCCCAGTCCGCTGGCCTGATTGCAGACTCGCTAGACATGCTTGCCGATGCCGCCGTCTACGGTCTCGCACTTTACGCCGTTGGGCACGGCATCAAAATGCAGGTCAGAGCGGCCCATGTGGCAGGCATCCTCCAGCTTATCCTTGCCGCTGGGGTATTGGTTGAAGTTAGCAGACGTTTTCTGTTCGGCAGTGATCCTCAGTCGTTAATGATGATGGCCGTCGCCTCTGTTGCTCTCATTGCGAATATCAGTTGCCTGCTCCTGATCGCAAAACACCGTGAAGGCGGTGCTCACATGAAAGCCAGCTGGATATTTTCAGCCAACGACGTGGTCATCAACCTGGGGGTAATACTTGCGGGGCTGCTCGTTGCCTGGACCGGGTCCAACTACCCAGATCTGATTATTGGCGGAATTGTCGGTGGCATCGTCTTGATGGGTGCCAAACGCATACTGGCACTGAAAGGCTGAACCTTTCGGGGGCAGGCGGTCGATTATCGGCTTGCCGTTGCCAATCTACGGGGAGTAAACATCAATGCACAGTGAACTGAAGCCATCCTATATTGCGGAGCTTGAGGCGACAGGCAGGGCGGAAGGCGCAGGCGATTTCCAGACAGCCTTCACCCATCTGGAACGTGCCCATATCCTCAGCCAGAAATATGCTCTGGCGCACGCTGCAACCCACTTACGGATGCTCAGACTGGGTTGGCGAACAAGAGACGTTCGTGAGGTGCTGGGGCAGTTGACCCGAACCATTGCCGCCCTGGTCTTTTCCCGAATTTGGGTTCCGGTCGGAAACACCGGTCGTGCAAACGTCAGCGCGTTTGCACCCATGCCGGTGCCCGAGGATTTGGCAGTGGTGCTTTCGGAGGCGGAGGGAAGGCGTGACTAGAATGTTCGCTTTTGTTTAAGAGCTTGAGCTTAACTGAACGTCCAGAAAGGTCCGCTTTGAAAACAGAGTGGACGCAAAAGTGGGGTGATTTTTTTGCGTGCTACTACATGAACAGAAGTCACGCCATGGTTTCTTTCAGCTAACTTTTAGGATTTTAGATTGGTATGCTTACTAAACCTAAAAGCGCTTATTCACTCACTCACACGATCATTTGGGATAGTTTATATTGTTATAGTGCTCAAAGGTGCCCAAGGACCCGATCAATGGCTCCCTCCATCAGGTCAATGCGGGTATGTTGCTCGGTTCGCACGAATAACAATGAAATATAAGCTTCAGCAGCGAGAAGCTGAGGTGACCTGGATAGAAGAATTTCTTGAAAGCTGTCGGAACTAAAGAGTGTTTGCTCTCGGCGGGACCATCGCAGCGAATTTTTATGCTTGAACGTGGTTCCGAACTGGACTCCCTGTATGTCAGTGTGAGCTGCGTAGCAAATAGCGAGCATATGACCCAGAATGTAGTCGTAGCCCTCCCCTTCTGCTCAAAAAGCGTCGTAAAAAATGAGACTGGTATGTATATCGGACACACACAGCCGACACGACAAAATGCCTCCGCTTCCTTATGGAGATGTCCTTGTACATGCCGGAGATTGCACCGGTTCAGGTACATTGGCGCAGCTTGAAAACTTTGCAGATTGGTACGGCCGACAGCCACACAAAAAAAAGGTTTTAATCGCAGGTAATCACGACTACTGCTTCGAGCGCAATGCAGCGCAATCTCGACAAATCTGTGAAAGTCACGGCATCACATATCTCATCGCTGAAACAGCGATCATCAATGGAATCCATTTTTACGGATTCCCTTGGCAGCCAGTCTTTCGGAACATGGCGTTTAACGCTGACGAATTCAGTCGGCGCGATCTGCTCGCTGCAATACCAGACGACACAGAAGTCCTTGTGACACACGGACCGGCATTCCTCATCTTCGACTGGGTACCGTTTACTGGGGAGCATGTTGGCTGCAACGCACTTGCGCAAAGAATTGATCAGTTACCGAAATTGAAAGCTCATATCTGCGGTCATATACACGAGGGTTATGGCTTCGCAATTCGAGAATCTGATTCAGTTAAATTTGCGAACGCAAGCATTTGCACTGAAAGATATGAACCGAGCAATAAGCCAATAATCATAGATCTTGACTAAATCATAAGATTCAACTAAAAAGCAAGGCATGAGATTGTGGTACAAACACCACTTTTTTATCAAAATATACCTATGACTGGTCTCTATTCCGAATTAATCTTGGAATCTGATGTATTCACAATATTTAGGGTGCCCTCAAGATGTCCTCTTCAGCTAGAAAAGAGTCGCTGATCAACTCCGCAAATCGGCTAATAGATGAGGCTATAGCCTGGGCCCACTCTATGCCGGATGAAGGATGGTTTAAAGAATGTAACCAAGGTGCTCGAATCCAAATGAAGTGCACAGTTAACACTTTTGATTCCACTGAGCCCTATCTTATTATTATCTCAAAATACGTAAAGATTCATGAGTCCATTCGAAGACAAGGTATTTGCCGGCGGTTTTTTTCGGAGTTAGAGAAAAGCCATAGCACTGTTGGCATTATCATTCACCAGAGAGTCCAGAACTCACACTTAAGATCCAGACACTACAGAAGTGGTTTTATCTGCGATGGTGATGACTGGATGTTCTACAAGCGAATCGGCCCGCCTCTAAAAAAAGACCATCGACTTTATAAGCGCTTCATGGCTGAACGTGAAGGTGTAGAAGCTCGGAAGAATATTACCGCCGATCTAAACATAGGTTTAGGAGGGAGAAGAGAGAATCCAGTAGACCTGAGCTTCACTAATTGATTTCGTGACCTCTAACACAAGATATGCCCTGACTCAGTTAGCTCAAATTCTCAAGCTTGGGAGGATCAATCCAGTTCTTAGGTTTTAACTCAGAAAACTGAAAAAATTCAAAAAAAAATTTCCACCCCTCTTTTTGTATTCAAAAAACTGGTGCGCTGTCGCGCGGTACGATGTCAGAGGTGGCAGGGAGTAAAGAGTAATTCTTAAACTTTTTTTAACTCTGAAAGAGTTTAAAAAATTAAGATTACTCGTTAACTAATGAAATTAGTTTAGCATAAATAAAGAAAAAAATCAATATATACAGAAAGTTGAATACTTTAAATAACTTGGTTTATTGATCAACTTAGAAGCCCTAATAAAATGTGGGATCTTTAATCCAGTCCTCTTTTAAGTTCATTTTTTCAACAAAAATTTTTACAATATTTTACGTTTTAAATTTAGAGTATTTGTACTCAAAACCGTATTGGTCACTTTCAACTGATTCAGGACTATATAGAACTAATAGAGGACAGGTAAAAGCTCTGATTAAAATAACGAAATTTTTTTCACTTTTTTCTTGCCTAGCAGAAAACTCGTCCCTATATTGGTTATTAGAGGGATGAATAAGCAAGGACGCTAAAGCAAGGGATGGTCGTCCGCCGAATAGGCGGCTTATAGAAGAAGTGAGAGTAACTGCTCTAGCAATGCTCAAGTCATCCGCCGAATAGGCGGCTTATAGAAGAAGTGAGAGTAACTGCGCAAGCAATGCTCAAGTCATCCGCCGAATAGGCGGCTTATAGAAGAAGTGAGAGTAACTGCTGAAGCAATGCTCAAGTCGTCCGCCGAATAGGCGGTTAAAAGCCCGGTCATTCCGGGCTTTTTTTTGGAATTGCTTCCCTTCTCTGACCTGCCCCCAGTCTCTAATCCAGCTGCTCTGTAAACTTCCCCGTTTTAGTTGCACCGCTGATTAGAGTTTTCCGCCCACTGGTGTTTCGCAATATTCCCATGGTGTCTGGTCTTCCAGCGAGGTGGAGCGGACTCCATCGGGCTCACGCGGCCCAGGAACATGGTCTTCGGTCGTTTCTGAGTGTCCGCTTTGTTTAGTCCCAAGAGGGATCGCTCGGTCGCAAAGCGGACATTCGGATCGGGCGATACCGCGAAAACGAAGCGGCGCGTTTCACGCGTCCGCCTTACGTGCCTTGTAGACTGTTTACCCTGAGTCACAAGTTGCGACTCGCCTAAGTGTGTAAGAGTCGAACTTTTCCGGTTCACAAATTGGGCAAAAGGGAAATCTGGCCAAACAGTACCCACTAATTTTGAACACGTGCCTTTGGGGACACTCAAAGGCCACTTTTGTAATCCCGTTCCCGTAACCTCTTACCGGTCTCAGACCGGACCCTTTTAGACTGGCCTCAATCCACTTTCCACCTCTTTTTGGCTGGGTCTTTGGAATTGGCGGTTGTGATGTATCTCGACGAACACCAACTGATTTGGCCAACTCCAGCCCCTCATTAACCCAATCCCAATTGAGAAATTTATCGTCGAGCTTTAATAACTCATCACTTAAAGCATATGGTATTTCAGTCAGTGGTGATCTATGGAAGAAGGCGCTTTCAGCGTTGTAGGTATCCTCTACAGCAAAGAACTCCTTTAAGATCCATTCTTCACCAGTAGCTTCAACAACCTTCCCAGCGGCCTTGTCAAACTGAGTATTGTGCTCTTCTGTAGTGGTCAAGTGATTTAGGCCACCGTCTTTTGAGTTTTCCAGTAGGCTTGCTCTGCCACATTCGGCGGCAGTCCGTCGTTGTGCTTATGTGGTCGCCGCGAGCTGTAATAACCGATCA
>VMHT01196788.1_pt1 | contig 12176 bp, 13 predicted proteins | sample 4693611 | NCBI WGS metagenome assembly VMHT01 (sample SAMN12280063, study PRJNA550983) | marine metagenome | isolation source: seawater sampled from same location over 5 years 0.02-0.2 micron viral filtrate | place: USA: collected off the coast of southern California halfway between the port... ...
AAAAAATGGTCTAACTTATATGATAAGACAGATAAACCTAAAAATAAAATTGGAGAAGCGCATGCTAAGTTCACAGAGATCTATAGAGATGCACTAGCAAAAGTGTATAAAAAACAAACCGTAGATATGACGTTACCATCTCTACGAAAAGGTTTCTATGATAGAATACTTGACAAAAAAGGAATAGAAGGTGTAAAAGAAGAATGGAAGAGATTATTTAGAGTAGATGAAGATGATGCATTTGTATATGGATATGCAGCTATGCAAAATCAAACTAGAAACTATGCTCCTGTGTATTTTATGGAAGATATAGATGCAGATGAAGTATCTCTAGATATAAAAGGATCTTTAATGGTATTTTCAAATGCAGCATTAAGAACAGAACAAAACAATGAAGTTCTTAAGTTAGCATATATGTTAAGAGATACTTATAATCAAAATAGAATTATAGATCCTACAAAACCTGATGTTATAGGTATCAATAAACTTGGTAGAAAAATAGCAAGTATAAAACAAGGAGAGAGTTATGTAGCTAAAAGATTAGAAAAATATATTGAAATGGTGTTATTAGGTAAAACTAAAAACGTTACAATGCTACCTGGTACAAATATACAGATAGATAAAATAGTCGATAATATTTTAGGATATACAGCTATAACAACTTTAGGATTAGATTTCTTAAAAGGGTCAAGAAACTTTTTAACAGCTGTCTGGCAACAAGGTATAGAAGCCGGAGCAGCACGAGCAAACAAAGGAAAAATATCATTAACAGAGTTTTTGGATGGACACAAAGCTATGGTTAGTCCTACTAATATGAAAGCATTGTTCGATGATAAATATCAAAAATTAGGCAACAAAAGTTATCTAGGTCAATTGTTATTATACTTTGATGCTATACAAGGAGAGTTTGATGATTTTGCTTCTGGTAAACAAACTACAGGTAATACTTTATTAAGACAAACATTATTAAATCCAGATAACTTATTAATAAATTATCATATAGGAGAGGTTGCAGCTCAAGGAGCAGCGGCTATTGCATTGCTTAAAAAACGAAAAGTAGTTGTAAATGGTGAAGAGGTAGGATTATATGATGCATTCAAAGTAGATAAAAAAACAGGTAAGTTTGAATTTAAAGGTACAGCTGCAGAAAAGAAAACAGCTCAAGAAATTATTAGAACTACTACATTGGAGATAGCAGAAATGAACAGAAGATTAAATGGTAATTATAAATCTATAGACAAATCTGTATTGTCACAGACAGCTGCAGGTAGAATGATAGAATTATTTAGAAAATTCCTCATACCTACAGTAATGAATAGATGGAGAGTTGATTTTGTTAATCATGAGAAAGGAGAACCGGATGGTGGATTTTATAGAAGAGCTATATCTAACATGTGGAATGCCTGGAAGACTAGTGCGGAAAGTGATCTAATAAAAAGAGCTTTAGATACTAAAAGAAGAAGCATGCTTACTCCTCAAGACAAAGAGGCTGTTATGAAAACTATGCATGAAATTACACTATTAGCTATATTATCGTCTCTTGTTAGTATATTAATGAGTATGCAAGACGATGACGATGAAGAAATTAGTGTACCTGCATATTATTTATTATATTTATTAACTACTACTAAAGCTGAAATAATGGCTTTTGCTCCTACACCAACAGCAGCTGGAGAATTTCTTAGAATATTAAGATCTCCGACAGCTATGACAACTAGTATAGAAAGAACTATGAAGTTGTTAAATCAAATTGGAGCACCTACGGAAGAATATCAAAGAGACTCAGGTCCGTGGGAAAAAGGTGAAAACAAACTTAAAGTACGTGCCTTACAGTGGCTAGGAATCAGTGGATTACAGACAGACCCAGAAACTGCATTAAGAAATTTCTTAATGATAACTGAACGATAACTTTTAAATTTTATAATTATGGATTGCGATTTCAACTGTCCTTTTTGTAATGGTTGCTAGAAAATAAAAAAGAGTGAGTAACCAGCATTATAGATGACGACCAAGTTATTCTATAATGACCAAAATCTAGTTACCCACTCTATAATTACCAATTTATAGATAGGTTATATTTTTCTAAAAACGTATTACACTTTGTAAAGGGTTTTGACCCGAAGAACCCAGACTTCCCACCGGTATAAGCTTCAGAAGCAGGATGCGGTGCTTTTATTATATGTACAAGATCTGAACTGTCTTCCTGTACACAGGTCTGTGCGTCTTTACCCCACAAAATAAATACTATAGGTTCATTTCTTTTCTTTTTGAACGCTATTAGTAAATTTACTACTATTTCTACAAAACCATCCCACTGTTTCTTATGTGAATTAGGCTTACCTGCTTCAACAGTAAGAGCTCTGTTTAATAATAATACACCTTGTGTTGTCCATCTTGTAAGAGTAGGACTATGAGCGGATTTAAATGCAAAGGTATTTGTATAAACATCGTCTTGTACTTCCTTAAGTATATTTCTTAAAGAAGGTGGTATTTTTCTTTGTCCCTCTCTTATTGAAAAGGCTAAACCATGCGCACTGCCGTCATGATAAGGGTCTTGTCCTATTATAACTGCATTAGTATCTAACAAATTACAATGTCTAAAAGCATTAAATATCTCGTTAACCGGGGGATAGACTGTTGTCTGTTTATATCTATCTTTTAAAAACATACTAAGTTGTAACATCTTAGCTGTATTAAATATAGATCTTAATTCAGACCACCATTCGTATCCTAATTTATCACATAGCTTTTGATCTTTAGGCTCTTTAAATTCTATGTTCCAGTATTTAACCGGGACATAAACTTTTTTTGTATAGCTTGCATTTTTGTATAGCATTCTACCTGATCTGGTTTTAGCGTCTATAGTGTTTATAGTGTATATAGCTCTATTAGTTGTATATTCTATACGTTGTGCAAAATCTAAAATTCTAGCATGTATACTCCATGCTTTTGTTTTTCTATATATATCCTCTTCTTTCTCATGTTTTTTATAAGTAAAAGTTCCGTCTTGATCTGGTTCTAAATAACCAACCATACGAGTACGATCTTCATCGGCTTGTTTTATAAATACTTGATAAGGAGATTTTTTTTCTATAACCAACGTGTTTTTATGTTGGTCTTTTATTTCTAAATTATTCTTTTTCATTTAATGCTATTATTTTATATTCTGTTATATATCTGTTTCTAATAAACTGATCTACACTCCATTGAATGTCTTCAGTCTCTAATATTACATAATCTTCTGAAACAGGATGGCTTTCGCTATACTGTTCCTTGTATATCAATTTGTACTTCTTCGTTTTGATGCTCATTTTCTACATATTTTAAATTATGGACCTCTAATTCTAACTTTGATACCCTTTCTAAAAGAAATTCTACTTTTTCTAGTACATTCATAGTATCTATTCCTGCTATTTCTCTCGATTCTATTGTTTTATTTTGTAACAACTCGTTTAAATAAGCAGTAATATAATCATACCATACTTGTAGTTCTGGATCTTGTGGAATAGTATAAGGAGCATGTTTCAAATGGTATAGGACACTTGCATGATTCATGCCTACATATCTTGATATTTCTGATAGATTACAAGCGGTATAGTTAGAAGCTAAATAATAGAATAAAGCTCTTGCATTAACAAAAACTCTGCTTCTATTTCTTTCTTTCATATCATAACCTGTTATTCTTAACATACAGGCTTCTATATCTTGTAATGATATTATATTTTTATTCGCTGTTGCGACCTTTAGATTTACCTCTTTTAGCTTCATCTTTACAATTCTTATTATTTAAATCTTTTATTCTTCTCAAGTAAGCTCCTTCAGTTCCTGCATCACCTGGTTGTACTTCATAATTATCAAATTGTGGATCATATGATTCACCTACTGAATTTGCTGCTCTACCTATAATCTCTACTTTACAATCACGTTCTTTCATTAATGCATATCCTAAATTTAAATAATTTGTTGCATCAGCATATCTACTTTCTATAGGTTCTGCTTCATGCATCTCTGGGTTATGCGCATGTGATAATATTGCTTGTACATGTTTATGAAAAAATACTGCCCATACTTCCATAGGTTCAATCCCTATGCTTTCTGCTGTTGATTTAAAGTTGTATAGTATATCTGTATTATTATTAGTATACTCTGGTTGTTTAGCATTCATTATGCCGTCAGCTAACTTTTTTAACTGTTGTGTACTTTTTTTGAATTCTTTACTGTTCATCTAATTTGTATTTACTTTTGACTTCTTCTAATCTATTTTTACTACAATAAATAATACAGCCATCCTTATAAAAAGGACCGGCTATATTATCATTGTCTTTGTGTTTTTTGATACTTGTTTTAATCTTATTTAATGTTTGATTAGATTTATTTAAGTATCGCTTTTTTTCCTCATTTGTTATCATAATTTATCAATTTAAGAGTATTACACCTTTGGATTCAAAACTCTCTCGAGACTCCGTCCATAGCTGTTGCTCTTGATGCCATTTAACACGTTCTAGTAGATCTTTATATTTTTTTCTACCTTCTTCTATTAAATTTTTACTTATCTCGAACACTCTTACTTGATAATAACCTGTTGTTTCTACTGCAATTATATATACTTTGTCAACAAGCATGAAATTGTCTTCCAATGCATCCACATAGAATGCCATTTGCCTGTCATAATGATAATACTCAAAGGAGTCTCTAAACATCTCTATACTTTTAGAGGTAGTTTTGAGATCTATAAGGTTGACTTTAGTACCAGTCTTCTGATACCTGTCGATTTTAGATTTATATTCTTTGTTAGGTCCCCAAAAATATTCTGATTCATTCTCACCTTCACCTGTAAATAACAAGTTAGTTGCTGCTTTATGTGTACCTATAGAATCTTTAATAGCTGATAACATACCAGCCATTTTCTGATCTATACATACTTTACCGTCAGCACGTAATAAGAAATCATAATATTCTTTACCTTGATCAATAACCTTTTTGATTAATGTATCGGGTTTCCATGTTTGTCCATAATTTAATTCTTTTGCAGAACCAAATATGTATTCATGGTGTTTGTCTATATCTGTATCTATTTCCCCTTTTGTTATGTTATATACCATCTCCATAATTTTAACAATAGTATCACTAGGTCTTTCTACATCCGCAACTGCAAATGTTTCAGGCTCTAGTAAAAACTTGTGAATCATACTTCCGTGGTATAATGAAGGGGTTTCTAAATGTGCTAGATTTCCATCTAGATAATCTTTAAACTTTCTTGCGCTTCCTCCTTGCTCTGGGTTAATATAACTTAAGGAAGAATTACTTACTCTTTTATCTTTAAAATACTCCATGTCTTTATACAATATACTAATTAATTATTAAATATAAAAAGGGGATCCGAAGACCCCCCGATTATAAATCATCTTATCTATGCAACCATTACAAGTCTTTCTCTCATAATGTTTGCTTTCTCTGCGATTTCTTGACTTCTAGAACCTTGAAATTCAGCCAATTGCTCTTCTAACGTCTCTGTTTCCCACGTTTTATAGTCATACTCAAAGTATGGCGTAGTAATAGTTACGTCGTTAGTCAAATCTACAATACCATATGCATAGTATTCACAGCATCTCATCTTCATATAAGAATAATCAGAGGGAACTGCTACTACATTCATAGGATTAACTAGAGTTGCAAGGTAAACGTTACCTCCACCTCCGCCAAATCCTTTGACGTATCCTGGAGCACCAACATGTAAACCAGTAGAACAGGTATTTCTAGGATCTCCATCACATTGAGATCTATCCATTGTAACAGGAGAACCTAGTCTAATCTGTGTACTACCACCATGCCAGTCGGTAAACTCTGGAGCTTCTACAGTTTCATCTGTAAGATTATTTATAGAATCAAACATCTCTTGCAGATTACCAGCAACATGATCTGGAGCAATAAAATTACCCTTGTCGTCTGTAATAAGACTAGTCTCTACGATAGAGAAATCACCTCTCTTATCTACAACAGTGTAATCTTTTGGATCTTTACCAGATGCTTTTAATTGTATATACTCCTTTGGTACCCACATATTTACTGCTTTATATGTTTTCTCAGTCTTCTTTACAGATTTGTAGGCTATAAAATAACCAGAGTCTGTAATAGGAAACTCATACTGATCCATAAAACTATATAGATCTTTCTTAACATGGTCTGCAGGATTCAACATTAACAACTTCCAGAAATTAACAAGAGGAGTCAAAGGTAATCCCTTGTCTATAAACTCTTTCATTCTTGTAAGTAGTTTAGTTGGTAGGGGCTCAGTGAACCCCTTTAAATACCAATTACCTATCTCATCTCTAACCAAACTCTGTGCATCAAACACTTTTTGAGTCGGGTCAAAGTCTTCTACTAATTGCTTTACAAGCGGATCAGTAGGATTTAATGCTACAGTTTTAATTTTCTCATATAGAGACTGCGCATTTGTTTTGTTAGCTTCATTTTTGTAATAACTAACACCATTAACTAGCGCAGTAACAGCCTTGTCACTGCGAATTGCAAATACTTGATTTTTATCCATTTTTAAAATAATTATTGATTTTATACATTAATTTACTATAGTTTCTACTAGGTATCTCTTTAATAATACTTAGTGCTTTGTTATCTATAACAGACTCTCTTTGAGTCTTAGCGTTAAGATTGAAATACAGATCAATCCATCCAAGCTCTTCTATTACTTGTTTTAATAGTTTATAAAAGCTATTTGTATGAAGTGCATGTTCTCCAAAATGTAATACGTGATTCTCTGTATTATAAGGTATACTAAATTGGTCACATAACTTTTTCAAAGTTTTAACATGAGTTCCATCAGCTTCTATTTTTCCATGACTATTATAAGTAGATCTCGTCCAGTCTTTCCACTTAGGATTACTTTCATCATGCATTCTATACCTATCATCGTACATCCCAATGTGTTGCATCATAGAAACCATATCTTTAGGAAATACACCGTATATAGGATCAAACAATTTAGAGTGCGCTTTATACATATCACCTAATAAATCACACATTGAAATACTCATAAGCTGATTATAGAATTTTACCATAAAATCTTTAGGAGTTATACCTCCTAGAGTTTTATAGTGCTTTGTATGACTATTAGCAATCTTATGTATATGAATATGACTTCTATGCATGGTACAATATTCATTAGATTTAGCTCTCCATTCAGGAATAGCATTTATAACAAAAGCTAGTTTACGTAGAGTTTCTTCGTCTTCCATATTACTATATATAATAGTATGACCTTGATTAATAAGGTTTTCTATACCATCATACATATAATTTTGTTTAGAAAAAACTACATCAGTCCAATCTGATCTATCATACTCTCCTCTCCATCTAGTGTATCTAGCACAAACCTGTGTTCTAGGTACTTTAGCTTTTACAGCTGATTTTGAAGCGGGTTTGTAAGAATCAGGAACTTCTATGTCATCATACTTACCTATACATGTATCTATTATATACTTAAGAAGAAGAGGTTTTACTATTTTATAATTAGCCTCATCTTTGTCAGTATATGTATAGCTTGTCCAATCTGGTTCACTTTGTAATTCAACACAAACAAATGTTTCATTATAATCATCGAACCACTCGTCGTGTATATAGTTACTCTTTAACGTGTTTAGTTTCCCACGTTTTCTAAACCAGTATTCTGCAGGATTGTATTGTTGTAACAATCTAGTAGCATAGTTATCATACTTCTTCATATCTCTTTTACCTTGATGTATTACATAGGTCTTAAGAATCATGTCTACTTGTTTTTGATCTACATGAATACCCCAAGGAGAAAAAGGAACTTGTCCTGCGTCTTCTTTACAGAATGACATATCTACAAAATTATCATTAATAGGGAGCTTAACATTATAACTATTCTGTTTTTTTGTGTTAATAAAATACTCTCTAAAATCTATAACTTTAGCCCAAGACTTATCATACATACTACATAGCTCTTCAGAAACTAGTTTATACTTTTGTTTTATAGCTTCTATAGTTCTATCATTATATTCTATGTTCTCACGAGACATAGTAACATCTATTTCACCTATATCAAAATGCAGTGCTACAGATGTATTACTATAATCTTTGTAATACTCTTCAAATCTAACCTGGTTAGTATCTAAAGGATAACTAACACCACCAAGACATATAGATAATTTGTACTCAATATGATCTGATTTTGAATGAAGAGAAGCAATCCAATGCTTACCTCTGTATACCTTATAATTATTGTTAATATTCATACCCTTGTATGTAATATTATCAAAGAATCTAAGTTGATGCCTACACTCTGATATAAACTTCTCTTCGTCTCCTGCCTTCACAGGTAATATAACAGACGTACCATTACGTTCATCTGTAGGTTGACTAGATATTAATTTAATCATAGGTACTTGCTCACCTCTATGTACAATATAATTATATGCTATACCGTTATATATAGTATTAACTTCAAATATATCTGTGTACGCTAGAGGACTCTTTGCTCCAATACCAAAACCACCAATTTCATTATTAGTTTCTCTCTTGGTAGAGGAAAAATACTTGGAATAAATGTCTTCGATACGTTCAGTGCTTAGACCTACGCCTACATCCTTAAAACATATCTTACCATTCTTTCCAGTTAAGGGATCTGCATTTTGTAATATGATAACTACGTCGTCTTTTACTCCAGCTTCTCTATGAGAGTCAAAGCAGTTAGACGTGAGCTCACGTACAATAGATCCTATTTTATTAGAATATAGAGTGTCTGAAAATCCTCTAAATAGTACACCTATATTCTCTTTATCTATACCAAAGTCAATACTTTTATTTATAGTACCAACATGTTGTATATCTGAATTACTTACTAATTTCATATTTTATTGTTTTACTTAAATTTTATTGTTTTATCTTCTACATGAACAAAATCTTGCCCGCATTTGGAACAATTTGCTTCGCTTGTTTTCCAGTCAAACATTAAATAACCACCATTACAATTAGGACACTGTATTGCCGGTATCTTATTGCTAGTCATTATAGGTTCTTCTGGAATGTGCAAACCAAACTGATCTCTTGCTTCTTGTGCAGCTTCTTCTTGCATTTCAATAAACAATCGTTTCATTTTACCCATTACTTTTCTTTTATTTCTATGTTATACTTTATTTTAGTCTCTGCGTCCGGTATCTCAATGTCTAATGAGACAACAGCCCAGTTCTTGACGTTATCTAAATACTTTACAAACTCGTCAGTTGACAGCTGCTTAGTAGATTTAGATAAAGTGCCTAGAATTTCTCCATCTCCAGAAATGAGATCATCTCTTAGAAAATTAGATCTAAGAAATTGATGTACATCATCTCTAGTTAATGGTGAAGACACGCCATGATCCGACACGTCAGTTCTTGTATACCCTAATTCTGTGAATCTTTCTTTTATTGTGTGTACAACTACACCCCAATAATATCTATTTTGTGGTATTGATCTCTGATTTGTTTTCTCTATGCTTATCTTAACTATTTTTTCGTGGAAATTTCTAAGTTCATCGTTAATAACTAGTGGTTCATCTGGTATTATTCTACCTTCACGAATCGTTGCTATAAAATTCATCATAATATTTGTGTTTGATTACTTCATCTCTTGTTTCTGGAGTTATAATAAAAACTAGTTTTCTATCTTGTTCATTATCCACCGGACAAAACTCTGGTGCTCCTGCTTTTGTTATATATTTAATATCATCATCAGGTATAATACCATGTTTAGCAATCAAATCCTGGAAACACTTGTTATATAACCATTGGTTATCAAGATCCCAGTTTGCTTGCCTTATAGTATCATATAGTTTTAATGATATTCTTACTGGTAGATTTTTTATAGGTTCTATACCTTGTATGTGAGGCAGAAAAGAATCTTTAACAGCATTAACTATTTTAGATCTAATGTGCGGACTCATTCTTGCATTATACAAAGCTTGACCATTAATGGTAACATACTTAGGCTTGCCTATTGTTCTAGGATTAGCTACTACGCATTCACCATCATTATCAATCAGTCTATTTTTACTATCAAATCCATAGGATGAATATTTTTTAGGTATTTTACCACCTTTCTTATAATACTTCATTCTACGTGCTTTGGATATCATTACTTTCTTTATAAATAAAGGAATAGATATTTCTAAGGATTTCTGTGCCATATTTTATTATTTAACGTTATTATAGAATTATTAATCAGTGCTTGTGTCTCATCATGTCCTTTTAACTCATAGAAATCTGAGATGTCTTTTGCTTTATAATCATAAGTACCAAACCTACCATTAGTTAAAAATAGAGGTGTGAAATTATACTGCTTATAAAGTTTATTAGCCATCTTAATTCCTGTATAGTCAAAGTCCATTAATGTAACCACATCATGAAACCTTGTAGTAAGATCCGCTAGAATCTTCTCTTCAGGTTCTGCTACCTCACTCGCCGGAGAGCATGCATGTATACCAAATTGTCTTAAGCACATAACATCTTTCATAGATTTTGTTATTACCACACAATCACCTGTATTAGGTAACTGTTCTAGTCCCTGCCAGCTTGTAAAATTAGATAACCATCTAAATGAACTACGCTGAGGCATGTATATTTTATACTTACCTGGACCAAATCTATAAGCATATGCTAAATCGTTTTTGGTTCTGTTATATACTATTTTACTATTATAGAATACTATCTCACAAGGATACACATCATATAACTGTAGAGTCTCTCTGTTTATACCATAGGTTGACCAATATTCTCTATCGTTCACATCCCAAGATCTAATTTTTATTTGTATTACTGACTCTGTAGGTTCAATTTGTATCTTTGTGTAATCACGGTTAATAGGAGTAACAGATCTAAGACCTATTTTTATTAATCCAAAGTCTTCAGCGCATCTATCTAATGATTGTTGATAAGTTAGACCATACTTATATTGTATGACTTTTATCCAATCACCTGTAAATCCCTGTGCCCAATCTTTGAAATATATAATACCATTACCGTTAGCAGAAAAAGAACACGAAGGATTATTATCCGTACGTAACGGAGACCTTACTTTCTTCTTCTGTACTTTTATTCCTAAATAGTGTTCGAGTATTTGCACTTGATCTAAATTTCCTAAAATAAACTCTTTAGTTACTACTGGATTTAGATTATACATATTTATTATTTTATATAAAAAAAGGGGCAAAGATACGTATACCTTTAAACCCCTTAATTATGAATGAAAATTTGACTCTATCTTACCATAAGTCACCGCTACTAGCACTTTGTTTTGTGCTTATAGATGCTTCTGGTGTAGGCTCTGCAGCTGTAACATTATCTCTAGAAGAGACTGTTAGCTGAACATCGCTATCTTGTGGTGCCATAAAAGGCTGTAGTGGACGATTAGGAAATTGTAAATACTTTCCTTGCTTGTCATACACACATTTGATTTTAAACTTTAGGTTTTCATAAGAATTACCTACCAAGTTTAATACATTTTTACCAAGTTCATCCCAAGTTGCACCGCCGATACTTACTTTCTCTTTTGGTACAAACGCAGATAGCATATGGTATAAAGATTCTCCTACATTCCTCAATAAGTCGGCGTGTAGTTGTTCAGGTGTTGAAGACCAGCTTCTACCTGATTGAGCCGCATTCTTTGCAGACTCTTTTAACCTTTCTAGAGATGTTACCTCCATGTATGTTTGTGTGAATTTAGCACCTGCCTCGTCTTGGAAATAAAACCTAATGCAATTACCTCCTGTGCCATCTTTTCTAAGGGCGTCGAATGTTACATCTACTAAACGAACATTCTCATTAACACCGGCTTTCATCAATGTGTAGCCTGGTGCGTTACTCTGTGTTTCTACTAATTTGTACATAAAATTTACTTTAAAATTGTTTTACTATTAATGCAATATACGAATTTAATCATTACTTACCTACTGCAGTCTTGTATATCTCAGACCATTTAAAATCAAATATTTTACCTGCAAGGTGCTGTAATCTAGTACCAGCTTCTACCTCATCAGATGCTTCAAATGATATTTTTAAATTGCCTTCTTCGTCTCTGTAAACAAAACCAATTGCATCTGATTTTGCCATTACATAGTTCTTTAATTTACCGGATAAATCAAGAGAGCTTACATTAACCTCTAC
>VMHT01029056.1_pt1 | contig 12175 bp, 13 predicted proteins | sample 4693611 | NCBI WGS metagenome assembly VMHT01 (sample SAMN12280063, study PRJNA550983) | marine metagenome | isolation source: seawater sampled from same location over 5 years 0.02-0.2 micron viral filtrate | place: USA: collected off the coast of southern California halfway between the port... ...
AAGATTATTTATTTTTTAATATGTAACCTTGTTGCTGGTTTATTGACTAATAGTCAATAGATTGGTAAGTAGATTACACCCCAAGTTCAGTCGCTACTTGTTGTTGAACCACACTCAATGCTTTAGGGTCAAGGAGTGCCGTCGGTGTTGTATTAGGTCTCACTATTTTCAATACCACTGAAGAATTAGGGTCTAACTCGGGTGAGGTCAAATCGGGATTGTATACACATATCTTAATTTTATTAACAACCTTTGGATTAGATAATACTTGTATAATATCACTTTGACTTGCTATAAAATCTTCATTAGATAAAGAAGTTTTAGGAACGACCGCTAATATAGGTAATACGTCCCCTTGTTTCACATTATCTTTATAATTATCACACAAATCACTGGATACTATAAAGTATGCGGATTTGGATAATTGAGGTAATCGCTTCGCAGTTAATCCACCAGTATCGGTAATAACGACTGGTATTTGAACTGAAGACGAAAGTATACTTCCACCGAATTGTGTGTTAGTCACGGCAGTATTTATGTGATATTCAGGATTAGCAGTATTCAATAAGGCATTGACTTGAAATCCACTTATCTTTGGGTCACTCGGTTGCGACCCGTCCTTTTCTAAACTACTATTCAAAGTTGATATAGTGCTTATTATACTATTATCTAAATCAACGTCGGTAGTAAATCCATAGTGCTTGTGAATGTTTTGTGCCGTTCCGTCATTTAAAGGATTTTCATAATTTAAACTTGTTCCATAGTTATTCTCGTTACATAACTGGTCAAAGTCAAATCCCAATCTATACCACAATGTTTTTTCCCACGCTTCTTTTGCTGATTTTTCAGTATCAAAGAAATCTTGAAATCTGTGAGCATTTATCAACTTTCCAGTTGTGTTAATATTTTTATTCTTTTCTGCCGTTGTTTTCGCCCAGTTCAAAATCATAACACCAGTATCACGAGTATCGGGTCTTGAAAGAACACCAGTGTATCTTCTTATTTGTTGTTTTCTTTCTGCCGTTGTTGCCGAACCACCAGCATAAGCAACCAATGAAGCACCGAACATATCGGCGTGAGTTTTTTTAAAGTATACAACTTGTTGTCCAGCACTTGATATTGGATTGGCGTATCTATCGTGTGAAGGGGATTTATAACAATTATGAAGACCATTGACCGAGAAACCATTATTCTCAGTATCATATTTGAATGTGAAATTACCAGTTCCTACCATAGCATTATTTGTTTGACTTAATACACCAAACTTAGACCCGTCAATTCCGTAAGTTAAAACTTGGTTATTATCAGCAACGTGTCCTATGTCAATATTAACTACTGGTGACCCACTTGATATATTTTCGCCGTCGTCTAAACTATTACAAAGAACAGCAATAGGTTTTATACCATAGTTTGGATTGCTTAAGTTTCCGTCTAACAATCTATTACCTCTATTATTTTGTAAATTAAATGCTTCACTTGTTCTTGGGTCACTATTAGTATCTCTTAAATATTCCATTAATTCACGATAATCACGAGTATTCAAAAATAAATCATTTGTCCCTCTATTGCCTTCGGCGTCAGTTGTGTTGAACTCTGCTGTATCAGTTTGGAAGTTCCTTTTTTGACGCTGAACCATACCGATAAAAGGATTGTTAAACATTTGCCCGTCAAATAACTCGGGATTGTCTTGTGGGTCTTCTCTTCTTGATAAAACATTATTAACAAAAGTTCTTGTGTTAATATCAAAAGATTTCACACCAGTAAATTGGTCCTCAATGAGTTGTGCTAATTCACCTATACCATATATACCTTTTGGAACTCTTATAGTAACATTTTTAACAACTGGGGTAAAATAGGTTTGACTTCCAGCGTCATTCTCTACTACTTGAATGTGGTGGTAAAGCATACCATTCCCACCATTAGCAAGAAAATCGGGGGTTTTATTAGTTCCATTGTATTTATTAGCACTGGTGGTAGTTGTAATAGGTATATTTTCAATTGTTCCCGCTGAAAACTGGGCATTAATATCAGGGTCAACGGAATATACAACCGAATTAGCGTCACCTTTGACTATATTACTTGTTAAATCACTTGAGTTTTCTTTACCTTGAACACCAAAGTGTCCTCTATAAGTATTACCACTACATTTGAATGTAGACCTAAAGTAAGGCACTAAGGGATTTGTATATTGGGCGACGGGCATAATATGGGGTGCTTCAGCAATATAATATGAAAAGGTCACAACCTCTTCAATGTCTTCTTCAATTTCAATTGAACCACCAGTAATCCCTTTCTTATTTATATAAGCACTTTGTAAATTGATTTGAGTTCCTTTTGGTAATTCTAAGGGTTCATTCAATTTGAAGGTCCATTCGTTATGTCCCCCTTCTTGATTTATACTTTGACTTCTATTAGCGTCTATATAGATAGTATTACTCATATATATTTATCATACATTATATTATTTTGTAATCAACTTGTAATTCTATTGACTTATAGTTAATAAATCGGCAACTTGATTACACTTTACCACAACACACGATAAGCGTGATATGAAGCGTTCTTTGGGTCAAGATACGCCATTTTTCCCGATTTGTCGGGGATTTTGCTGTGTCTATCTCTATATGCTTTCCTTTTTACTTTGTCATTTGTATCCTTACTTTTCCATATCCCAGTTTTATCTTTAAAATGTCCGTAATCCGTGTGACCGAAATGAATAGTTTTTCCGCCAACCTTTGTCATTAGTTTTTTCTTAGGTCGTGTAGATTTTTCATAGTTATAGCGACCGACTTTGGGCATACTTTAATAATACCAAAGAAAATAAACAATCTTATATACCAACTCATAATATATAGGATAATTGTGACTATAAATAAATAATAAAAAAAATTATAAAACTTTTAATAATAGTTCTTATAATAAAAAGGGTTTGAACCATTATACTTTTAGTATGATACTATAACATTTGTTCCTTTAGGTGTTTGTAAAATATTAGCAACTCGTGAAACCTCGCAAAAGTAATTGACCTTGACTACTTCGTCGTCTCTTCTTACTTGAACTGGATTAGTTCCTAGGACGGCATTGTGACAAGTTCTTCTCCATTTCCATACAATTGGATACTGACCTATCATTCTACCACCACCTACAACTTGAGGTAATCCGTTTCTAAGAGAAAGTCCTAAAGGTTTCATTGTTCCTAATAAACCACTATCAAGGGTTGAAAGACGAGAATGTGTGGTATTATCGTCGGCACAATACATAGTTCTTGGGACTTTGAAGTCGCTTCCTAATACTGCGGACAACTCGTTATATTGGGATACTGGATTGAAGACAAAGTGGTCAAACTCGTCTTTTCCGTCAATGTTACAATTATATTCTTCTTTAGAATATCCAGCACATTTTTGAAGACCAAGTAAGACATTACCACGACTTTGTATTTTACCTCCACCTAAATCACCACCATTATAAACGTCATTTGCTACTTCTTTCCACATAATAATATTGTGGACTTCTCTATTATTTTGACCAATTCTATGCTCTACTTCTTGAACCACTCCATTTGACCCAAGAGGAATATTCTTCTCTACATTGACAACGTCATAGAACTCTAATCTATATCCACCTTGTTTTTGAGTTTGAGCGATAAGTTCATTTTGGACGTCTGTAGGAACTACAATATAATCAATAACCATTCTCACGTCAGTAGGCGTAATATCAGTAGAACTTGAAATAGGATTATTATTAGTTGCTGAAGCATAGTTTAATTTTGGGTCAGTTAAACTATAACCAAACTTCTCACTGGTGTTGAACTCAAAAGTTAAAAGAATACGTTGTTTGTCAAAAAGAAAGAGGGGGATTTTTTGTCCTTTAAGTGCTGGAATAAGCATTCCAAGTGTAATACCCATTTGGTGATTATTTGCTTTGTTAGTAGATAATCCAAAAGAGTTTGGAACAATTCCAGTTGAACTTCCGTCCGCTTTACCTAAATCTGCTCCCGACGCTCCGTGGTCGTAAACAATAGCACCAGTTCTTGAGGTTTCATTTTCGGCGTATGTTCCCCTTGTTGTTAATCCGTCAACGGGTTTTTCACCTGCGAAAGTTTGAACTCTATTGACAAACTGATTACCTAAGTATTTTCCGTGAAACTGATTTCTCATACTTGGTGCTACATTCATATTCTTCAATGTGGCGTATTTGTAAATGTCCTGAACGTCATTAATGATATTATCACCGACTTGGAAAATAACTCTTTTAATTTGACCAAGAACTCCATTCCAAGAATTAACACGGCATTTAGTATCGTGAGTTCCCGCAACATTCTTGAACACAAGCATTGAGTTTGTATCTAAGTATCCCATTTGGTCTAAACGGAAAGTATATTTATATGTGGAAGAAGAAATTGGTTCTAAATATTCGGTTCTAATATCCACTGAATTGGGTTGTAAATCTTCGCTATAATTCATTAAGGCACTGAGTTGAGACATATTATATAATATCCAAATATATTTTTTTAATAGATTAAATGTAATTATATACTTTTTGATTTCTTGTTTTTAGATTTAATAAAAATCTTTTCAATATCTATTTTTTTTGATTTTTTTATACATTTATTACTTTCTTTTGTATCTAACATTTTTAGACAAGTATTCTTAACTTCTTGTTTAGTTGATATAGGTATTGTTAATTTTCTATTGGGCATTATATAATCTTTTAAGAAAAGATTTATCAAAACTTAAATATAAAGGTGTCACCTTGTTGCGGTTCTATTAACTATAAGTCAATAGATTAGCAAGTTGATTACAAAAGATTATTAACTGAATTAATATTTTCTTTATAGTCGTCGGGTGGAACTATAGTAAATGATACATTAGATTTCTTTAATTCGTTGGCGGGTCTATCGTTTCTCATATGTCTTATCTCAACACCTATTTGATTTATAGTAGTTTGCTGATTATAAAGATTACTTGTTGTTTGATAATTTGGTTCATATACTGCGGTAATCAAGTTCTTATCACTTAAAGAATATCCACTTGGTGTTGAAGCACCTTGAAATGGAACTGGAACATTAGATAGGATTGCCTTTGAAAATCCGCCCGACCTTGACTTATCATTATTCTTATAATTCTTGATTGGTAAACCTTTTAAATAAATACTATAACTCTCATTCTTCCAATCTATATTAATACCTTCGGCGTGGAAAAGGTCACTATTTAGAACGTCGCCCGTATTTGGAAATAAAGTGTGACTGGGTAATACTGCGTCAGTTGATTGAGGTATATTGAAATAATTAGCAATTTCTTCAGTCCCAGTTATTCTATACCTTTTTAAAATACTACTTGGAAGTGAAGTATCCGCCATAACCCCTTGGGGGTTCAATGTATTAAATGTAATTCTTTCAAATCCGTCATTTTGAGTATCAGCACCAACCATAAGATTAAATGGTAATTGTGATTTAATCCTTCTTAATCTAATTGCGTCGCTCACTGAACCTTCGTCAGTCGCCAATGGTGCTAATTTAGACACCATAAATAATGGTGAAAATCCCCTAAGCACTGCGTCAGTAAATATAACTGCGTCACTTGGGATAGGTAATTTTACGTCCACTATTTTATTCATATCAATCACTCTTACATATACGGCGTCGGTTGTTGAAGTTCCACCACCAGTATTGTCTATGTGCTTGAAATAAAGTTGTAAACCTAAGTTTACTCTATCTTCCGCTTCAAATCCATTAGCACTGGTTAATCTTATTTTTTTTGCTTGTCTCATTTGTGCGATTGGTTTATTACTTGCTTTCCAAGTATTATATGTAGATTGTCTATCAGTTGAAGAACTTTGTGCTTTTCTTATAATTAAAAAGGGTGTTGCTCCACGGCAATCTATAGAAACATTAAACCACATAGCAAGATTATGAGATTGACTTACACTGACATTGGGTAGATTTTTAGGATTGAATGAACTTCCATTAGGAGCGAGATTAGTTGAACCACTGGTTCTACTCGCACTATCATTAGGTGTTCCTTCGCTCCAGTTTCCATTTGAACCAAATGTGCCGTCGGCGACGTCCTCCCCATAAAGACCAAACTGAACTGAAGAATTACCCGCCAACATTTCGGTTAAAGTTTTGCGTGTTTCAAAAACGGCAACACCAGCACTTTCAAAAGGTGTTGCGTCGTCATAATTACCAAACCATAATTTTTGATTAGATAAAGCATAATTATCAAATATCTTATTACCACCAGCGTCTACATTATTACCATTTGTCTTAATGTAAGCAAGGTTTGTATCAGTGCCGTCAGTAGTTCCCGCATTTCTACTATGAGTTGGGTGAATAGCAAAGTTTTGTCTTGTTTGGTCTGTGCTGTCAATATCGTCATAGGCGTCGTCACTATGATTTAAGTTTTGTGCTTTTACTAAACCGATTGCGAAATCTATTTCGTCGTTGTTGTCATTTTGTTGATTTTTCAATCTTTTCTCTATATCCGCAATACCTACACTTCTATATAATTCTCTAAACACTTCACCTTCAGGTTGTAATACATTACCTTTGGTCAACATTGTATTAATCTCACCACTAATCAAAGTAAAAAGTGCCTCATATGAGTAAGAACCCGCTGGGATAATTATATTTGCTAGGTTCAATCCAATATTTTTTGTAGAACCATTAGGATTAAGTGTGACTTGTGGTAATATATCAGTTTGATTATGACTAATCACGATTTCTTGATTTTCAAAGAAAACTATGTTTCCTTCACGAGAAAGAGAAGTATGATTGAGATACACCTTAGAATTGGCGGGGACAATCAATTCTTCCTTAAATCTAACATTAAAAGTATGACCATTGTTATTTGGAGAAATCAAGTTAATGTTCATATTTATAATATTATAAAATATAAAAAAAATAAGAATATAATTAAACTTTTTAGAAAAAAGTTTAGACAAAAAACTATCTACCGAACACTTCTTTGTGTAATTTTTCTAATCCTTTCATAGATTTAATGGGTGTCATTTTCTTCATTAAAGCACTATTCATTTTTGCCTTTTGGGATTTATCGTGTGGGTTCTTTTCATAATGTTTGGCGAGTAATTTTTTTTCTTGGTCAGTCATTTTTCTAAAACCTTTAATAGATTTTTCAGCACTTCCCGAAGGGTCGTCTTTGCTTTTCTTTGACTTCTTATCCTCAGCACTTTTAGTGCCTTGAAGCATTTTCTTAACCTTTTCAGGCATAGCATTGGATTTTTTTTTGGGCATACTATTTCCGTAGTGAGAGGGCATTATATATATATTAATAAAAGATAATATTATAATGAAAATATTTAGTTCTTGTTTGAATGGAAATACTTGTATTTGTAACAATAAAAAAAAGATTGAGGAACAAAAAGAACAAATTAAAGAACAAATGGAAATGTTGAGATTACTTCGTCAAACTTGTAGAGAGTTAAATAACTACAAGAAAGAATTAGAATATATAATACATAAAAAAAATAAAAAAATAGATAAAGGAATTGTAATCACCTTGTAGGTTTATTGACTAATAGTTAATAGATTGACAAGTAGATTACACTAAAGTCCCTATAGCATTTGTTTTAAGATTACCAACAGATAATTGTGAAGTATCAATTCCCGCTTTTCCAGCAATTGCCGTGGGTGCTTTTTGTATAGCGTCTTCTTGTGCGTCTTCTTTAGGTTTATCAAAAAGATTATGGAAGAATGTTCCCAAAGCAATCCCAGCACCGACAACTTCTCCCACTGGACCGAGGAAATCCGCCACCGCACCAGCGGTCTCTAATGCGGTGCTTCCAGCGTCCCCTATGAGACCCCCCGCTTTTGAAATCATATCGTCCGCCCCTTGTTTTAATGTGTCCACAGCGAGGTCACTTCCTTGTTTGGATAGGTCTTCAATAGTTCCACTATTTTCACCCCCATTTGCTAAATCTCTCATACCATTACCAGCATTGTCGGTTGCCCCCGCTCCATTACTACCTTCGCCTTCGGCGTCCACTGGGGGTGCTTGGGGTTCAGCAACATTTGGGGCGTCTGTCATTTCTCGTGCCTCTCCTCCGCCTTCTGCTTGAAGGTTTCCACCTACTGCGTCTTCTAAATAGGATTGTCCTTCGGTCATAGGTCGTTCCGCTTCTGCGTCAACTGGATTTTCTTCATTCGCTTGAAGTTGTGGTTCTTGATTTGGTGGCGGTGGCGGGGCAAAATCGGTGGCGGGTAAATCGGCGTCAGCACTGGCGGGGTCAGGTTCGTTAGGATTTAAATTATTTCTATTTCCAACACTATCGTCGTGAGGGACTGGGTCAACTGGATTGTTAGTATCGGCGACTTGGTCGTCTACGTCGTCTTGTGCTACTTTATCACCCGCTGGGGCGTCAGTATCCTCAGTTCCATTTGCTTTAGTTTCATTTGGATTTTCACCCCCTTCTCTACCAGTATTTTCTCCGTCGGGTGTTCCTTGTTGTTCACCAGTTATTTTTTCTTTGAGGTTTTGTGCCTTTTCTTGTAAAGATTGAAACCCTTTCTTTACTTTAAGATAAGAGCGTCTCGCCCCGTGTATACCAGCACCAAATCCCGTAATTGCTCCCGCTAATTGTTCGTGTCTTTCTTGAATATCATTGAACTTAGTTTGAAGGTCACCCGCCTTAGAGGCAAGTGCTTCTTGTTCCATACTCTGTGTATGTTCTTGGATTGCTTCTTGTGCTTGTTGAAATTGACTTAAACTATTAAAATAACTCATATATTATTAACTAATATTATTTATTTCTTTATTTTCACTATTATCAACTTCAATAGGGACTTTAGCATTTCCCCTATCAAACTTGAAACCTTCCATATCATTCCATAGTAAATCGTCGTGATTTCTTCTCGCTTCCATATGTTCAATAGATAAATACAAAAAATCGTATTTCTCTTTTCTACTCGCATTATAAATATCCATAAATCCTTTATCGTCCCTACCAAAGATTGATAATGCTTCACCCATTTTTTTTACTTCACTTTGTGGGAAATGACCCATAATATAGTATCCTGAGCAGTTATTTCTCGCAATTGGTGACAAGTGCTTAAAATACTGAACCGCTATAGCGATTGCTAATTTACCTTCAAACTCTCCGTTTCCTATATGTCGGTAAGTTGTAATAATTTGTGTTAATAAATCTACATTACCACTTCTTTTAAATGATTGAGAACTATTGATAATATCGTCAAATATTATTAGAAATCTGCCGTCTCCGTCGTCCTCTTTTATTATATCTAAAATCTCTTTTAATAAGTCGTCACTATAATCGGTAAATACAAAGTCAAAATCTTCTAACATATACTTGTTAATAGCGTCGTTATGTGCCGTTGAAGATATAAGGATTTTGGTTTTATATTCGTCCCCATAAAACCTTTTTGAAAGATAAAGGTTATTCATTAATAGTGACTTTCCCGCCTTAACACGACCCACAATGAGGTGTAAGTGAACTGGATTATTCAAGGGATAGTGTTTTCCGTCCCCACCATTATTTAGTTTGTCGTCGTCAATTTTGATAGGATATACCTTAAGGTCTTCGTTAAGTTTGTTACTCATATATTATAATAGTATAATATTATATTACTATGAATAATACAGACAAACTACAGAAAATTGAGGATAAACAAGATATACACTATGAAAGAATAATGAGGCAAATAAGGAAAATGGAAAGAATGATAGATTTTATAATAGATTTTCTTGAAAAGGCGGAAGGCATACCACCCTATGCGAAACAAAAACCCTAATCAACTGAGAATGAGTGTCACCTAGTTGCTGGTTTATTAACTATAAGTCAATAGAACAGCAACTTGATTACATTTTATTCGGTATTAGGGGATATATAGGGTTTCATAATTTGCTTAGCATAATCCTTTAGTTTTTCGTCGTCGTGTAAAATATCTTCGTCAATTCCGTCCAAGGCAGTTTGGATTTCAGTATACTCTTTCACCGATTTCGCTTGTTCTAAACATTTCAGTTTTAGGGTGTGGTAGAGTGCTTCTCGTTCTTCACGCTTTGAGGATTTCTTTTTTTCTTCTTTTTCTAATTTATCTAAAATTGCTTTTTGCTTTTCCATATTAATTTCTTTCATTGTTTTTCTTTTTGATTTGAGTGCTTTTTTTTGTTCTTTTTGGTCTTGCTTTGCCCCTTTATCCGCTTCCTTAATTATTCCTTTTTCTTTTTTTAATTTATCCGCCTCTCTTTTAAGTCGCATTTTTTCACGACCTTTTGCGAGGTTCTCTAATTGTTTCTCGGTGAGTTTACGCTTAGGTTTTTTTTCTACAACTTTGTCAATTTCTTTATCAAAGATTTCTTCAGTCGGCATTTTATATTATTTACTAACAAATTATTTTTTTACTTTATACTTATCCCAAATCGCTTTGTCAACTTTTCTCGCTGGACCGCCCATTAGAACACTTGCTAATCTCGCCAAGGACCACGACTGGGGGGACTGATTAGGTCTACTTCCCGAACTATAATAAGCACCCATTCCTTTTGCTTTGACTTGTTTTTGACCTTCACGTTTTAGTAAGTTTTTATCTATCCACGAAACGTCTGTTAATTTTTTTCCATATTTTTTTTCAAACCTTTCAGTAAACCCCGACCTTTTAGATTTGAATGTTTTTACTTTCGGTCTTTTTTTTCCTTCTACTATTGATTTCTCTTGTTTCTTTTTGTCTTCTTTTGATAGTCCTTTTGGGACATATTTTTGTGGAACTTTACGCTCTTTGGTTGTGCCTTTGGCGATAGTAACTTTCTTCATATAAAATACAGAGATATTAAAATAAAAAAATGACACTCAAATTAACTTTTTAGGAAAAAGTTATATCAAAAATATAGTAAGTAAGTTTTAGACACTCAAATATTTACTTACTTACGGACATATTCTTCACGCATTCTTTTCTCACAATTTTTAGCGGACATATATTCAAGTTCAGCGTCCCAATACTCGTCGGGATAATCAAGGGTTTGCCTATTCCAATGGCGGTGTATATCCTCGTTCCAAATCTCGGGACGAACACCTCTCCAATGAAGTCCTAAGACATTCTTTCTATAATATGACCAAGGGGATTTTATTGGTGATTGATATTTATTTTCCAAATACAAATTGATTAGCATATCGGGGTTGAAAAGTTGGTGTCTATCGTGTGACCCGTTGTGCCACCCTTCAAGCATACCAAAGAGGCGTTCCGCTCGTGCCTTGACAATCTTACCTTTTTTTGTTTTAGTGACTTCTTCACACACCTTCTTCCAGTGGGCGTCACTTGGGTTGCCGTGAGAGCGGAACTCACGAGCATACTTGCTAATATATTGTGTGAACAATTGTGGGTGGTATTGAGCGACTTTCATTATCAAGCGGTCAAATCGCATTGGAAGTCGGTTGAAAAGCATTCCTTTACACTCGTCTTCACCAATAGTTTGACTAACCATAGTCATTCCGCCACTGCGGTGACAATCGTGCCAATAAGTTGTGAAAACACTATCAATCATTTTAGCACAAGGGTGGGCGAACACCCTATCAATCTCACGACCGATTGTTTTTTGTGCTTGTCTAATAGTCATAACTTGTTTGAAGAGTTCAGTTTGATAAGCAAGTTGGTCGTCAAGGAGGTCTTGGCGGGGTGGTGGTAAATCCCAAATAGCACACCGCAAATCACTGGCGATAATGGAGCGTTCCTCGCTGAGGTCGTCCCACCTATCGGTCTCAATCTCGGTGTTTTTCCACTGAGCGTGAACTCGGTTGTAGTCCTCGGCGAGTTGGTATATACTCTTGTTTTCTTGCTTACGGCGGTCAACGTCCAGTAGCACTGGTTCGTAAGACACTTCGTCTTCTTCTTGGTCTTCCAAGTAGCATTTTTCACAATAGCACCTTGGGGCGTCACCTTCGCTCCAACCGATAGTTGAAACTTTGGTTTCACAACCAGCAGTTTGACAAATGGAAGACATTTTTTTTTTTGGATTGGTTGTTTTTTTTTTTCAATTGAATGAGAGTTTTGGTAAGGGTTGGGGGAAAATCAATTTTGTTTTACAAGGTTGGTCGCTTTGGTTTTGGTTTGATACTACCTATCCTCTATGAATTGATTTTGTCAATTTTTTATATTGACTATCCACTAATTGGACCTTAGGTGGTTAAAACGTCCAACCCCTGTATACAG
>VMHT01071470.1_pt1 | contig 12173 bp, 8 predicted proteins | sample 4693611 | NCBI WGS metagenome assembly VMHT01 (sample SAMN12280063, study PRJNA550983) | marine metagenome | isolation source: seawater sampled from same location over 5 years 0.02-0.2 micron viral filtrate | place: USA: collected off the coast of southern California halfway between the port... ...
ATTGTTCCAACAAGATATTTAAATTCGTTTATGTTTATTTGGTTTACAGCAAAAAAATGTATCATCTTATCTCTAATTTCAAATGTATTCATATTTAATATATGTGAATATTTTATTGTTGTTTTCTAGTGTTCTAGCAAAAAATCTATAAAAACATTATTATGAAAATATATCCATTTACATTTATATAAATATTTTCATAATAATGATAAACCCTATCTGGAGAGAATACTAGAAACAAGCATTTTATAATCTCGTTTCTCTCGTGGATCCCATGGAGGAAGCCATGTATCCGAATAACGTTCATATTCGGTGGTATATGGATGAAAATATGCTCTTGGTCTTTGAAAATCATCATTTATGTTACTTATCAAACCTTCATGAGAATCAAATGAAAAACTATAGAAACATGATACTACCAAAATAGATATAAGAATAATATAATGATTAGTTTTTGACATAAATATAATTATAGTATAATGATATAAAATAAAATCTATAATTATATTTATGTCAAACAGTGTAGAAGATATGTTCGTAGTGAAAAGAGACGGAAAAAAAGAAGAAGTTTCTTTTGATAAAATACTTGTGCGTGTTAAAAAGGTTGGAACTGAAGCAAATGTAAAAATTAAATATAGTTCCCTTGTTATGAAAATAATCGATCAACTTTATGACGGAATTCAAACAACACAGATAGATGAATTGACCGCAGAACAGTGCGCAAGTCAATGCACAGTTCATCCAGACTATGGGAAACTTGCCAGCAGAATAATTATATCAAATAATCACAAAAATACCAAAACAAGTTTTTATGATAAAATGATGATGCTTTATAATTTCAAAGATATTCATGGTGAAAATTGTCCATTTTTAAATGAAACGTACATAAAAACGGTTAAAAAAAATAGGGAAAAAATCGAAGAGATAATTGATTACGAGCGCGATTACTTAATTGATTATTTTGGATTTAAAACATTAGAAAGAGCTTACTTATTTAAACTAAATAAAGATATTATTGAAAGAGCACAAGATATGTGGATGAGAGTTTCTATAACTATTCACGGTTCTAACATGGAAAAAGTCAAAACTACATATGATTTACTTAGTCAAAAATATTTTACACACGCAACACCCACATTATATAATTCTGGAACAAAAACACAACAATTAAGTTCATGTTATCTTATCGGTATGGAAGATGATAGTATTAACGGTATTTATAACACACTCAAAGACTGTGCTAATATTTCTAAATATGCAGGAGGAATTGGTCTTCATATTCATGATGTTCGTGCGTCAGGAACTCTAATTAAAGGAACAAATGGAACTTCTAATGGTATTGTCCCTATGTTACGTGTATTTAACAATACGGCACGCTACGTTGACCAGTGTATAACACCAGAAACATATTTATATACAACAGAAGGACCAATTAAAATACAAGATGTAATGAGCGATGAAACCGAAGTTATTAATTCAACCGGTAATTCCGAAGTAATAGAAAACGTTCTTGAACATCCTTATAATGGAATAATTTATAAATTAGAAACTATGCATTCTATTGAACCACTTACAATAACAGATGAACATCCCGTATTTGTTATTTCAAATCAAAAAAAAGGTATTAACTATAAAACGATTACAAATAGATTAAATAAAGGACTAATAAAACCGGAGTTTAAAGATGTAAAAGATTTAACTTATGATGATATGATTGTTTATAACATTCCAAAATACGAAAAAGATATTAAAAATATTAGTGAAGATGATTGTTATGTTTATGGTATTATTCTTGGAGATGGATATATGAAGAATGATAACAATACTGGTCACATTACTTTACACACTAAAAATAAAAGAAATGTTATAGAATTTATTGAGAACTATTTTAATAGTCGTTGTATTCAATATTCGACCGTATGTCAAGAAAATACATCAATAATTCGTTGGAATAAAACAATTAATTTACCATTTAGACATGCTGATGTATATGATGTAAACGGAGAAAAACATGTCCATAAAAAATGGTTAAATTTACCTTTGAACAAAATCAAAAATATTATAAAAGGTCTTATTGATAGTGATGGTTGTTATTACAAAGAGTTGGTATTTGATAGTACATCAAGAAATTTAATAGAAAGTATGCGTTATATGTTTATGCGCTGTGGTATATTAACCAGCGGGTATATAAGAGATAGAATTGGTGAAAAACATAATACATCAAAAGGAATTATTGAAACAAAAAAAATGAGCTATAGTTTGCGTATTCCGTGTTCTGAAGATGTAATAAGTTTTATAAATAATGATAAATTAAATGAACATTCTAATAATAAAAGTTATGTTAAATTTTTCAAATATAATGACTATTTATGCACAAGAGTTAAAAATATTACAAAAACGACATATGACGGCGTTTTATATGACCTACAAATGAAAAATATACATGATTATACAACGCATAATGGTATTATACATAATGGTGGAGGTAAAAGAAATGGAAGTTTTGCTATATACTTAGAGCCGTGGCACGCTGACATATTTTCTTTCTTAGAAATGAGAAAAAATCACGGAGATGAAGAATTAAAAGCACGTGATTTATTCTATGGTCTTTGGATTCCAGATTTATTCATGAAACGGGTGAACGATGATGGCATATGGTCTCTTATGTGTCCTAATAAATGTCCTGGGTTATCTAATGTTTATGGAGATGATTTTGATAAGTTATATGAAACATATGAAAAATCTGGAAAAGTTGTAAAAACAGTAAAAGCGCGTGAATTATGGTTTTCTATCTTAGACAGTCAAATGGAAACAGGAACACCATACTTATTGTATAAGGATGCTTGTAATAAGAAATCTAATCAAAAAAATCTTGGTGTAATTAAATCATCCAATTTGTGCACAGAAATTGTAGAATATAGTGATGATAAAGAAACAGCGGTGTGTAATTTGGCGAGTATTAGTTTATCAAGTTTTGTTGATGTGAAAACAAAGACATTTGATTATGATAAGCTTCTTAATGTAACAAAAATTGTAACTGAGAATTTAAATAAAATAATTGATATTAATTTTTATCCAACAGAAAAAACAAAAATAAGTAATGATAAACACAGACCTATAGGATTAGGAGTTCAGGGTCTTGCTGATACTTTCTTTAAGATGGATGTTATATTTGGAAGTGAACCAGCAAAAGAAATAAATAAGAAAATATTCGAAACAATTTATTATGGAGCATGTGTTTCTTCATGTGAATTAGCACAAGAAAATTTATCCAAAATGAAAACAAAGGAAAAAACAAGAGGAGATATGAGTGGAGCATATAGTAGTTTTGAAGGTTCACCTATGAGTGAGGGTAAATTTCAGTTTGATCTATGGGGAGTAACCCCTGATACAGAACGTTATAATTGGAATGAATTACGTGATAACATTAAAAAATATGGTATGTTGAATTCACTTCTATTAGCACCGATGCCAACCGCATCTACGGCACAGATTCTTGGTAATAACGAATGTTTCGAACCAATTACAAGTAATATATACAGCAGAAGAACACTTGCTGGTGAATTTATTGTTGTCAATAAATATCTTATGGATGAACTTATTGAACTCGGTATCTGGAATGAAGATGTAAAAAATAATATTATTGTCAACAAAGGAAGTATTCAATATCTTGATGGAATATCGGAGCACATTAAAAATAAATATAAAATTGTATGGGAAATGAAAATGAAGGATGTAATTGATATGGCTGCTGATAGAGGAAAATATATTTGTCAAAGTCAAAGTATGAATCTTTGGCAAGAAGACCCTAATTACGGAAGTTTAACTTCTATGCACTTTTATGCTTGGAAAAAAGGACTAAAAACAGGTATGTATTATCTCAGAAGAAAAGCAAAACATCAAGCACAACAATTTACCGTAGATCCAACAAAAAAATCTAGTATTCAAAATGACAACGAAGAGCCATGTGAAATGTGTAGTGCTTAATTTGAATATTAGTTTAACATATTTAAAGTTATATGATAAATAGTATATATGAATAATTTAAGTGTAAAAGACCTTGAAGGATTGTGTAATACAGTTGAAGTAATGGATATATTTAACCAAAAAGAAATACTTAAAATACTTTCATCGCATAAAGATAAAGTTACTTTAAATGAAAATAAAAACGGTGTCCTTGTAAATCTAACTGATGTTCCTGAAAATATAATTAATGAAATCTATGATTATATAAAACATATTAATAAACAACAGGAAGAGCTTGAGGGTGACGAGAATTTGAAAGAAAAATTAAAGAACGATTATTTTTAAAATGAAACTGATATAAAGATAAAATAATAATAATTATAATATAATGACGGATAACGAATATATAAAAGTAGAAAGTAAAAAGAAACATATAATTGATAAACTATCTAATTACATGTTTAACAGTAAACTTTTAAGAGATACAACAAGATATATAGAAAAGGAAGAAAATGTTCGTATAAAAAGTGATTATAAACATAAATACCATAGAAATATTTTTGTTCCAAAAAATGGTGACACATTATTTTGGATATTTTATATTATGGTTAATGGAATAGAAAATTATGAACTTATTGGAGAAAATACCTTTTTAAAAGAACGTAACGAAAAAATAGAACATATAGAAAAAATTAAGAAAAATAAACTCAAATTAAAAGAATATAACATTAAAAAACATTCTACAAGTGAAAACGACCTATTAAACGAAAAAAATATTAGTATTAAAACATTCCATATGTTATGTGCATGTTACGACATGGATTTTTTATTTCTAAAAAATAGAGTTTATTATCACCACAAAACAGACAACTCTGTTGAAAATGTTGATACATTAAATGTGTGTTATGTAATTCATGATATGGGTGATGATACTTATGGTTGTGAAATGAATATTAATGAAGAAGTATTTAAAAATTATATGGAAACACGTATGAAAATGGATAATTATGAAAAACCACTCAAATCAGTTACTTCATATACACTTGCACAATTAAAAGAGCTATGTGAAATTTTAAAAATAAATACTGTTGGAGAATCAGGAAAAGGTAAAACAAAAAGTATATTATATGCGGATTTAAGTTTATATCTCACAACATAGATATAAAATTGATTTATATATGATTTAGATATAATATATAAAGTTAATATATATTATATGACGTCAAAGAAAGATGATAACTTCAAATTGATTGTAGATCAATATGTTAATTACAACGATCCAAATGAAAACAAAGAGCTTGAAGTAAGATTTGGTACGCGTAAAACAAAAAATAGAAAACATATAACAAAAACTGATTACGATTCTGTAATAAAAAACATAAAGTCTATGGGGTTTGTATGTGAAAATGTTATGGGAGAATATATGATGCGTATTGGATACATGTATATAAGTAAATCTGGAAAAAAAGAACGTTCTAATATTCGTGTAGAGTTAAATGGTCATCATATTGTAAAAGCATATTGTGAAAATGAAAATTTAAAAAACATTTTTGAAGATCCAAAACTAAAAAACTATGTTGACTTTGTAAAAAAAGAATATATGTTAAATAAAAATGATATAGGACCAAATGGTCGTCCAAATAAAATATTCCCATATAACTCGGATGATTTTGGATTTCGTGTTGCGCTTCAAAGCGAAAAAAAAATGGAATTATCATTACCGTTCGTAAAAAATGTTGTCGATATGTGGGACGAAACAGAAAAAACGTTTAGATATATAAAACGTTTTAGATTTAAACATCCAGAATATCCAATATTCTGTGATATGAGTATTGTCAAATCTTCCAAATTTGGAAAAACACACTATATTCTTGAAGATTCTAACGTATTCAAGAATTTAGAAACCTATGAAATAGAATTGGAAGTTGATAATACTCGCACCGATGAGTTTGTGGAGAAACATGGTGCCGAAGGATTATTATTTGCAATAAAAAAAAATATAAAAACTATACTTCAGGGTCTTCAAGATACAAAGTTTCCAGTATCACATGTGGAAATAGATTCTGTGAATAAAGAATATAGTAACCTTATATTTAAAAAAAACAATATGGATATTACACCTAAGCATTTTATTGGTCCTTCGTCTTATACACTCCAAATGAAAAATGTCATGCCAAAAAAAGATTCAGTTCTTGTGCCAAATATAAGAGATAACTACACAGTAACCGACAAAGCAGATGGAGAACGTAATATGTGTTATATTTCCGAGAAAGGAAAAATATATCTTATTGATTCAAATATGAATATAAAATTCACAGGTTCTATTACAAAAGAGAAGAAAATAAAAAATACACTTTTAGACGGTGAATTAATAATGTATAATAAAGAAAAGGTCCAAATAAACTTATTCGCTTCTTTTGATATTTATTATGTAAACGGTAAAGACATTCGAAAATTACCATTTGTATCAGATAAAATGATATCATCAAATGATGGTGAAAAGAAAAAGAAAGTAGCACAACGTTATTCAGTTCTTAAAGATGTTATAGATAGATTAAAACCTGAATGTGTATCAAAAGGTTCAGAGAATATTATGACATTCGCCATGAAAGTTTTTGAAATTTCAACAAAAGAAAGAACTATATTCGATTGTTGTAAATCTCTTCTTGAGAGAATTAATCATGAAAGTTATACTTATGAAACAGATGGTTTGATATTCACACCTGCTAATGATGGTCTTCCTTCTCTTGATTATAAACATACATGGGATAAATCATTCAAATGGAAACCTCCAAAATTTAATACTATTGACTTCCTTATAACATTTTCAAAAACAGATAAAGGAGATGATGTAATTAAAACTATATATAAAGATGCGATTGGTTCTTCTGTAAATTCTAAAAGATACAAAGAGGTTAGATTACTATGTGGATTTAATCAAGGACATAAAGATCATGGTTACATGAACCCATGTGAACTTGTAATGCAAAATAAAATCCCATCAAATAATGACAATATTACTTATGAACCGATGCCATTTTATCCAACACAGCCATATGATGCCAACGCTTCTATATGTAATATTTTAATTAAAAAAGATACAAATGGAATAGACCAACTTTTCACAAGTGAAGGTGATACAATTGAGAATAATACAATTGTTGAATTCGCATATGATGATTTACGAGATCCTTTATGGAAATGGGTTCCACTTCGTGTAAGACATGATAAAACATATCAATTTAAAGTTGGAATGAAAAATTATGGAAACGCTTATCATGTAGCAAATAGTAATTGGCAAAGTATCCATAATCCTATCACAGAATATATGATATCAACTGGAAAAGATATACCTGATGAACAAGTTGACGATGATGTCTATTATAATAGAGTATCCAATAAAACACAAACTCGTTCTCTTAGAGATTTTCATAATATGTATGTAAAAAGACTTCTAATAAAAAGTGTTACAAAACCAGGAGGAACTTTGTTAGATTTTGCTGTAGGTAAGGCTGGAGATTTTCCAAAATGGATAGCTTCAAAATTATCATTTGTATACGGTATTGATATTTCACGAGATAATATAGAACATAAAATAGATGGAGCTTGTTCTCGATACCTTAACAACAAACGTGATAATACCAACACACCAGATGGGTTATTTGTAGAAGGAAATAGTGGAAAACACATTAAAAATGGCGATGCTTTTGAAACAGATGTTTATAAAAAAGCGAATAAAGCAATATTTGGAGAAGGACCAAAAGATAAAAAAATATTAGGAGAGGGTGTATATAAACATTATGGAATAGGAAAAGATGGATTTGACGTTACCTCTTGCCAATTTGCCTTTCATTACTTCTTTGAAAATAAAGAAATTTTTAAAACATTCCTTGATAATGTAAGTGATTGTACAAAGGTTGGTGGATATTTTATAGGAACATGTTATGACGGTGAAACAATATTTAATATGTTAAGTGAAAAAAATAAAGAAGATTCTATCGCCATATTTAAAAATTCTCAAAAAATATGGGAGTTACAAAAAGATTATCAACATGATAAGTTTAAAAGCGACAATTCAAGCCTTGATTATAAAATAAATGTTTTCCAAGAGAGTATTAATCAAATGATACCCGAATATCTTGTCAACTTTTCATATGTTATAAGAATGATGTCAAACTATGGTTTCGAAATATTAGGTCCTCAAGAATCAAAAAAAATGGGACTCCCATCAGGAATTGGTATGTTTAAAGAATTATACAACCAAATGAATATTGATATAAACTCGAATAAACTTCAAGAAAGAAATATAGGCTCATCCTTAAAAATGAGTGAAGAAGAAAAACGAGTATCATTCTTAAATAAATATTTTGTATTTAAAAAAGTTAGACAAGTCAATAAACAAGATATACATAAAGAATTTGAAGATATTAATGACTCAATTATTCAAAGAAAAAGTGTAAAAGTATTAAAATTAAATAAAACTATTAAACTTACACCGGCTTAAAAATAAGATAACATATAAAATTAACACATATATGAGTTATTTTTATATACCAAAAAATTATACAAATTTATCAAATCAACTTTTATGCAAAGAATATGTTATAAATAATATAGAAAATAATCAAACATTAAATTATTATGAAAAAAAAATAGATAATATAATAAAAACGAATCAGGTAGTATGGAATATTTACAAAGATGAATACTTTTACTACAAAAATGTTTTTAATATTTATAATAAAAAAAAGAACACATGTGTTACAAAGTTTAATGCTATAAATACATCATTTTTTGTTTCTTGGGAACTAAACAACATATTTAACTTTATGGACATTTATAAACTGATTAATGGTTTAAAAACATTTCATTTTTCAAAATGTCAACCAGGGATTATTCAGTTTTTAAACTACAAAAGAAAAAATTTAGATGACACTCATATGGGTATATATGGTGATGAATGGATAAAAAATGCTAATTATCTTAATGAAAATAATAATATCAACTTTAACGAATTCATATCATATAACTTTATAAATAATGATTCACTCGAGTATTTTACAGAACATTACAGTAAAACATTTGATATAATAACATTCTTAAGTAATAATGAAATAAGTGAAATAAAAACAACCATACCTAATATAAAAGAAAAGGATATTATCATAATAAAAATATTTTATTCCCTCATAATTCAAAAAAAAAGAGGAACGCTTATTTTTTCTATTCCTGAACTATTAGATGAAACATATTATGAACTACTTTATATTCTTTCAAGTTGCTACAAAAAAATAGTTATTACAAAACCTGTATTAATAGAAAATACTAATAAAAAAAAAATAGTTATATGTAGTGAATATATAGAAAACTACGACATTTGTTGTCTTATTAACTTTTCTAAAAAAATAATTAAATGTATTCGAAATAAAAAAGAAAATATGTCATATCATCTAATTAGTAATCCTATACCGTCATTTTTTTTAAACAAATTATTTGAAATAAACGTAATAATGTTTCAACAAACTATTGACGCAACACTTTCTGTAATTAATTTGAAAAATAATGAAAATATAAAAGAACAATTAGAAAAATTAGGTAAAAGATCTATACAAAAAAGTATGTTTTGGTGTGTACAAAATAATTTCGATTATGATGAAAAAGTGATAGAATGTATAAATGAAAGTATATAGGTAATTATATAAAATTGAAATAAATTTATATAATTAATAATTGACACATATAATAACAATGAGAAGCGTAACACAAGTAATTCAAAAAATTATATCTGAAATACCAGATGAATATAATTCTATGAAAGAAGATTTTAATCAAATGTTTGAATCAATCGCATGGGCACCACCAGAAAAAATTAAATCATCCTATTATTGGAACGCAATATCAAACATATTAAATAATCACATAACTATGGAAGATTATCAACAAAAAGAATGGTGTAAAAAAGTAATAGATATATTTCAAGAACCCACAAGTGTAACCGATTTGTAAACTTATTCTTAATTAACTAATTAACCTTTTTTTTAAGAAAATAAAATACCATCACTTACAATACTGGTAAGATCTATAGTATTTACTTGATTAGCACTATTCCTATGATATATTAGTTTTCTATGATGATCTAATACTACTGTTTCATTATTATGAATTGATAGATTACTAATTCCTAGAGAATCTAAATTTAATGTTGCCATAACACCTGTATTATTGCTTGGTATATTATAAGCATTTCCCTGAAAAAAAATATAAATAATTATTTCTTTCAATCTTGTAAATGAAGATTTCATAGGAACACTTAAACTTTTATGATAAAAAGTATCATCATTAATTATAATATTTTTAAATAAATCGTTGCTGTCTGTGCTTAAACGAACGTCTTGTGTAGTATTAAATTTTGTAAATAATCCTGAAGTATCACGATAATTAGATTTTGAAGATATTTTACCTTCTTCAACATCGCTATTTTTTATAATTAAACCATCATTACTCTTAATATTTGATATAATACTTTGTGTACCCAAAGGAATATTATATATTTCAATAAAAAAACGATATTTTGAATTTAACAATTCTTGATTAAATGTATTCCAATGTGTTTGGTCACCAATATAATCTATTATATATTGATTTCCATTATAAGGAATATATTGACCTATTTTTGTAAAATTACCTCCTCCATTTAACCAATTTGATAAGTATTGAGCATCTGACGCATCTATTACACCATCACCATTAGTATCCATTAATACCTTATTATCACTTATTATATATTCGTTACCATTATATTCAATAATTTGATTATATTTTGTAAAATTACCTCCTCCATTTAACCAATTTAAAATATATTGTGAATCAGCCGCATCAACAACTCCTTTATTATTAAAATTACCTTTTAATACAGACATATATATATATATTGTTTTAAAATTATATATTTAAAAATTTTTATCCTAACTATGAACATTCAATACATCTACTCCTTCAACTATAATTTGTATTTCATCACCACCATCAGGTATTGTTCCTAATCCTGCAAAGTTCCAAATAGGTTCATTATTCTGTGCAGTAATTAACCAGTTCAAGAAATATTTTGTTTCAAGTTCAACTCTATCATTACCAAGACTGTGAGGAATTACCATCAAGCTTTTCCATTCATTTTCTGTATTTGTAATTCCATTAAAACCATCACCACTTGTCTGTAATGTAAATTGTGCATAATCATTAGTCAAACCAGCATTAATTTCGTCAGTACTAGGAGATGTTAAATTAGGTGCACCAAGATTAGCATATGTTTTTGATCCAAATAAATATTGAGTATTAGAAAATAGATTTGAATCATTTTCAACAAAACATACGCCTGATGTAAAAAACACCTCACCAATAGGAGATGCAGTTTTATCATATTTCTCATTAGTCACAAATGTTAAAGTTGTAATGTTAAAAGATGATTTTATTTGAATATAAGAACATGGTATTTCATTAACAATACCTACATTATTATTTTTATAAGTTCCTGATATAGTTCTAAATTCTATTGTTTTTGGAGGAATTTCGGGTTCAGGTTCAGGTTCAGGTTCCGGTTCGGGTTCAGGTTCCGGTTCGGGTTCAGGCTCTCTGTCAAATACAAAGAAATTATTACTTGGTATTGCGTTATCTTCAATACCTTCAGTTACAATACCATTACTACTATATGTGAATAAATCAGCACCCATCATATAAGTATTACCACCTTCTAAACCATCAGCACTAAATACATATGTAATAGTATGACCAGCCTTAAGAGGAGGATTTGTTGTTATTTGATTTTTAGATGTTACAACATTTACAACATTATTTTGTTCAATTACTCCATAAGATAAATTTACAGTATGTGTATATGTAACACCATCAATAACAGTTGTTGAACCATTAAGTAATTCTATATTATAATCTACCGTATTATCTTCATTAATATAGTATGTAGTTTGTCCATTTTCATCACTTAATGTAAATCCTATATCCTTATTAATACCACCATGCGCGACCCCGTTTTGATTATAGAATATATGATTATCACTACTTTTTGTTTCACTTACCTTAACTAATTGTCTAAAATCAGCACCACCAGCACCTTCAGAATCAGCCAAACCTATATTCTTAACAACATATGTAATTACAGGTTTTCCATTTATAAACTCATATTTAGTTTGTGA
>VMHT01044325.1_pt1 | contig 12172 bp, 16 predicted proteins | sample 4693611 | NCBI WGS metagenome assembly VMHT01 (sample SAMN12280063, study PRJNA550983) | marine metagenome | isolation source: seawater sampled from same location over 5 years 0.02-0.2 micron viral filtrate | place: USA: collected off the coast of southern California halfway between the port... ...
AAGAATATCTTAAACTTAGCAGCACGTATGATATTAAGTCAAGATAAAAAACAATTTGATAGACAATCTAAGAATACATTATTGCGTGAAACATTTATTTTATCTAAGATGTTAAATAACGAAGACCATATTAAAGACATGAAAGGTTTATTTAAAAGCTATGAGTATCCTAGATTAAAAGATTTTATTAATTATCAAGTTTCTAATCCTGAGTAATTTATATTATTATTATTTAATATAATTTTTATTATACTATTAAAAAATGATATAATAGTATTTTGAAATCTATTTTTATTAGCGACGATGGATATTAAGAAACTTATTAACGATAATGTTAAAACTGATTGGAAGGATATTTTAATTAAATGTATAGAACCATTTGAAAGTCAAATAAATCAAAAATTAAGCAATGAATATGCTAGGAATATCTCAGTGTTTCCTGAAAAAGACCTAATATTTAATTGTTTTAATTATTTTAATTTGGCTGATTTAAAATGCATTATAATTGGACAAGATTGTTATCATACTCCCGGTGTTGCTAACGGATTATGTTTCTCACATTTTCAACAAAAAAATAATAGATTACAACCAAGTTTAAGAAATATTTTTAAAGAATTACAACGCACAGAGGGTTTAATAAGGAGCGACTCTGATTTAAGTGATTGGGCACGACAAGGATGTTTGCTATTAAATATGTCTTTAACTGTTTTAGAAGCCAAACCCAATTCTCATGCAAATATATGGAATGATTTTATAAATAATATTGTTAAATGGATTTCTAAGAATGTTAAAAATGTTTGCATTATGTTATGGGGGAATTTTGCACAATCAGTAGAGATATATTTTAATAATACAGAGAATATTGTTTTAAAATCAGGACACCCATCACCATTAAATACAAAGCATCCATTTGTAGGTTGCGGGCATTTTGAAAAATGCAGAAAAACACATAATATAAAATGGGTATAAAAAATTGATATCTATAATATATAATGTAATGTTTATTATATTATGAATTTTGATGCTATTTGTTATATAGAAACATTATTAGATAATTTTGCAAGAAATCTTTCTTATTATAGCTATTTGAAGCTAAAAAAATGTAAAAGTACAGATATATGTTTTACACCACCATATTCCAAAAATTTATTATCAATAAAATATATAAACAATAAATCTAAAAAAAAAGTATCATGGAATAAAAATTTGCTAATAGTATATAATTATTAAATTATATATGAATTAGGTATTATTATTATATAATAATGCAATTTAAGAGTTATATATTACTTGTTTCTTTTATTTTTAGTGTTATCGAAGCTTATAATATTAATAATTTTCCTATTATCAAAAGATTTTTTAACAAAACAAATAAAAAAAAATATATTAAGAAATCTTATATTCATTACAATGCTAATAATTATGCAATTAACAAAATTATTCTTGATGATATAGCTGATAAAATTGTCGGACCTAAAAAAAATAATACAAAATTAGAAAAAAAATAATTTTATTGATATTAATTATAATGCCTTATTATAAAAGTTTTAATCTTCTTTTTATACATATTCCAAAAACTGGTGGTACTGTAATTGAAAATTCTATTAAAAAAGATAAAAAATATGGAATTCAGACTTTATATAGTACTAGTTCACGTAATTCTATTTTACCAGCTCCTTTTTCAACTTACAGTTTACAGCATCAATTTTATTCAACTATTTATGATTATCGCATTAAGTTAAATGTTAATTTTGATAAGATCAAAGTTTTTTCTGTTGTTAGAAACCCATATGATAGAATAATAAGTGATTTATTTCATTATAAACTAATTAAACCTAATTTTAGTAAAGAAGAAGTATTTAATATTATTAAAAATAAATATATTTACAAAAAAAAAAGCGAAATGCATAAATATGATAATCATGTTGCTCCGCAATATTTGTATGTTACTGACAATAATGAAGAATTAATTAAAAATATAAAAATATTTCATACTGAAACATTAAATGAGAATAATGATGAATTAAATAGTTTTGCCGGTATTAATATAAATATAAAGCAATCTAATGTTAATAAAGATTATAGTAAATATATTAATAATGATAGTATTTTGCTTATAAATGAAATATATAAAAAGGATTTTGAGTTATTTGGCTATGAAATGATTACATAATAGTATAACTTAAATAGTTGTTACTTTGTTATAGACTTAGATTTTAGTTCAACAGCAGCAACACCTGCTATTGTAGAAATATATGTTAGCATAGCTGATGTTATAGCTATTTGAAAATAATAATTATCAATTTTAATAATTTTTTTTGATAAATTAATTATAGGATCTGTTATTTTTATTATTGCTTTTGGTGGCGTTAAATTAGGCAATGTTCGCGTAAGTAATAATAGTGTTGATATTAATACGAAATTTTGTATACCTTCTAAAAATACACCTTCAAATAGTACTATATTAGAATTTCTAGGAATGCCAATTAATTCATTTGTATCGTGCATCATAAAACATAAATTTTTCTTTTTTTGATAAGGACGTAGTATCATATTATTATTTAATAATAACATTTTATAGTTTATATTTATTTATTTTTTATATAAAAATTGATTATACATTATTTATTATAAAAATAATAATGGAACTTGATAATGGTTATATTGTACTATTAGACTATCTTTATAAATACGAACCGATTAACGATGATATAGAAAAACAATATTGGGAACTTAAAAATGAAATTTTCAGTAAATGTTTGCATAATGATAAGTTATTAGAAATTTATGAATTAAAAAAACTTGAAGAACGTATATTTGATTTTTGTCTTTTATTTAAAAATATTGATTATTATGCAATAATTAAACATAAAAACCCTGTTATGTATATTAGCTATTTGTCTCATTTAAAAGAAAAACTTATGCTTAAAAAATCTTTTTAAATAAGTAATACTCAAATGTTTAAGTAATAAAAAATGATTTTATATTTTTAATAATTTACAATTGTATATGGCTACTATCAATGATTTACATTCTTGAAGATTTAATAACCTTGTTTTATACTTATTAGCAATAAACATTTCTAAAAATACTAATAATCTATCACCCTTGTTATATGTCCTTAAATGCCAAAAATTGATTTTTGTATTGTTTATTGTATATTATTAAACATGGAAGATAGCTTTGCTATAATTGAAACTTATGGTTATTTAATTGAATACTTTATATATTCTATTGTATGGATTTATATAATTTTAATTGCTTGTTCGTATATATTTATCTTCTTTCTTCCTGTTAGGTTCAATACATATATTTACACATATTTAAATAAAAATTGATTATGTACCTATTATTTATTTAATAGACCTGAAATATGGTCTCTAAAAAAACTATTTGAGTATAATCTGCAAAAAGGATTCATATGATATACTAATTAGAAGGCAATCTGCCAAGAACCCGTAATGGGGGGAATCGCTGTTAGTATATGGTACCTTAGTAGCAATTATATGAATTAGTTTTTTACATTTAAGTTATTTTTTTAATATGTTCTATATCTGGAAAAAAATTGATTACTATTTATTTTTAATATTTAGAACATCACAAATGGTAAGTATTGAACGTCATTTGTATTCTTTGAAAAAAAAGTTTTTGGAGGAAATAATCCTCAACTATGCCAAGGAGTATTCCAATAAAAAAATAAGGCTTTCTGGTAAAAATAAAACAGACCTTGTTAATATCATTATTTCTTATAATATTGAGGTAGATTGCAAGAAATATCTGCCTAATCTATTGCTAGCAGGGGCAGGTAATCACTATGTACCTTCTCATGATGATATCGAAAGACAGTTTACAGCTCTTGCAAGCAGGATTACCGTGTGATTAGGTGTTCCGGGAATGATTTGTCCTGAAAATAGGAAAAATTGACTAGTTATAGGTTTGTTTTTCCAGTATGGCTAATACTATGAGCTACTTTGACCTTGTCGGCGACGACTGCATGGAGAGGATTATGGATACATCGGCTGACCAGCTGGAAGAGAGCATTAACATTGCTGTCAAGAAGCTGAAGAAGTACGCAAATGTAAGGTACAAAGAGGAAAATAAGATAAACAAGAACACATTCAACATGAGTCGCTTCAAGCTAGCTATTGCGTGCTGGTATCTGGGAATGATTTGTCCCGAAAGTGGGGAAAATTGACTGGTTGTAGGTTTGTTTTTCCTTTATGGCTAATACCATGAGCTACTTTGACCTTGTCGGCGACGACTGCATGGAGAGGATTATGGATACATCGGCTGACCAGCTGGAAGAGAGCATTGACATTGCTGTCAAGAAGCTGATAAAATATGCGAATATGCGGTACGAAGAGGAAAATAAGATAAACAAGAACACATTCAGCATGAGTCTCTTGAAGCTTGCGATTGCGAGCAAGGTGTTGAAGTCTGCTTAATTTGGGTGTTCGGATGTGTATTATGTGTCTGTGATGCTTGCATGTTATATATTTTTTATATTTATAAAAAGGACATAGAGAATTAATGTGTTATTATTATTATGACAATATCAAGAGATAAAGCCTTGAAGTTTTTAAAAGAAGCTGATTTTAAAGCTAAGTTATTTTCCAAAGATGAAAAACGCAAGGTAGGTGCTATAATTTTGGAAAATGAAAGCTTAATACAGCTTAGTTGCGGATATAATGGTTTGCCAAGAAAATTAAAAGAAACAAGAAAGAGGTGGTTAAAGAAAAACAAGGATTTATATGTGATACATGCTGAAACAAATGCTATTGTTCAAGCAGCAAGAACAAACAGCAATATTAATAATAGTATTATGGTATGTAATCGTTTTCCCTGCCATAAATGTTGTTTAAATATAATACAAGCAGGAATTAATTTAATTGTTACAATAGAACCTGATTGGGATAATCTGAGCGATAGATGGAAACAATCATTTTATGCATCTAAGGAAATGTTAGATGAGTTAAAAATAAATATAATGTTTTTTAAAGAAAGTGATTTAATTCAATAGATTTATTTTTTTGTGGATTTTGCCTTTGTAGGTTTTTCTTCTTTCTTGGGTTTGGATTTTGTTGATTTCTTATGTAATTCTTTGACATAAACTAATTCGCCTTTATATTTAACATATTCTTTGCGTTCTCCTGGTATTTTATATATACATCTATCTTTTCCTAAAATTTCTTTTTTTATACCAGTATTCTTACAATGTTTTGGTTTTCTGCCTCCACCTTTTGAATGTGATTTTGAACTTGATTGTGAGTCTATAACTGATAGCGAACTATCGACACTTGAAGCTTTACTAGTTTTAAATAAATCAATAAGTGCATCGCTTTCATTTGATTGTGTCTTTTTAAATTTTTCTTCTAATAAATTTTGAATTAAAGAATCATCATCGCCTATGATATCATAATATTTTTCTTTTACTTCATTTTTATTATTAAATTTTTTATAAAATTTAACTACTTCTATCATTAGTTTGTATAAATTATTTTTTCGTTCTTCTGTATCTATTATTTTATTTATTTTATCTTTTTTTTCCTTGAATTTGAGAAGAGTAGCTTCGGCTTTTTTTTTATCATCAATTGTTTCCAAAACTTCAACTAAATTTCTTTGTTTTTCTTCTATATCTGCTATCCCTTCTTCCCATTGTTGTATAGTAAAATTACGATATGGTTTTAATTTATATTTTTCTATTGCTATTATTTTCATTTGTTGTTTAATAATTTCATCAAAAAGTAATTGTTCAGAAATACTTTTATCTTTTATTTCTTTTTTTTCTTTTTTTAATTCTCTTCCTGTTCTTATCCAGTTTTGCACAGCTAAACGTAGCGGTGTTTTTAAACCTTCTATATCAGTATATTCATTTATTTCTGTATCTTCATCTGTAAACTTTTTTCGTTTTTTTCTAATTTGTTCTTCAGCAATTGTTTCAAGATTAAAAAATTGATTAAATATTAATTTTTTATTCCAAGGGTCTAGATCCAAATCTTTATTATTTAAATAATTAAATACTATATCTGATAAAGTTTTTTCTGGTTTATCTTTTAATAATTCTTTATTTATTTCAATATTAATTTTTTTTAGATGGTCTACGAGTATTTTAAAATCTTTTCTGTTTTTATTATTAATATAGAATAATTTAGATATATCTCTGTGATCACCTTTTACTTTTGATTCTGTATCTAGAAGAACAAAAGAATGTGTATTTTTACCCAGTAATGATGATATTACATATTTTGCTATGACAAATGCTATTTTATTTTTATCGTTTATTTGTGTTAGTTTTTCCTGTATAATTTTGTCTAATTCTTCTTCACGAATTTCAAGATTAGCTTTTGCTATATTTGCGTTTTGCTCAGATTCGTTATTTTTTTCTATTAAATAATTACTAAATGCTACTGAAATATCTTTATAAAAGTTATTATAATTTTCGTCATTTTCTTCCAATGGAAAAAATTCTAAACACAATAAAAATTTTTTCATAATATTACTAACATCAGAAAACTTTTTTAATAATGATAATTCGTTTGACAATAAATAAATTTTCTTATTAAAATTTCGAATACCTGTTCCTAATTTAAGTGCTTTATATAGTGTTAAATTAATGTTCTCAATATTTAATACGCTAATACTATTAATACGCATAGATTGTTTTGATATAGCTGTTGCTATCATCTGTTCTTTTAAAGGGTCCAACTTCTTTTTTTTTTTAAAGTAGTATCAGTAGTATCAGTAGTATTATCAGTTGATACTACAATTTTTCTTTTGCCACTTAATTCAGACATTACTATATAGTTATCTAATAGTAATAAATAAAAATAAACTTAAACTGCTAATCCGGTTTGTGGATATTGATTATATGCTGATTGAGGAGGATACATAACTGGTGGAACTCTTTCGCCTACTTTTGTTGCAGGTATATAATATGGCATAGTTGGATACATATAGTTTTGTCCCATTTGATTTGTATGGTATGTATGTGGTTGCATACCAATATTTGCTGCGAGGCTTCCAGCAGTACTCATATAATTTTGATAATATTGTTGTTGTTGTTGTTGTTGTTGTTGTTGTTGTTGTTGTTGTTGTTGTACATTAGGATTTGGCATTGATTGTGTTCCCCCGCTTACAGATGACATTGAAGCCTTATCATTTACTTCACCTGGTTGTTTAACATCTTCTCCCATACCTGTTGTTGGAGTAACAGGTGGTGCTTCAATATCATTATATACAGGCTTAATATGATAAGATGGCCATGTTGAACCTGTCGTAAAAAATGGCGTTAGAATAAGGTCAGGAACCTTGCGAAAACTTTGTTGGAATTGGTTGAACATTATAATAGTTATATTATAAATGTAATATATGTTTATATAGATTTTTAATATAGTAGTGGCACTATGTTAATATCATATTCAGATAGTTTATAAAATAGTTCTTTATTGTCTTTGTACATTTGCGTGAGAATAACACGATCTGTCCATAAATTATTTTTATCTATTAGCTTTTCCATATACTCATGATATTGTTCTGTAAAATCCGCGATGATATTTTTATGCATTATATATGATACACCAGATATATAGTGATAATTCCAAATATAATATACTTTATCTTCATCATATTCACCATCGCTTGAAAATATAAATTTATCTTTTGGCAAGTTATGCAATTTCACATTATTTGGGAATATACATGATGGTGGTGATGTATTTTTATATGTATCTATATCAGCATCAATCCAACAAAAATATTCAGATGAAAATACATTTATATTAGCAGCTTTATTTATCATATTAATCTTCTCATTCCATATTAAGTTAATTTCCAGAGACTTACAGTAATCATTATCAATAATAGTTTTATTAATATATTTATATGAATTAAATTCATTAATATTGTATTCTATATAATATGTTGGAAAATCTCCTCTAAATTGTTTCGCATATTCAATGGATTTTTTATCACCAAAAAACACATATGGGCAGTTAATTCGCAATGTATTTTCAAGACATTTATCATAAGTATCTTCTAAATCCCATAATCCTGTTACACATGTCATAACTGATGGTGTTAAATCTATCAAATCTAGAACATCACAATCCGCTTTTGGATATAGATTGCTCATTTACAGAATTAAAGATATTATTCTTTATATATTTACTAAATTAAAAATGAGTACATAATTTTATTTTTCTTAGAGATTTTATAAACTTTTAGATTTTCATAGATTTTCAAAATTATGTACTCATTTTTAATTCGTTACTCTCGTTACTCATTTTAAAAATTGATTTATTTATATTATAATAATTTAACTATAAATATGTCAGTAGATATTGAGAACATATGTGGTAACAACACGCGTCATTCTAATAACCACAAGCAAAGATTTTATACTGATAAAGAATATGCTATTGTATCTGCTGAGATGTTACAGCAAATACCTTATTTAAAAACACCGGATGATATTACAAAGTTTCAAAAGTACATTCAGCGTGCACATAAAATTAGTTTATCCAAAGCAAATCTAATCTATTTCTATAACATTCTAGGTATTAATAATTTACCTTTTAAAAAGCTAATTACTAAGAAAAAATCTAAATCTAATTCTGGTGTTATTGTTGTTACTGTTTTAACATCTGGGACACCTGAATATATTGACGATGATGGCAATAAGGTTGTTGGCAAGTTTAGCTGTCGTCACAATTGTGCTTATTGTCCTAACGAAAAAGCACATGAAGGTAATAACTGGGTAGACCAACCAAGATCTTATCTATATAGTGAACCAGCTGTTTTGCGTGCTAATGAAAACAAATTTAACCCTATTCTTCAATTTAATGCTAGGATAGATGCTCTTATAAACATGGGGCATGTTGTTGATAAATTAGAAATAATAGTTCTAGGTGGTACCTGGTCTAATTATCACAAAAATTACAAAGATTACTTTATTACGGCTACTTATTATGCTGCAAATACATATTATGAAAAACGCGAAATGTTATCATTAGAAGAAGAAATAGCTATTAATGAAAATGCAAAGATACATATCATTGGTTTAACTTTGGAAACTCGTCCTGATACCATTACATTAGATGAAATCCGCGAGTTTAGAAGATACAATTGTACTCGGGTTCAAATAGGTGTACAGCATACTAATAATGATGTTTTAAAGAAAATTAAAAGAGGACATTCTATTGAAAAAGCACATGACGCTATTAAACTATTAAAAGATAATGGATACAAAGTTGATATTCATTTGATGCCTAATCTACCAGGTAGTTCATATGAATTAGATAAGGAAATGTTAGAAACATCTTTGTATGATCAAAGAATACAAGTAGATCAATACAAGATATATCCTACTGCAATTGTTCCATGGACACAAATAAAAGAGTGGTACGAAAAGGGTGATTACGTTCCATATAATGATTTGCTATTATATGAGCTAATCAAGGATTTCAAGAAAAAAGTACAAAAATGGAAGCGTCTTAACAGAATTATTAGAGATATTCCTTCAACCTATATTTCAGGTGGATATAAACATGAATATGTTAACATGCGACAACTTTTACAAGATGATATGCGTAAAAATAACTGGGTATGCAATTGCATTCGCTGTCGTGAAATTAAAGATACAAATGTAAAACCCGATGATATTCATCTAGATATTGTAACATATCCCGCAAGTGACGGAACAGAATACTTTATTTCATATGAAACTGATAAACATCTAATTGGTTTTATTAGACTTAGATTAGCTAATAATGTAAATAAAAATAATCAATTGGCTGTATTACATGATTCTGCTCTTATACGCGAATTGCATGTTTATTCTAATCTAAGTGATGTCGGGAATAACTTAGAGGCTTCTTATCAACACAAGGGTTATGGTAAGAGTTTAGTAGCAGAAGCAGAAAAAATAGCTAAGAATATGGGATATCCAAAAATAGCTATTATTAGCGGTACTGGTGTAAGGAATTATTACAGAAAGCTAGGATATGACCTCATAGACACATACATGGTAAAAACGTTCTGAAAAACACAAAAATTGACGTTATAACCCATTTATTTTTATTCTCAGCCATTAATATGGAAATTGATAGCTATCCCGAACTCACCAGCACTGATATGCTCGCTATCATTCGCAATACATGCGAACTATATATGAAGTATGGAGCACGTAGTAGCAAAAAAGTTGATTATTTTCACGAAGAAATCATCAAACAATTGAAAACAATCTTTACTGATGAACGCTACAAAGTAGCACAGGAATATGACGTGCCGTCTCTTAATCCATCCGGTAAGAAGAAATGCGACATCGTTGTATTGCGCGATAATATTCCGGTAATCATATTGCCTGTTAAAATCATTATGACTAACTACAAGCAAAACAAAAACAATTACTTTGAAAATCAAATAGGAGAGGTGACTGGTATCAAACTTGCTAACCCCAATATCAATGTGGTTCCCATAAATATCTATATGTCTAAAACACCTTATCTCAATACAAGCAAAGTAATTACAAAGTTTGAAACTATCACATATAGTGATATCGCTATCTACGAGAAATATAAGGAGCATAGGCTATTCAACGAAGTTATTAACTATATCATAGATGTAGAACATGAAAATGTGGTAAACGAAACATACCAAAAAATACCAAAATTAATTGGCTTTAATACAGCAACAGGGTATGTGCCTATGCGTGCGATTATGGAACGCCTCAATGTGTAGATTGTCGCGACACTTGACTAGTCAATAGCTATCTCATTAAGAACTCTACTACTGACATTGATCCATCCACCTGAACGTTTCTGTGAATTCTGTGTTATGTAATCTATATTTTTTATAATTAAATCTTTGATATAATTTAAATCACCGCTATTATTTGGTTCAATGCAAAGACACCCATAATGCAATATATCTTTATTTTTTGTTATAGTGAAGTTTTTAGGATCCAGGAAGCAAGGTATATACAAGCATTCTTTATTAGATTTTTTTATAGATTGGGTGCGTCCGTATGCATACCAACTTGCATATACTTTATTACCTTTATCGCGCTTACGTAATTCTTCTTTATTTTCTAATAAATATTCATATGTTAGTGGATTTTCTTTTTTAAACTCATTTTCATCTATTATTTTAGCATTATTATATGGATATATAATGTATTTTTCTTGTGTACCATTTGTTATAAGAGACCAACAAGGTTCTTCATTGAGTTTATTTTGATGTATATATATTTTATCTCTTAAAGTGGCTATTCCATTCTTAATCTTGCATATATCTTGTAGTTTTTTAGTATTTTTACAAGAAGCGCCAACATTATTAAATAATGAATATGTTTTAACTACATCATTGTAATGATAAGTTATATCATTATATTTTAATGTATCTTTATGTTTTTTTGTAAATACAGTTATACAACAATATACAGATATTCCTTTGAATACTTTATCATCATTATAATCTATTATTTCTTCAATATATCTATTTTCAAACAAGAGTTTCCGCAAGTTTAAAGCTGACTTATTATAAAGATATGAGTTTGGTGTTATTGCTACCATTCTACCATTATCACTAAGTAGTTCAAGGCATTTCAATATAAAAGCATAATATATATCTACAAGCCCTGTTTTGAGTATTGTGAAGTTTGATTTGAGAAATGCTCTATATTCTGGTGATAAATCTTGAACTTTAATATATGGCGGATTCATAATAATATTGTCATATTTTTTTATTATTGGTACTCTAAGAAAATCATCATTTATTTTAGATATGTTATTGGCATCAATATTATTATCAAGATATTCTTTTTTTAGTTCATATAAATCTATACTTCTATATTTTGATAAATCTAGATATTTAAGTAGATTCCCAGAGCCTACTGATGGTTCTAATAAAGTCCCTGAATTATTTATTTTTTGTGACATAATTAAACTTATATTATCGGGTGTAAATATATCGCATTTAGTAAACTTTATTATATCATTCATAATAGTAAATAAAAATAATTTATATTTATATAGTCATTTTTTATTCATTTTCAGCTTCTCTTAGTAATTTATCACATAGATCTACTTCTTGCATTATTATTTCATGATATCGTTTAATATCATTTAGTATTTTTCTAAAAAGTTCTGAAAAGTTCAATATATGTTGTTTGAGA
>VMHT01116487.1_pt1 | contig 12171 bp, 13 predicted proteins | sample 4693611 | NCBI WGS metagenome assembly VMHT01 (sample SAMN12280063, study PRJNA550983) | marine metagenome | isolation source: seawater sampled from same location over 5 years 0.02-0.2 micron viral filtrate | place: USA: collected off the coast of southern California halfway between the port... ...
CCACCACCGCCTGTCGGTACTCCTGATACTGGGATTATGCTGTTGACTTTAAGTTGACTCATAGTTTAAACGACTGTCCAAGTTTCACCAGCACCAACTGTAACTGTTACACCTGATTGTATAGTAATTGGACCAAAACTGCCAGCGTTTTGTCCGTTAGTAATAGTATAACTCTGTGTAACTGTCTGGTCATTTTCCCAGAAAATATTGTCACTTTCAGCACCTTGAGCACCTGCTCCAGCAGCAGCCCAACTTAACGTACCAGAAGCATCTGATACAAGAGCATAGCCAGAAACAGTAGCGTCAGCAGAAGGTAATGTCCAGGTAAGACTAGAAGAAACTGTAGCTGGTGCTTGAAATGCTACATAATGACTACTATCAGAATCAGCAAACCTAAGATCATTCTGAGCCTGGAGCGTTAAGCCATTCGCATCAAATATCATCTGCTCTGTTCCGCTAGAAGAAAATCCCATTACATTGGCAGATTTTCTAAACAAACCTAAATCTGTATCTGTATCGAAACTTAATGCTGGAGTAGATGCACTACTAGAATCATCTATTAACAACGGGCCTGTCATAGTACCGCCAGCTTTAGATAATAAACCTAAATTAGGTAAATCTATATTTCCTATTTCAGTAAAAGCACCATTGCTAGAGTTTCTTATTTTTAAAATATTTGTAGTCGTATTTAAAAAAGGCATACCAGCTACACATTGGCTGGAAGCTAGATCACTAGACTTAGAATTACTTGATTGGATCGCACCAAAAACAGCATTTAAATCTGTTCTTACGTTCGCTCCCGAAGCATTTTCGATTGTATAATTTGTTACATCAGCCATAGTTAATAACTATTTTCCTCCATGTTACCCTCCTTTACCAAAACCAACAGCACTGTAGGTAAAGTTCCTATCAATACTAGCATTACTTGAGTTCTTGAAGTGAACTGTAAAGCCAGTTCCAGAGATACTACTTAATACAAAATAATCACCTGTTGCCATATTCTGTGGAGAGATATTAACAGAAGGTAAGAAACTATTTAAGTTACCTAATCCAGACGTTCCAACAAAGAATGGTGCTGTAAATGTAACAGCTTTTGCCCCTGCTCCAGATGCTATAACAGAAGATTGTTCAGTTCTTGATGGCATTGTTGCGGTATATCCTGCTTGTTGTAGATTCATATTTTGTGCTGTATCTGTCGTATCCAAAGTAATTCTGAATTGAAACCCTCTTCCTTTAAATGTTCCATTAGCAAAATCGTTAAAAGATGTGTAAGTAGGAGAACTACTAGGATTATCAGTTGTGGTTCGGACTGCTACTTTTGCATTGACTTCATTTGCAATAGTTCCATCAAAATCTGTCCAAGTATCTATGTTGTCTGTTCTATTATCAAATTGATCTCCTGTATAAAATCCAACCCCTTGAAAATGTCTTTTTAAGACAAGTGAGAATGTAGCACCAAGATCAAGCGTATCTACAAAGTCATAAGTACCAGTAGCATTTGCTGTTGAATCTATAAGTTTTAAGCCACCAAGAGATGAGTCATACACGACATTAGATTTTGTTCCGTTATATGGTGTTCCATCTGTATCTTCTCTGTCAGTTTTTACAGTAATAGAATCAAGAATATCAACAACAGATAAAGCTACACTAGCTGCTGTGGAACTAAATCTACCTCCATCATCTTGGAATTTTAAAAGATAAGTTCCAGCTAAAGCAGGAGCTATAACCTCTGTCGCATTACCAGCTACAGCTTCAATAACATCTTGTGCTGCCTGGAATGTGGCAGATCCTCCAGTTAAATTAGTATGCCTTACATAAACTCGACCACCATGTAAAACATCAATCGCTGTAGCCTGTGTAAATCTTAATCTTACAAACTGTTCATTTATAGGCTCAATAGTTAAACCAGATACATCTTCTGGTAATGCGGTTTTACCTTGAGCTACAAATGTTGTCTCAGTTGCATTTGCAGATAATTCTAAAGAAGCATTGTATGAAAATACTTGAACTGTATAAGTTGCTTTTACAGTATCTAATAATTCAAAATCACTACTAAATACAACCTGAGAAACATAGTTACCATTTTCTACTTTGTAGTTAACAAGATATTGAGTAACACCAACTACAGGTTGCCAATCTACAATTAATTTACTTCTGGCAATACTATTTATAACAACTGTTTGTTCTGTGACTGTAAGGTTACTTGGTGGTAAGGCAGGAGAATTTAATACTGATATTGTTCTTGTAGGTAATGCCGTTCCATTTTCAACAAATGCGTATTTTCCTTCTACATAAGATAAAGCTGTAAGCACATAATTAATGTCATCTTGCTCTTCTATCTGAATTACCCTAAATAATTGAGTTTGCAATGTTGTACTAGATACTAGATATGGAGCGTTTGTACTTGGTGCAGAAGTAAACGTAGATGCAGTCGTTCCATCAGGTTTTGTAATGCTATTAACTGTAATAACTGCGTCTGTAATGTCAGATATTGAACCTGTTTCTACTGTTCCATCAGACAAAATTACGCTAATAGTTGGATTATCATTTAAAGCTGGTAAACCAGTTTGCTCTCTTGCATCAATAGTAATAGCAGTAGTTGTTGCAGATACAACACGACCACCTCTTCTAGCTCCTGCTCTTACTGGATCGTTTATTTCAATTACAGAACCAGGCCTAACAATAACTCCAGCATCTATTGAAGTTGTAAAACTAATTGTCTCACTTTCATTTTGTTCAGCGAAGAGTATTGCACGGCCCAATCTCGCAGCTTGATTACGGGAAGTACAGGCAAATGCTTTTACCTGTTTTATTATTGTTCCGAATTTTGAAATTGCTGTTGCATCTTCTACTACCTCAAAGTCAACCTCCTTTGAATCCATATTGAAGTAACTAACAGAAACAACACTATGCCTAGTTTTTAAACTACTTCCTGAGTAACTAAAACCAGCCTCCCCAACATTGGCTAAATTAAATAAATAACTTGCCGTGGTTTCTTTGTCCTGAGATAAAGTTATGCCTCCAGCAGACCATATTGGCATACATCTCATTACTCCAGCTAAATCATTTATTGCTGCAAATGCTTCTTTAGGGCTTTGAATATTTACATTACAACTGAACCTAGCTTCTTTTGCACCTGATCCCGTTCCATCGTCTACTTCTTCGTTTGCATATTTACTGGCAGCAACAAAACTAAATAAATCTATATTACTGTCGACTATGTGATTTCCCAGACCATACCTAGTGTTCGTAAGTAAATCGAGTAAACACATCGCTGGACAATTTGTATAAACAGCAGCACCCATAACACCATTAAAAATGTAACCACTTGGGTAAATAATTCTTCCTGTTTGAACATCAACAGTAGGAGTGCCAGAACTAGATGCTCCTGCTCCTGGTATTCTTACCTTTACTCCTCTAATACGATATTTTCTTGAAGGAATACGATTAAATTGTTTGCTGTCAAAACGAAGAGCAGTATAGGCACTATTCAAATAAGTTGAATTGTTATCTATGACTTCTTGAAGACTTGTAAATTGAAAAGCATTTACTCTATTAGATTCTGTGCTGTCTGCTGTAACTCGAACTACTCGTACATCTACAGTCGTGAATCCAGTTGTTAGTTCTATTCTATGATCTCTTGCATAAGCATCAGCAGTTCTACCACTAACAGAAGAAGTAACTTTATCTACATAACCACCAGAATCATGTTGAATTTGAATTTTATATTCAACTGTATCTCCTCTAACATCTCCATCATCTTCAGCAACTTGAATTTGAGGCCAAGTTAAAGTAACGATTACAGCATCTACATCTGTATTTGTAATCTGTCTAGTAACAGAAGCGGAAGTGGTTACAACAACTCCAACACCAGTAGGTGATCTACTCTCAGCAGGAATACCACTCATTGCCGTCTGGCTTGACGTACCAAACTTAGATTTAAAAGTTACGTCTTTAAAATTAAAATCGGTATCAGCAGGACTACTATTAGAAGCATTTGAATCAAGTATTGGAGTGTCATTAAGAAAAATATCTTTTAGACTTGCGTTATCATAGGCAGTTGTACCTTTCGTAAGCTCGGCTTTTGATGCACTAGCAAAACCTTCTATCTCCCCTTCAGATATTAAATCTTGAACAGTAGCAAAACTTCTACTATGTAAAGTATCGGGAGCACGATACGGAGGAGGTGGTTGTTTACTTCCACCGCCACCGCCACCACCAGCACCTTTAATAAGTTTAGTTTCGTCTGTCATGCCTCTACCTGGTTAGTATCTACTGCTGCACTTATTACAACACTTCCTGTAATTATTTCACCATAAACTATTGGAACGGGAGTACCAGCCCTTGATGTATTCTGTACTCCACTAAAGTTAAAAGATACTTGCGGATCTTCTTCAGAACTAAATTTTTGCGGTTGAGGTAAAGGGAAAAGCATTTCACTAACACCCGAAAGTACAAGTCCAATACCTATATTTCCTCCCATCGCTGCCAAACTAAATCCACCTGTAGTCGAACCAAAACCAAAAGCTCCTCCTGCTCCAAATCCTGCTCCACCTGATGCTATAGCTATACCAATTAAAACTGTGCCTAATAATATTTTTCCTAAACCTCTTCCTGCTCCCTTGATTACAGGTATAAAATGTATGTCCTGTTTTCCTACTGGATAGTGTATTTCTTCCTTACCAATATCACAATCACCTACTTTTACTTGGTAATAGTTAGGACTCATGTAACTTTCCACTTCTGGAAAATTATGTATTAAAAAACTTATTGCTTTTCCTACTGTTTCTGCCTTAACTTCAAGCTCTTTATGTCCGATAAATTTAGCTAATTCACCATACAGTTTTACTTTACGAAGCATAACGTAACCTCTTTCCTGTGCATTTTAGCAACCACTCAGAGTATGGTTCTCTACAAGATAGTCTATCGGTTAAATGATGAATAACATCACCATCAAAAAATAATGCTACATGATTTAATCCTGGATTTAATACACTCATAAATAATAAATCACCATTTTCTAAGGGTTCTTCTGGTCTTAGTTCCCTAAAACCTGTTCGCCATGCACACCTTTCAAACATAGGATCTTTTAAAAAATCTTCTGGTGTAGTTGGTCTTTGCCAATCTCTTAACTCTATATTTTTGTTTTCTTTATACCAATCTCTAACTAAAGCCCAACAATCAGTAATACCCCATACCCATTGACGACCCAACAAAGGTGGTTTATATCCGCATGGTTCTAAATATGCCCATTGTTCTGTTTTTGGGTTAACAATATACCAGGGTAAATTACTATCTTCGCAACTGATCTTATCTGCCTGACTAGGATTTGGTGGGGTGATGGGGTGACTATGAACAACACCAACTATTTCTCCTGTATTATCTGCCTTTACATAATCTTCTGGATCAATAATAAAACATTGATGATCTGTCATTGAAAGATTGCGACAAGGATAATACCTTTCTTTGCCTTTTATATTTAGTAGTAATCCACAACATTCTTTAGGATCTTCACGTTTTGCATGAAGTAATGCTTTATATTTCCAAGTCATCCTACAAACGTACCAATAGAGGGGAATATTGAGCGAGTTGCTTGCCGACCTGGAATCCGAACACCAGCTAAATCCGTTGGAGCAGCAAGTTCAAATTCAACAATCTCTCTAGTTTCTGTAGCTTTTCGATCTACTGAATAAATTTCTTGAGGAAACTCTGCTGTGTTATCTGCTGTTGCATTTGTTCCGTCAGCGAAATTAACAGCATCAATAAATTTAGCCAGTGTTCTTATTCGTGTAACTGTAGCTCCTGTTAAATCATTTCCAGTTGTAGTTTCGTTAACAGTCAAAAGAATAGATGAAATTAATCCTGTAGCGTTACTAATTATTAGTTTTGGTCTTGGCAACTGTCCTTTTTGAAAAGCAAAACCTGATGCCTGTACAGGAAATCTAAGATATTCATTTCCAGCCCATACAATCTTGCCATTAGCATTTAAATTACTGCCAGCGTGAAATCTATAAACTGTGTTTTCACCATGTAGTGCAGTTGATAATTGGAGCGTAAATAGCTCAATAATTGCTGATGGGTTAATATCTTGTAGACTGCTAAATATTTTAGAATTTACTGTCATTATGATGCTGGTTCAAATACTTGTCTAAATGTTGCTTGAATCGTAGCTCTGTTGTTATATGGTATTGATTTAGTCCAGTTTTCGCAGACAAATTTAAAGTTTGAGGCAGTTTCTTCAGGTAAAAAACCTTCAGCAAAATCAAAACTAGCACTATCATTTGCACGAGCATCTAAAAATGTTTCTATAGTATCTGCGTCTGTTTCAGAAACTTCGTAAGTAAAACTAAATTCTTTCGGATTTTGATGTTGAGCTAAACCAAATAAAAGTCTATGTTCGTATCCATCAGCAAAACGAATAGTACGAGTTAATGGTTTAGATTTTTTACGCTGACCATAAGTAGGTTTTATTGAAGGGAAGGTAGCCATTATGCAAGTATTCCTCCTGGTCGTTTCTGTTGTATTATTTCAGATTGTACCGCAGCCGAAATAAGACGACCAAGTTCTCTTCCTTGTGTTTCATCTCCCTCAACAGAAGATCCAGAAGCATCTACATTTACTACTACATTAGTTGAACCACCAAGTGCATGGTTCGGAGTTACAAAACCAGAACTAGCTGGTGTAAATAATTCTGGTCCACGTTCTCCTACAAGTGAAGCTTTACCACCTGGAATACGACCACCATTTGCTGCCGTATAAATAGGTGTAGGAAGAATAGGTGTGTTACTTCCTCCTCCTCCTCCTCCAAACATCCCAAGAATTGATCCGAATAAACCACTTCCTGATATTAAACTTCCTCCTGCATTACCAAAAAATGCCATATTAAATGCAGCATCAATCATTTTATCTAATACATTATTCAGTACAGAACCTAAAGTTGTAGTACCACGAATTAATCCTTGTATTCCATCTGCTAAATCTGTAGAGATAGTTTGTTTTAAGGCATCGAAAGAGTCTTGAGTTGCTTTTGCAGCCATAGCTAATCTTGTAGCCTGTACTAATCTTTCCTTATCTTGTTCTAATAATTCGTCATTAGTTTCTATCTGTTCTTCTAGACTTTGTTTTCTTATTTCTAAAAGCATTATTTTATCTGTGTAAGTTTGAGAAGATTCTCTTTCTTTTTCTAGTAACTTTTCCACAGTACCTAATTCATTAGTAAGACCTGTTTTTACATTCCTAGCTGATGCCTCAAATAGAGCTACTTGTTTTGCTAATGCTGGGTTTAAACCACTTCTTCTAAGTTCTAGTATTCTATTTTCTCCTTCAAATTGTGCATTAATTCCTGCCTTTAATTTTGCGTGTTCTGCACCTATCTCTTTATCTATTCTTAGTCCTGCTTCTTTTTCTGCTCTTATTTTTATTGACATTTCTAATCTTTTTTGTTCATTTAAAAGAGCTTTACCTTCTGCTCTACCTTGTGTTGTCATTAAATAACTGCCAGAAAAAGGATCTGTTGGATCTACACTTCTATCTAGGTTTGATTGTGCAGTCAAATTTCTTTCCAATGCAAGAACTAACGGGTTGTCAGATCCTAATTGCGACTTTGCTGTACTTAAATCTCCTCCAGCAAAATTAAATACTTTATTTACTATATCCGCTAATCCTGCCTGTATTTTTAAAAATGTAGTTGCAAATCCCTCGCTTAACATTTTCATCATTTCAGCAAACTCTCTTAACGCATTTACACCTTCAACCCCGATAACCTTTGCAGTATCTTTAGTAACTTCAGCTAAAGCTGCTTGCTTTCCTTGAAATTCCTCAATCATTTTTATTTCTTTAGCTCTCGCTCCACTAATTATTTTTAATTTTTCAATACTTTGATCTATATTCGCATTGGCAGGACTAAGGGCACTACCTAATTCAACCATGCCATCTTTGAGATTGGTAATCAGGGTAAGCCCTGCTGTTGCTACAAGACCTCCTGCAAATCCTCCCATTTGTCCACCAATAGCTCCACCAATAGCTCCACCAGCAAAACCAGCAGCACCACCTACTAATCCTTGTCCAAATAGCAATGGAAACGCACCACTAATAAGTGCTCCACTTAATACTCCCCCTTGATTATTACCTCTTGCTACATTAGTACCTCTTGAAGTAGTAGCACCTCCTCTACTACTAGGTCTACTTACAGATTGTTGTCTTATAGCATTTGCAGTTTGCTGTTCTACCTTTAATTGCTGCTGATCTACTTTTAACTGTTGTTGTTTTATTCTTAAAGTTCTTTGTTCTTGTCGAGTTGCTTTTGTGGCTATAACTAATTTTTCTTTGTCTCTTTTATTTACTTCCCTATTTGCTCTTCCACCTTGAGCTAATCTATTTAACTTGGATATACGCTTTTCAAGATTATTTAACTGCTTATTAACAGTCCTGGTATTCAGTTTTACATTAACTTCGTAATTAGATGCCACTAATCTCGATAAAACATTACATTTAGTTTAGCGTACCTTACGATATTGAGCTTTCTTTTTTGCATCTTCATACGCTTTTTCTTCTCTTTCGCTTTTTATCGCAAAGTAAGCGTTCCAGCCAAGCATTTCTTCTAAACACATATTATTTCTTAGAAAAGTTACTGTCATTCCTAAACTTTCTGCAATAAAAAATTGCATATACAAATAGTTATCTTTATCAAGTTGTGCTTTTTACGGCATCAGAGCTAACCTCCTCGCCCAACTCTTGCATTTTTGTCATAAGTTCTAGAAGTACAGCTAAAGGTATTTCTCTTCTTAAACTAGCTTTATCTGCTTCAACAAATAATTTTTTTCCCGTTTCATCTTCTGCTTTATTAATTATTACCTGTAAAGCAAAATCTAAACTACCCTCTTCTTGTGCTTTATTAGATTTCATTAAAGTAGCATTTATGGAATCTCTATCTGCAATAGTTAAAGGTGTCCAAAAAACTTTTAAAACTAACTCTTCATCTTTATAAATGTGATAACTACTTTTGCTATCTACACTAAATGCTTTTCTTAGTTTGTCGATTGCTCTATCTGTAGGCATACAAAATAAATTAATATATTCATTTACTATACTACTACTTTATTACTTAAAGCCAACCTTTTTAAACGCTAATGCTATATCTTTGTTAATAAGACCACCTTTCGTATAAATATTGTACCAGTTCGGTCCTCCTGTAGCAGTTAAACTAAAGTCTCTACCATGTTCGGCATAAGTAACAGGATTTCCCTTCAAATTAGGTCTTGTTTGCCCTGGTGCGTTAATAGCAAAGCCAGCATATTTAGCTCTGTTTCCAATATACAAATCTTGATTCAATGTTACATTCGGAACTCTAGGATTTTTTATTTGCCTGGCTGTTGGATCGGGTATTAAATAATGTGGAAAGTCTGGTTTTCTTTTTTTAGTTGCCTGTACAGGACTTTTTGATACTATCCAGTTTTCCCCAAATGTTCCTGTCCACCACGGACCTTTTTCAATTAAAGAACGAGTTACTGTTTTTGCAACTTCTTTTCTTCCTTTAGTTATTGCCTTTCCTAAATCTTTAGTAAAATGCTTTTTAAAGTCTTTAGGCATTAGCAGTAAAGTCGCAGCTTACAACAGATAAGTAATGACTATCCTCTTCAACATTTATAGAAGTTGGTCCTTCTATCTGTAGTACTCTTGGACTTACAGAGAATGTATCTGTATAAGTTGAAGCATTAACAGAAGTAAGACCTGTAATTACTGTTTCGGCTATGGCAGATGCCTCCGCACTTCCCTTATGCGGTGGTGTCATAATTCCACATCTAATAGATCCAGAATAGTAACTTGTCGCTGCTCCCTGTGTTTGAGTAGTAGATTGTCCAAAATCTAAACTTACCATCACATACTTTTTGTTTTTACCTGGGGTGCTTAGTGGCATATTGTCAAAAATTACCGAAACAGTAGGATCTGCGTCTGTTACCGCATCTAATATTGCGGTTTCAAATGCTGCTCGTGCGTTTACTAAAGTCATTAGAAAATAACATCAACTCTGAATAAATATTCTTGACCACCTTTTTGAGTAAGAATATTTGTTATCTTACAACCTCTGCTAGATCCAGAAAATGTCAAAGTAATTTCATCTTGTAATAAAGGCTGATTATCTCCTATCAAGTCTGGTGTTATGTATAGCCTTGCAACATTTTCTTGAAATCCTGTTTCTTCAGTCGATCTAACAAACTCAATAGGAACTTTTATCGTATAGTTCGTATCTACTGTTATGTATTCACCAGTAGCATTGTTATAGCTTGATACACCTTTTCTTGTATAAACAATAGTTGTATCTAAAGAATCTCCAAGTAGTGAAACAACCTGTTTTGCAATGTTCTTTAGTGCTGTATCGAGTTGTCCTGCCATTAGCCTCTAACCGCCCTTAGTTGGAAAGTTCCTGCTCCACCTAGCATATACGCTCCAAGATAACTTTGTAACCACGGGTAAACATCTAAAATATTATTTATAGATCCTGTTCCCTGACTATCAGTATTGTATTTAACCTCAATATCTCCTAGCTTTACTTCACTAAAGTTTCCATCTTTACCAGTAGTACCAGTTATAGCACCAGTATCATTTGCCAAAGCTCTAGCTAACTCATATTCTGCATACTTAATATTGTTTGGAATCGTACTACAAGCTAACTCAACACCATCTACCTGATAATTAGTTCTAGGGAATTTTAGTGCCTGACTTTCATCGCATCTATCTCCGTAAAATACAAAACTTTCAATCCATCGAGTAGCTGATATTAATGCTCTATTTTTTTGGTCGTCAGTTTTATTTGTCCAGGTTGAGGAGTCTGGTACTGTTTCAAAGTAACTATTAGCTTCTGCCAATGTGACATAACTATTAGCTGTTTCACTTTTTATAGTTGCAATTATGGTAGCTGCCACGATCTATAAAGTAATTTAGTTTTATTGTAGCGTAAAGAAAAAACCCCACCAATAATTGATGAGGTTTCTGACCACTAATTTAATCTTAATAGAAATTAAGACTTTAGGCCATTAGATAATGGTGTGTTTACAAAGATTTCAACCATTGGAATTTGGTCGATGTCATAAGTTACACCATAGTTAGAGCCTGTTCTAAGTGCTGAGTTAGCAGGGTTGTCAGAAGCAGATGTCCACTTTGTACCCATAACGTGATAAGCACTGTGGTAATCAACAGACATAACATCTTGCTTAGATAAGATGTTTCTTTCTGCTTCAATACCTAGCTCAGACTGAACACCCTCAAGAATTGTTCCTGACTTCATTAAGTAGCAACGGAACTCCTGACGATTACCAGTAGATGTTGGGTCGTTGATGTTTACCTGAGAGTCGATGATAACTGTACAACCAGCAAATTGACCGATTGATCTGTCAGTTACACCAACACCACCACCACCCCAAGTTATGCCAGTACCAGTTGATAGGGCAGATGTTGAGAATGTTAGTAAACCTACCTGGTATAGATAGTAAGCAACCGCAGGGTGAACTATAAGAAGATCAAGTTCCTCTCCTCTTTCTCCTATAAGAGAACGAGCTTCTGCAACAGTAGCAGCAGTAAGATAGTTTGCTTCAGCACTAGCACTAGAACTACCAACTTGCTTCTCAAGGCGATGACCATTAAGAGCAGTATGGAATAGACCAGTTAGTGTTTCAAATAAACGAACAGAGTTCAATTTATTGATAGCATCTGCAAGTTGATTTCTGATGTGACCCATTGGATCTTCACCAGCAGCCAAGATAGCTACGTCATCAACAGCATAAGCAAAACCTCTGTGACAGATAGTTGCAACTTGTGTGTCTGTACCAATCTTCTGAGGTGTTAGATAACCAGCACCACTTGTTCCCCAAGTACCTGTACCATCTAAGATTTCCTCAGTTGGTGCGATTGGGTTAAATTCTGGAACCTGTATTCTTGTTCCTCCTGCTGTTGCATCAAGCAGAGAGTTACGAACTACAGCACCAGACTGTATAAATAGGCTACGTTCTTTAATAGCTTGAGAAACGTAAGCACTAAAATTATTTCTTTTAACGATGTCCGCTAATAGAACACCGCCAGTATAATTCTGAAACGGAGCAGCCATGAGAGCTAAATTAAAAAATAAATTTTACGTTTCCAAGTCACGGACTTGGGTTAACACTTTTCAAGCCACAG
>VMHT01022267.1_pt1 | contig 12170 bp, 7 predicted proteins | sample 4693611 | NCBI WGS metagenome assembly VMHT01 (sample SAMN12280063, study PRJNA550983) | marine metagenome | isolation source: seawater sampled from same location over 5 years 0.02-0.2 micron viral filtrate | place: USA: collected off the coast of southern California halfway between the port... ...
GGCGCGCGCGGCGCGTCAATCGCGCGCGGCGACGCGCGACGACGCCGCCGACGCGTCCGCGCCGCGCCGACGCGTCGTTCGACGCCCCACCGACGGGCCTTCGCGGCGCCTGAGCGAGGAAGAAAAACGCGCGCGGCTCGAGGCGCTGCGCGCGCGCGACCTGGCGCTTCGCGCCAAACCGCGCGTGGACGAGTTGATAATCGCGTGCGCGCGAGACGAGACGCGCCGAGCGCAAGAGTTAAAGAAGGAAATCGTCAGCGCGCTCACGATCGAGGCCGTGCCGCTCGACGCCCACCTGGCGCTCGTGTCCATGTACTGCCGAGGCGTCCTTCCCGCGTTGGCCGAACGGGCGTTCGCGGACGCGCTTCGCGCCGGTCCCGTTCCCGACGCCGCGGTGTGGGAACTCGTCGAGTGCTTCGACGCCGCGGGCGAACCGTGGAGCGCGAAAGCGAACGAAGCGTTGGCGTATCTCGAGACGAGAAATCGGTAATGACGATGCGCCGCGTCGCCGATCGTTCGTTCGGACGCGCGGTTTCGTCGCCTCGGCCGAACCGCCGCCTCGGCTCCTTCGCGGCGCGCTTCGGCGCCGCTCGATAGCGTCTCGTCCATCGACGCGCGCGGCGCGTTCGCGTCGCGTCTCGTCGCTCATCGACGCTTCTCGCGTCGTTGTATTGTATTTTACGCTCAGGACTTCGCGCGCGCGCTCTGGCGCGACCTGGATCGCGCGTCGAGTCGCGTCGAGCCCGTCGCTCGCGAGCTCGTCCAGATGCGGCGCCCTCCGCCGCCTCGCGCCACTTCTTTTCCCCTCCTCTCCGTCCAAAGGTGCGCCGTTCGATCGCCGCGCGAAGCGCGCGCGCGAAACGCGAAGAGCGCGTCGCGCGCGCGACGTCCGCAACGCGCGACGGCGCGCGCGCGCGGCGACACGGCGTCGAGATCGTCGCGCCGACGTCATTCTCTCAAAGAATTATCGTCGACGATTCGTCGCGGTTTACGCCGCGCGCGCGCGTCGCGGGCGCGCGACGCGGACGCGCGCGATCCGAAATCGCGCGATCCGGCGCGCGCGACGCGTCGGCGGGCGCGGGACGCGCGCGCGAGGGCGCGGGGCGCGCGAATGCGATTCCGAGGGTTGAATTTCTGAAACATTCATCGCGCGGGAAACGCGACGCGGGGCGCGCGCGAGGGCGAAGCGGCGGTGGAATTTTCCGCGGAACGAACGAATACTGACGGCGCGACGTTGTGCGATCGAACGCGTAGGAGAAGTTGGCGAAGTCGTGACTGTTTGATCAGATCTTGCGGATTCCGAGGCGATGACGGCGGTGGCGGCGGCGGCGACGGCGCCAGCGGGGGCGGCGGATGGGGAAAAACCAGACGCGCGCGCGACGGAGGCGGGAGATGGGGCGATGACGGACGCGCCGAATACGCCCGCGGAGGATGGGGCGATCACGGAGGCGGCGGCGGCAGCGGGTGCGAACGCGGCGGCGGCGACGTGGCCGGCGAACGCGGTGTCGGCGGCCCGCGGGGAGATCTTGTTGACGCTGAATCAGTCGATGAAGGCGCCGAAAGGGTACGCGTACATGCCGGCGGGTGATTACGCGGCGTTTGACTCGAATTGGTTGGAGAGTAAGAAACGCGTGCGTAGACCGTCGGCCAAGGTAGATGACGGGATGTTCGCGTCGGGCGACGACGAGGGCGGCGGGATGTTTGCGGCGCCGGGCGACGATTCGGCAAAGCTTCCAGAAAAACCGGACGAAGAGTGTACGGAAGAGGAGCTTGCTTTGCGGAAGCTGCAACGCAAAGAGCAAAAGCGTCGTAAGAAGGAAGAGTTGGCGAAGCGTCTCGCGGCCATCGAGGAGGCCAAGACCAAGGTGGCGGAAATCGAGGCGAAGAAGCAGTTACAATTCGCCAGGTTACCTCCGCCGCGTCCGGCGTCGGCGCGACCGATCAAGGCGACGCAACCGTACGATGGTTACGGCGTCTCGTCCTACGGGTCGAAGAAGAAGGGCTCCGCGGCAAATCTTGCGGGCGTCAAGAAGTTAAGGGATGGCCGCGCTGTCACGACGCAGCGTTTGCAAAAGGAGTACGAAGTTGAGCAGGCGCGCGACGCTCGACGCAAGGAAATGATAAGACGTTGCCGTGAAGTTTTAATAGCGTCGAAGAAGCACAAGTATCACAAGATTTTCCTTGTGCCGGTCGACCCGAAAAAGCATGGGGTGCCAGACTACTTTGACATCATCAAGAACCCGATGGATATGGGCACGGTGAAGACGAAGCTCGACACCAAGGCATATCTCAACCCCGCTGAGTTTTGCGCCGACATGCGCTTAATCTTCTCCAACGGCCTTCTGTACAACGGCACGGCGTCAGATGCTGGCGTCATGACTGAAACTGTCCGCCAGTTATTCGAAACCGCGTGGTTGAATAGCGATCTCGAAGACTACGTCTCAATCGAAAACGAAATTCGAGAGCACGAGGACATTGAAATTCGCAACACGCCCGCCACGCCCATCAGTCTTGAGGTGGCTGTCCTCGAAGACGCTAGAGCGGAACTCGAAAAGGTCAGACGCGAGATTGAGGAACTGAAGCGCGCCAAGCAAGAAGTTATATACAAGGAAGACGACGAAGATGATTGGGACGACGAACCGATGCCGCGACCAAAGTCTCGGTCTCGCGGGGCGGTCAAAAGACAAAGAGACCCAGATGAAGATCCCGACTTCGACTTCGATGACGCGCGCATGGATGAAGACACTTACAAGGAGTACAAGGAGGAAGGCCGGATTCGAAAGGAAATCAAGCGAGAGCGTGGATTCAGGAGCGAAGGAGGCTACTCGCGTCCGCGACCGGCGCCGACGCCCTCGCGCGATATGACTTTTGATGAAAAGTCTGAGCTCACAATGTTGCTTGGAGAACTTCCCGAAGACAAGCAGGATCGAGTCGTACAAATTGTTAGTGAAGCGAAACAAGCTTTGGGCCAAGGGGAGGAAGATGAGATCGAAATCAACATCGAAGAGCTTCCCGCGGCCACGCTCTGGAAACTTCACAAATACGTCAATGGCGTGCTTCGTCCGAAGAAGCGTAAGCTCAACGCCGCTGAGCAGCTTCTTGAGGCGAAAATGCGTGAAGCGCAAGCCGCGCGCGAGCTTGCGGCTGTCGAGCAAACATTGCAGCAGGTTCAAGAGACCGGAGGAAGCTACCAAGACGTCGTTCATCTCAACAGCGCCGGGCCGTCGGCTCAAAAGCCAGAAAAGAAACCGGTCGACGACGACTCCGATACCGACACCGATTCCGGAGATTCGGATTCAGACACTTCGAGCATGGATAGCGCGGAAGGTGCTGGCAGTAATCCGGAGAAGCGCGCCGCCGTCACCGGTGCCGCCGCGCCCGTCGACCAGTCGTCTAACCAGTTCGCCAAGGAGGCTCCGGGCATCAAACAAAACGTCTCCAAGGCGGCGGTGAACGTCCAAAATCCGTCAGGTTGGGAAAATCTGGCGAGTTCTGACGCGCCAGTGAACGCGAGCGCGCAAGCGGCGACGCAGGATGCCATTCCGGATGACTTGTGGAATGAGTTCGAAGCCGCGGCTCAACAAAAGCAACAACTCGACGAATCCAGAAAAGAGGACGAGGCGCAGGCGCAAGCCGAGCGCGAGCGACTGGAAGCGGAAAAGAAAGCAGCTGAAGAGGCGAAAAAAGTTGCCGAAGAAGCCGCAAAGCAAGCCGAGGCCAAGGCGCGAGAAGAGGCGCGCGCCAAGGCGCGAGAGGCGCTCGAAAACCAAGAGCAAACCATCGATCTCGAGGAACAACGCATCGCGATGAAGCAGTTCGGAGGCGACGGTATGGGCGGAATGATCGGATCCATCGATCCGAGCAAGCTCAAGCAAGGCTCAGAGTGAGCGCACTCGAGCCGATACGAAAACAAAAAAAACATCCCAAATACCCACCCACCAGAAAACAAACAAAAAAACGCCGAAAGCCAATAACACCACACAACTCCGACTTCGTGATGATGTCAATGAACACACACAGTACTAGTTAATCACTGTCGTCTCCTCAAACGCGCGCGAATTCGAGCGATGTGCCGTCGCGGCGAAAGTCGTTTCGAAAGAGGCGTTAAGATCCACGCGTTGTGTGGGATTACATGTTGTGTTCGTTGCGGTCGTTCGCTTTCTATCGTCCGTTTCGCCAAAGTTCTAAATGGGAGGTGAAAGTTTTGATTCGCCGACGTCCGACGCCGAATAATGCCGTCGCCGAGCGTCGCTCGAAACATCACTTGGATTCGCTCCCGCGATGAAGTCGCCTCGCGCTTAGAGCGCAGAGGTGAGGTAAATCGCGAGCGCGCCCGTACCGATGATACCGGCCAAAGTCGCCGCCCAGTACACCAAGTTACCTTCGTACTTATCACCATCGGACTTGAAGTCTTGCGGCACCCAGATCGGGGAGTACTCGTCGACGTTCGCCTTGCCGTTGCGCAAGCCGAGCTTGTAGACGTAGCCAGCCTTGCCGCTTCGCCTGCGCGCGTCACGCGTCGTCGTCGTCGTCGTCGTCAGTCTCTCAACCCATCGCGCGCGCGCGCCTTAATCTTTACGTCCTCTTCCATTTTTTTCGCCTTCGCGCGCCCCGCAATCGTCGCCACACCCCCAGCCGCGCGTCTTCCCGCCATATCGCGCGCGAGATAACGTCCAGATACGCTCGCGTCGCATCGCATCGCATCACGCACGTCTTCGGCGCCGATCCGGCATCGGTGGAGCCCTTGTAGCCGACCGCGCGTTGCGCCGGCGCAGACTTCGTGCCCTACACATCACGCGCGCGCGCGCCTCGTCGTCAGTCGTCGCTCCACGCCCCCCGTCTCCTCGCGTCCCCTCGCGCGCCCTCGTTCGCGCCCCCACCGCGCGCGTCGCGATCGCCCCCCCCTCGCCGTTTCCCCGAGTCCCGCCCGCGCCCAGTCTCCCGCGCGACCGATCACCGAATTTCCCATCGTCCGCTCTCCCCCCTCACGCCTCCGTTCGCGCGCTTCTCGCGTCGCCCGTCGCGATCGATCGCTCGCCCGCGATCGATCGATCGATCGATCCGCGCGCGCGTCGTTCGCGCGTCTCCCGTCGCGTCTCCCGTCGTCGCGTCGCGTCGCGCACCCGCTTCGGCCCCGAGGAGTTATTCATGATCACCAACGATCGGCGCGTCGTCTTCGACGTCGTCGCGCGCGTCGCGGCGACCGCGGTCGCGGCGAGGGTCGTCGATTGCGTGAGCGCGGCGTGCATCGTGGGCGAGTGTGCCGCGCGCGCGATCCACGGCGACGAACGCGGCGTCGATCGCGACGCGCGGGGTGTTTATCGTGATACGGTTCCCGCATTCGAGTCCGTTTTAACGCCATCTATCGATACGTATATCCATCGCCGCGATGGACGGACATCGCGCGCGCGCGATCGGATCGCGCGCGGCGCGTCGCGGGTACTTTTATCGATGTTTAATACGTATTCGAGTGACTTTTATGGCCATGCATGCTTCCGAACCGCGCGACAGGGCTGAATCATGAAATCCCGTCTCGGTGTGCGCACCTCGCTCGACGCGCGCGCGAACGACGGCACGATGGATGGATGGGCGCGCGCGCGCGTCATTCGCGGCGTCGCGCGGCGCGGCGAACGGCGACGGCGAACGGCGACGGTGCGTCGCGGGAGATTCACGACGCGGGAAGCGCGAACGCGCGAACGAACGAACGATTCGATTCGATTCCATTCCATTCGATTGATTGGATTCGGAAAAAGATGTTCGCGCGTTCTCGCGAGCGAACGACGCGAGGACGCGCGCGCGGCGCGCGAGGCGCGCTCGGGGCGGTGGTGACGATGCTCGCGATGGCGAGGGCGCGCGGCGCGCGCGGCGAGGGCGCGGTGGTGACGCTGGACGTGGACGCGTTCGAGACGCTGGCGACGCGCTCGCGCGAGCCGTGGGTGGTGTCGTTCACGGGGAGCTCGGAGAAGTGCGCGATCTGCGGGGAGGTGTCGCGCGAGTTCGAGAAGGCGGCGAGGGGGGCGGGGGAGAAATTGAGGGTGAATTTCGGGAGCCTGGACGTGACGAGGGAGGGGGTCGATCTCGAGCGGTTGGGGAGGCTGACGCGGTTGACGACGATTCCCGCGGTGAGCGCGTACCCGACGTTCGCGACGTTGAATCCGTACGACGCGCGGCGGTCGGCGAAAATGCCGGTGAATTATCCGATTTCGCGAGAAGACGGTCAGGTTGGGGACGTGCGGGCGAAGGCGTTCGCGGCGTTCGCGGAAAACGCGTTGCCGACGCACTTGGTGAATCGCGCGAGCGCGACGGAGGACGCCGAGCGCTTCGCGAGCGCGGCGTCGATTCGCGCGGCTTTCGGTGGCGACGTCACGCTGCCGATCGCTGTTTTATTGACGAACAAACCGTCGACGTCGGCGTTGTTGAAATCCATCTCTCACGCTCTCGAGGGTCGCGTGCGCTTCATCGAGGCGGTGTACGAGGGCGACGTCGCGCCGCAGTTGCCCGGCGCTCCCGAGGACGCGCGACTCGTCGTGTACCCGACCGACGTTTCTGCGACGCCGATTCCCTTTGAGAGCGCGTCGATGAAGCGCGAAGTGGTTTTGGAGTTCTTGACCGAGCACGCCGGACCGGAGGTGGAGTTGAAGATGGAAACCATCGACGCGACGCCGAAAAAGGATGGGCAAAAACAAGACTTTTCGACGTCTCTTTTCAAGCCTGCGCTCGCGAAAGATTTCGAAACCGACGTGCTGTCGAATCACAAGCGTATTCAGGTGGTCGCGTTCACGAAGGCTAGCGACGAGTGCGTCGAACTCGTCGACGCCTTACCCAAAAGTTTCCACGAGTACGAAGGCGTCTTTGATTTCCGAGAAGTCATCGCGCGAGACGACGACGAAGCCGCACGGGCTTTGGTGACGAAATTCGGATTGTTCAAGTCCAAAGATAAGTGTGCGGAATTGGTCATGTTCCCATCGACCGATGACGAAGACGACGATCGCGATCCGATCGTTTTCAAGCCATCGGTCGCGACTATTGAAGGCTTTGCTCCCGACGCCGTCGGGCGATTCTTTCTCGACAACGTCGTCGACACCACCATTCCTGTCACGGCTAAGAACATCGACAGCGCGTTGTTTGGCGTCGCGTCCATGGCGCCCAAAGTATTGCTGTTCGCCGATGAGAGCGATGAGACGTCTCGAAAGGTGCTTCACCTGATGTCTGCGGTGCAGAAAGATTTCATCTACGGCGTTACGTCGGACACCAGCGAGGCGTTGACGGAGCAGTTCCAGATCAAGACTCGACCCGCGCTCGTCGTGGTATATCGCGAAGCCGATAAAAACTCCGACGAAGAGGGTGGCATGCGCATGTCGGTTCAAAAGTACCCCGTCGAACAGTTGATGACGCCCATCGTCAACTCGTGGTTGCAGCAGATTCGAGACCACGTCATCGGCGTCGACAAGGACGCACTGGTCTCGATGCCGATGACCGTGGATACATCGGCGGCGCTCGACGAACAATGCGCGGCAAAAGGTGGTTTGTGCGTCGTGGCGTTCATCAAAGACGACAACGCGGAGCACAAGAAGATTATCCACGCCGTCGCCAAGGCGCTGTACGGCAAGCCGTATCATTTCGCCATCGTCGATCCGACCAAGCAGCGCACATTCTCGAGCGTCTTCGACGTGAACAATCCAGTGGATTATCCCACTGTGACTGTACTGGCGATGCGCACGTCGCGTTACGCCACGCACAAGGGCGCTTTCGACGAGATTGCAGTTCGAGACTTTTGTACAGACATTCTCGGCGGCAAGGTGAAGACGTGGAGGTTTCAAGAGATGCCGAAGCTGGTCGAAGGTGGAGAGACGGTGGAGGAAATCGTCGAGGAAGAAATCGTCGAGGAAGAATTCGATTTGAGCGATATTATGAGCGAGGAAGTCGAAGGCGAGGCCGCGCTGTCACGTGAGGACCTCGCCCAGAGAGCGCAGGAGGAACTCGAGACGCAGGCGCGCCTCGACGCCATCTTAGCGGAGGAGGCGAAGCTCAAAGAAGAGGCTGCCAAGAAGGCGAAAAAACGCAGAAGAAAGAAGAAGAAGAGCAAAAAGTCCGAGCTCTGATCGTACCGTTATTCAATACGCGAAAGCGCGAAACAATTCTTTTTAAACGAGCTACATCAACAGCCAAATGCATAATCCCCAATACGGAATGTACGCAAGCGCGCCCGAGTCCTTGTCGAGAGATTTCATAAAGTAAGCTTGCCAGCAGCACACAAGCGCGATATCTACGACAAAAGCCACGCTGACTCGATCGGTGTGCATCAGGTTATTGAAGTACGCCGCCCGCTCGCTGAGCCCACCCGCGGAGGGGTCTTCAAACAAAGTCCAATACACTGACAGAAGCCCGACGGCGAGTCCGAAACCGCCAAAGAGTTTACTCATCACGCCCTTTTCCCCCAATCGCGTCTCGCGCCAGCCATCCACGTTCGCATTTGACTCCGGGTTCCAATCACGAACCGGCGTCGCCGCGCGAATCGCCATGTACGGTAACAACACGGCGTTCGTAAGAAACATACCGATGGACCACATTTTCGTCGTAGGCAAATCTCTTCCCCGTTTGTCCATAAAGTACAGCGGGAGTAGCATGAAAATGAATGCCTCCGCAAAGTTGAACACACCGAGAGACACGGGGTGCACCGCCGGCGCCGTGCCTAACGCGTCAATCCCGAACTTATTCAACACGGGAAGCACGAAAAAGAAGTCTGTTGATTCCGCGATGACTTCTTGCAGCGTCTCGGGCTTAATCGCATACGCCGGGTCACCCGGAATCGGATTATCCGAAGGTGACAATAACAAGACGTACCAGTACGCCGCGCCCGCGAGCCAAAACGCCGCGCTCACCAGTGCGTTTCCGCCCGCGTCCGAAGACGAGGATTTCGCCGTCTCGACGGCGCCGTCTCCACCGCCGCCCTCACCCCTCTTCGCCGCGATTTGTTTCTTCACCAACGGCGCCACCAGCCGTATGATCCCAAAACTCGCCTCTCCCGGCTTGAACGGCGACTCCACGCAATCCCGCGCGTAGACCAACTTTCCGTTCGTCTCGTCTACGCGATAAAACGAGCACCCGCGCGCGTTCGGAAACGCCTCCCCCATCAGCTCCACGTGCCACGTCAGCCCCACCGCGTCCCCACCGCACGTCGACGCATCGATCACGAACGTCAAATCGTCCGGTATGCCCTCGCAGCTCTCCTCGAACAGCTTCTTCACCGCCGCCTTGCCTCGAAACGGCGCCGGAAAGTTGAAATCCTCGTAAACCACGTTCTCATCCACGCACGCGAGCGCACCGTCGACGTCTCGAGCGTTGATTCGCTCGTACATTTCGCGCACCGTGCGCTCGGCGTCGACCGCCGCGCGCGGCGTCGCCGCGACGCGTCGCGGCGTCGCCGCGCGCGAGAGTTTCATCGACGACGTCGACGCGAGCGCGGGCGAACGCGCGCGCGAGGACGCGAGCGCGCGTCGAGGGGCGACGGCGATTCGCGCGCGCGATGCGATCATCGCTCACGGGTTCGACCGTCCGCGCGCGACGACTCGGAGTGGCGCCGCGCGCGCGTGCGCACGATTGAAAGATGAGTGAAAAGATTAGTGGAGGTGAGGCGTCGATGACATCGAAACGAGAATCGCTACGGCTATGAAACGCTAAGCGGCCGGGAAACGCGTCGTGATGCCGAGAAGAATATTAAAATCCACCGTTGGGCTCGAAGGCGTTCCACCAACCCGCGGCGTACTTGGCGTACGGCGCGGTCCAATTCGTCGGCGCCGGGAACGCGTTCGGATCGATGGCGGCGGAGCTCTTCAAAATATCGCACACCGCGCCCTCGACGCCGCCCTTGTACACTCTATCCATGCGCAACTTGACGAAATCGTTCCAAACTTTGTCCGTGGTGACGACCGCGACGCACGGCTGACGAATCTTCTTCTTCACGTCCGGCATCGCGTCCAAAAACGCCGGGTTCGGCACGATCCAAAAGTCTTGCGGCTTGGACTTTTCCTTGAAGAATCGTCGTCGTTCGCGCAAAATCTCCGGGAAGTGCTCGTTGTTCTCATCGTTGAGCATAAAATCGGCGTTCGCGACGCAGTAGTAGAACTGCTTCACCTGCGTTCGTCGCGCGCGCGCGCCTTCGTCGTCAGTCCTCCCGTCGCCGCGCGCCTTCGTCGTCTTTATGGATAACTTTCGCATATCCGCGTCTCTTTCATCGCGCCTCCGATCGCGCGCGCCGCGTCGTCGACCCCCGCGACGCGACGCGATCGCATCCGCGTCTCGGCCGCGTTTCGCGCGCGCTCGCGCGCGTCGTTCGCGTCGCGCGCGCGAAAACGATGGCGAAGAGGCGTCGCGATCGCACCTCGGTCGAGCTCACATCCACCGCCGGCGCGGCCTCGGCGTCCGCCGCGCGGGCGCGAACGACGCGTTTACCGCGAGCGGTGGATTTGTTCGTCGCGCGCGGACGCGCGGTGACGGAAAAGGCGCACGAGGTGGAGGCCATGACGCGTGCGATTGTGCCGCAGCTCCAGGGTCAGGTCTGGACGAGATTTTTCCGAGAACGCGGACGCGGCGTCGCGCGAGCGGCGCGCGAAGGCGACGGACGCGGACGCCAACGCGAACGAGCGCTCGTGATATTGAAAGCAGAGGTACAAGGTAGTATTACATTATATTATTGACACAATGATCGACGACGAGCGTCGACGGGATCGAATCGCGCGACGAATCACCCGGCGGCGCGTTCGTGCGCCCACATGCCCGCGATGAAGGAGGCGATCCACATCAAGTTTTCCGCGCTCGGCGTCGCGACGGAGGACACCATGGCGGGACCGGGGCAAATGCCGGCCAAGCCCCAGCCCGCGCCGAATAACACGCCGCCCAACAGCAGAGGTTTATCGATTTTGGTGTTCGACGAGAAGTCGAACGAGTTGTACGAGCACGCCGGTCGGCGACCGGTGTGCGCGCCGATGACGCGCATGCCGATCATCGTCACCGCCATCGCGCCGCCCATGACAAACATCAACGAAGGGTCGAAAGACGCTCGCGTGACGCTCAGAAATCCCGACACTTTGGCCGGCGACATCATCCCGCTCACCGCCAGCCCTAGGCCAAACGTAAACCCAGCGGCGCCGTCGACGACGACGTCGATCGCGTGTCGCTTCGCCGCGCTCGGTCCCTCCTTCCCATCGTCACTCCCCGTCTTGATCGCGCGCGCGATGTAAAACCACGCCGCGGCGAACGCGCACGCGCTCGCCGCGCCGACTTTTACCCACAGCCCGAATTCATCCGCCTCCGCGCTCCGCGCCCCTCGCCCGAGCGTGTATCGCGTCGAGTCCACCCCCAGCGCCTCGTTCGTGTCGAACATCGTCGCCGTCACCGCTCCCGCCAGCATGAACGTCACCGTGTACGCCGCGCTCCGCGCGCTCAGCCGCGAGTTGCCGACGATGCCGTGCCCGCTCGTGCACCCCCGTCCCATCGCCGTGCCGACGCCGACCAGCGCCCCCGCGCACGCCGCGCGCGCGCCGCTCACCATCGCCGTCGACACGCTCGCGTCCAGCGCGCCGAGTTCGCGCGCGCACGCCCCCGCGGCGAGCAAACCACCGACGAAGGCGACGCGCCACGGCGCGCGATCGCCCCGCACGAGCCCCTTGAACGCGCCGCTCACGCCGAGCACGCGCCCGGTGAGCGCGAGCTTGCCGATCACGGCCAGGCCGAGCAGGACGCCGCCGCCCAGCGCGTGATGGGGCGCGAACTCGAGCGCGCCGCGCGACATCGCGCGCGATCCTGACGACGACGCGCTGCGAATCGAACCGATTCGAACGGCAAAACGCGACGCCGCGCGACGCGCGACGCGCGACGCGACGTCGAGGACGCGTCGATCGACGACGGACGGTCGAGCGCGTCGATCGGCGGCGACGGGGGAGCGCGACGACGGGGAAACGGGACGGGAAAACGGGAATCGCGACGACGGGAAGACGTTTGCGCGCGCATGGCGTCGGCGGGAGATTTGCTCGCGCGCGCGGACGCGCTGTTGAAGAAGTGCGTGCGAGGGCGAAAACGCGAGCGATGCGCGTCGTCGAACGAGGAGAGGCGCGGCGGTGGGACGCGGGGCGGACGAGAGGGAGACGAACGACGACGACGACGACGACGAC
>VMHT01150384.1_pt1 | contig 12170 bp, 9 predicted proteins | sample 4693611 | NCBI WGS metagenome assembly VMHT01 (sample SAMN12280063, study PRJNA550983) | marine metagenome | isolation source: seawater sampled from same location over 5 years 0.02-0.2 micron viral filtrate | place: USA: collected off the coast of southern California halfway between the port... ...
CTCCACCTCAGCGGATGAAATGAGGCCGGCGGTGGACGTGCGTTGTGATGGTCAATGCCCGTTGGAACACACCGATATCAACTCACCCATGGTCGGAGTTTCGTGGTCCGGGTCGGGCACCTCCTTCATGGACAACGTCTCAGTTTATGCCATTGAACAAGCCGTTGAAACCTCTGGTTCAGGACATGCGGTGTGGACCAATCTCACGGTCAATGCCTCCACGACCGGTCTTTCTGTGCAGACGCCCACCAGTTCCTTGACCGATATTCATGTTGAACTGACGGGCCATCAAGCCATTGGGATTGACCTCCTTGGGGGTCAGCACACCTGGTTCGATGTCGTGGTGGAGAAGGCTTTCACCTCCGCCGACCAAACCTCCATTGGATTGAACGCATGGTACAGCGACCTCACGCTTGACCAGTTCACCTCGCGCAATGTCTCAACCGGCATGGTTCTTGAGGACAGCACGGCTGTCGTCCAAAGCGTTGAAGCCAACATCGGTAGCCTCGCAGGCCTGCACCTCATCGACTCCTCTTTGTCTGGGGCTGATCTAACCACGATTGCCCAGGACCGAGGGGTATTGATGGAAGGGACCACTTCTCTGCACCTTTCGTCATGGACAGCACAACTTCACGAAACACCGCTGATGCTCTCCACGGATAGCACTGCCACCGTGCGGAGCTTTTCTCCACTGAATACGGCTCAATCCTCAGCAGACGCTCTCGGGGACGGAACCTTGTATTACGGCTCAACCTACAATCCAACGATCAGCACTTCAACCGCCTATCGATTCTTTGAAACCGACGTCACCTTCACCGACTTGTCGGGTCAGCCCGTTGAAGCCCATGTTTTCGTGCATGATTTTGAGTTGATGAGCAACAGCAACGGAGCCCTCACGCTCCCACTTGTCAGCAGTGGTTCAGTGGTTGATGTCACATTGGATGGTGCTGGAACACGGGTTACATTGTACGGTGGTCAAGCGGGACAATCCGTTCAGGTTCCAGTCATTCCTGAAGGCGATTGGACCATCGCTTCAGGCCAAGACATTGTTCTCGGACCACGGCCAGATGGACAACCGCATCAACTTTCAGGCAACCTTACCGTGGACAACAACGCCGTTCTGACCTTGGTTTCAACGGATGTGGTTCTCTCGCAAGGCCACGTCGTCTCGGTTCAAGGAACAGGCCAACTCATCGGCGGAGAATCATCCATTGCGGCCGACGGAATTCAGGCCAGTGGCCAAAGCCTCCTCACCGGATTAGAATCAGGTTCCTTAACGGTGGAAGCCAACGTGCAATGGGGATGCATGAGCATACGAAACGTTCAGCATCTCAACATCGTTGGTGACCTTACGGTTCTGCCAGGATGTCAAATCGACATCACGGGAGGCGGTGTTGAGGGAACTGTCTTGGCCATGACCGGTGCTGAGTACACCAGTTCCTCTACGCTTAACCTCCTTGTTCTGGACAAAGGTGAGCCGGTTGAAGACGCCCTCATCTCCATCGAAGGTTCGGTGGCCATGACCGATGAGAACGGTCAACTGTCAACACAAACCGTTGCTCAACGGGTCACGGACACTGGAGAAACATGGGGTGGCACCAAGACGGTCTCCCTTCAACGCAACAACTTCTCAGACTTTGTCACTTGGGACACCAACCGTTCGCTGACGCACACTTTCATGGCCTCCACGGTGCCCAGTGGAGACGTTTCTGGATGGCTTGTCCTTGAACGGCAATGGAGCCCGTACACGCTGGACGCCTCACTCGTCTTGCAAGGCTCTTCCACTATGACGGTTCAAGACGGCGTTTCGCTTCGCATATCAGAAGGGGCTACCATCACGGTGAACGGAGTGTTTGACGCTGGCGAAGCCACCCTCTCATCCACAGGCTTCGGTGCTCGTTGGGGCGGGTTAATGCTCGGGTCATCCACCGCCGCCATCATTGAACTCTCGGGGACACAGCTCATCGAATCAGCACCAGCGTTAACTGTTTCAGGACTTGGTTCCGTTCAAGCCGATGGCGTCTTTATGGCTCGTTCTGCCAGCGATCCGCTGGTGGTGGTTGAGTCAGGGAATTCAGCCGAATTGGTCATCCGCAACAGCCATCTGCAAAACGGCAGCGGTTGTGCTCAACTCTACCCATCAACCGGGCTTGTCACCTTCAGCAATGTGTCTTTTGCTGACTGCGAAGAGCAGGCCATTTGGGCTCAACAAGTTCCGCTTCAATTCAGCGGTATCACCCTGGCAGAAAGCACGGATTGGGGGATCGAATTGACCGGTGTCTCAGGTTCGGTGAACGGCGTTGACGCTATGGCGTTTGATGGCACAGGGGCCATCGTTTCCCTTAACAGCCTCTCTGCCGGTTTCGTTTTGAGCGATGTCGAAGGCGAGGTCACCGGCCAAGCCGGCATCGTTGGGGAAAACAACGAGGGGATTACGCTCGAACGGATTGTCCTAAACGGAGCACCTGGTATTGACGTTGATCGTACATCCGGGCTCTTCTCTGACATCACTCTCAACGGTGACGGCGTTGGTACGGGGTTCATCACGCACCACGGTCGTTCTTCAGACAGTCTTGTGGTTGAAAGCCTCAATGTTTCAGGCTACAGCGTTGGGGTATCCCTTCACTCTGACCTTGGTGAAATCAGTGCCCCACTTATTCTACGTGAGGCCCGCATTATGGTCGCAAGCGCGCTGGCCACTGAATCTTACCCGGTTCGACTGGAGTCAAGCCAACTCATCGGAACACTGGATGTTTCCCAAACCACCGTGCACGCCGTGGACGGACAAATGGGGACGGTTTCCGTCGGTGAAGCAGGTGAATATTCTGCTTACAGGACGGTTACGCTTGATGCGAGAAGGAGCGGGTTACCGGTGCCCGCCATGTTCTCCGTGAGTTATGGAGACGATCTGCTTTCACCGTTCTCGGTTGAAGGGACAACCGTCGATGTTGAACTGCTCTTGCGAACCATCACCGAAAATTCCGAAGGTGTCGCCAATCAATGGGCCGTACAAGCGACTGTTGCCGGCTCTCCTGTAGCGGAATTGCTGGTTGACTCTCCAAGCACCTCGCCTTCTGTTTTGGTCATCAGCGTCCTGGTGAACCAAGCTCCGGAAGCGGAACTTTTGGAACCGTATCCAGGTCAGCGGGTGATGGAAGGCGACTCTCTTCGAGCATCCGCATCATACAGCGATGACATGGATTCAATGTCGGAGCTTGTTCTCTCTTGGCGTATTTACGACATGCAAGGAAACACGGTGCTCCAAGGAGGAGACGAATCGATGTACAACATCACGGATTTGACGGCCGGCTTCTACATCGTTGAGGTGACCGTGACCGATTCATTTGGTCTGGCCGCGACTGCCTCGATGGATTTTGAATATACGTTGTTGGACACGGACAACGATTGGTCCGCTTCGTGTTCGTCCACGACCTGGTTTGACCCAAACACGGGCAAGTCGTGTGGCCCGAACATCTACGACGAGGACGACGATAACGATGGTTTCAGTGATTCAAAGGACGCTTTCCCCCTCGATCCTTGCGCACAAATTGATACGGATGGCGACACGCAACCCGACGACCTGAATTGCCCTGAAGGATACTCCAGTTGGCTCACTGAGGACATGGATGACGATGGCGACGGAACGCCCGATGTCTTGGAAGGCGTGGAGTCGAACGATGGCGATGTGAACGTGAACGGCCTCATGGTTGTGCTCGCCCTCTTTGTCGTCATAGGGTTGCTTTTCTTCGCCCGCCTTCGCCGTGGCGGACCGGGCGATTTGACTTCGCTTGACCAGAAGCATTTGTGAGCGTGAAACGATGGTTGACCTCCCCACGGCCGAGAACGTAGCTACGCTTGCCGTAGCTGTTCTTGCAGGAATTGTGGCGTGGGACGCCTACTGGCTGACCAAGCAACGTCGAGATGTTCCGGAGCTTGGTCAACTTCCCGGAGGAGGGTTTGCTTGGGAAAGTGAAGGGGTCCATGAGATGGTTCGTCAATGGGGCAACCTCGGTTCCATGGCGGCCATGATGGTGCTTCCGTGGGCGCTGCTCGAGGCCAGCAATACACCCGTCATCTACGCTATCTTGTGGGACGTGTTCCTCGGCCTTCATCTGATCTCCCTGATTATTCCGAAGCGCTATGCCATCACCTCGACTCATCTGTTTGCTGACGGTCAGCGCTATGCCTGGGAACGACTTCGTTTAGCTAACCGTCAGCCGAAGCGACGCATCATGCTGCTTCGAAATGGATGGGGCCCATTTGGCCCGTTGCCTCTTGGTGGGGCACCCGATTCATTGGGATTGGCTCGAGAATACATCAAAGCCATGGAGCAAGCGCGCCGTGGGCCGTCAGATCAACGGCAAAATGAGTGAACGGCAACCTCTTGTCCTTCCGTGCCAACCCACCGCTATGGAATGGACACGCAGCGGCGACGACTTGTTTGTGAGGTTGGACCCCGGGGAGGAAATTCATGCATCGCTCCAAGCTCTGGCTGACGAGGTTGGCTTTGATGCTGCAGCCATCACAAGCGGCATTGGCCGAACCCGTGAAAGCACCTACGGATACATGGACGACGACCATGTCTATCACCGGGTCACCCTCGAGGGAGGTACAGAACTCGTCACCCTCCAGGGCAACCTAGCCCGTCGGGAAACCGGTGAAGCCTTTACGCACATTCACGCCACCTTTTCCGATGACGATCTCAAACCCCACGCTGGGCACATGTTTTCCGCAACCGTTCACGTTGTTGCCGAAATTCACATGCGAATTTTAACCCATGCCATCATGACGCGATGCCCTCTTGAAAACAGCGAATTTGTTGCGCTCAAATTCAATTGACAGAAGAAGAAGCGATGCTTCATATCCTGTGCCGTGCCTCTTAGACTCATGAGCGAAGAAGCCTCTCCATCCAGTGGCCGTGACGCTCAAATAGACTCGCTAGCCGAACAAATCGCTCACCACTCAAACCTCTACTACAACCTAGCCAAGCCCGAAATCAGCGATGCAGAGTTTGATCGATTATGGGACGAACTCAAGGGCCTTGACCCGCATCATCCGCAGTTGAGTCGCGTTGGTGCGGACATCGCTCCTGGAAGCGTGAAAGTGGACCACTTATTCCCCATGCGCAGCCTCGATAAGGCCACAACGGCTGAGGAGTTGAACCATTTCGTAAACACCACCACTTCGGGTGCGACGCGATTCCTCTCCCAACCAAAGTTGGACGGGTCGGCGCTCTCGTTGGAATACCGAATGGGGCGACTTGTTCGAGCGGCAACCCGAGGGAGCGGCGAGCGTGGCGAAGACGTGACCCGAAATGCGCGAAAGATCGCCAACGTGCCACACAAGCTTCCTGTGGCTGTGGACGTGCACGTCCGAGGAGAAGTCGTGATGCCACTGGCCGTGTTTGAGGCCAAGTACAAGGACATCTCTCCAAATCCACGAAACCTCGCAGCGGGAGCGTTGCGTCAAAAGCACGCTGACGGGAAAGCGGACGCCTCGGATTTGGTCTTCCAGGCGTACGATGCCAAACTGCCGCTTGGAAAGGACCGACATCCAGACAGCGAGTCTGCGCCGTCGATGGAGAACGACACCGACCTGCTCGTATGGTTGGAGGATATCCTGGGAATTCTACCGGCTCCGTGGGAGGTGCATGAAGGAGAATCGCCCGCCCTGACCGCCTCTCTCATGGACGAAGCGACCCGATCATGGACACAAGAGCGGAGCGGCTATGCGTACGAAATCGACGGCGTCGTGTTCAAACTCGACCACCTCGCTCAGCGTGAGCGTTTGGGAATGACCGCCCACCACCCGCGTTGGGCTCTCGCCTGGAAATTCCCTCCCGAGGAAGCGTTTTCCGTCCTTCTTGACGTTGAATGGCAAACAGGGCGGACAGGAAACATCACGCCAGTCGCACGCATTGCTCCACAACGCGTGGGCGGGGTGACCGTCGAGAACACGACACTGCACAACGTAGGCGAAGTAAATCGTCTTGGCATCAACATCGGAGATAAGGTGCTCATTGTTCGACGTGGAGATGTCATTCCCAAGATCGAGCAAGCGCTTGGTCCAGCAAGCCCGGGCGACCTTGATGGTCGCTTTCACGCCTCTGGCGAACCTTTCAGTGGACAAATCCCCGTTCACAACTCCATTCCTATTCCCAACGCGTGCCCAGCCTGCGACGGTCAAGTGGAGTTGGAGGGTGCCTTTCTCAAATGTGTAAATCTCTTTTGTGTAGCCCGAACCAGTCGTTCAGTTCTGTATTGGTGTCGCGCTTTGGAACTTGATGGCGTGGGTGAAAAATTGGTCGAACAGATGCTGGATGCCCAACTCATCGCGTCCTGTGCTGATCTGTATCGCCTGACCCTTGATGGTCTTCTTGAACTCGAGCGCATGGGCGAGAAATCAGCCAACAACGTTCTCGCCGAGGTAGACAAATCCCGAACCATGAGCCTTGGAAAATTCCTCCATGCACTTGGACTCCCCGGTATCGGCCCTGAACTGGCCACGTCGCTTGCCTCAGTTCTGGGTGGCGCTCCCGGCCTTTTGCAGTGGCTTGAGGCAGCTCATGCTTCGGTGGGTGATGCAGCCTACGGCCCTGAAACCGGTGAGAACGGCAAGCCACATGCTCACAATCAAGCCATACGCACCATGCTCGAAATCGACGGTGTCGGTGAGATTGTGGCGTTACAATTTCGAGACGGCTTGGCACTACGCCTTTCTCTTGTCGAGGACCTCATTGGTTTACTCACCATTGAACAAGAAGAGGTGAAAACGACTTCAGGACCCTTCGTGGGCATGACCTTCTGTGTCACGGGGACGCTCTCTCTCCCTCGCAAAGAGATTCAACAAACCATTGTTGATGCTGGTGGTAAAATCGTTGGCAGTGTTTCAGCCAAACTCAGCGTCCTCGTTGCTGGCGAAAAAGCAGGCTCCAAACTCACGAAAGCCGCCAATGCCGGCGTTGATGTTTGGTCGGAGGATGACCTCAATGAGCGGTTGTCATCAGCAGTGGACTCCATCGATGAACCCCGCCAGAATGAGGGGCAATCTTCGCTTTCCGATTTCTCGTAATGTCTCAACCGTAGAGCATGGCGTTCGTTGCGGGACTGCTCTTCTGAGATTCGCCTGCAGATTCCATCAATGCACTGATTTGTGCTTCAAGAAGTTCGGCTTCGGCCAACAACGGTTCCTGTGGAAGGTCAATCGATGGTAAGAGGGTGTTGAGTTTCTCAATCAAGGCTGCAGCGGCACGGGCGTCTGGGAAGCGTGGGTCTGCTTCCACCATGATGGACATCGTCCCTAGTCCTCGGCGCGAGGCCTCACTGAGTATCCCAGCGTTCATGCCACGAATCACGCCAGTTTCCAACAACGGGATGTTCATTTCTTTTAGCATCGAACGAACGGTTTCATTGCACCCGATGCCCACCACGTCGATGCCTTCGGTGTCATCGTATTCCACCACGGGCTCAACGCCATCCATGCCGCTTTTCATGCCGCCCTTGGAAAACGCATCCACGACCACACCTGCGAGCAATTGGTGCTCCTTTGACCACTCAAAGAGCGCCCAGACAATTTTGTGGACCAGGGACTCGGGAACCACCATCTCACTCATCAATAGAATGACCTGATCGCAACCCTCAATGTTGCACTTTGGTTTTCCAGCGTAAGCTCGAATGGGCGGAAGAGGAACGCCTTGGTTAATCATGGCGAGTGCTGGAAGACGGTCGTCAACCAATCCTCCGACGAACTCCAAATCAAGGTGATCAATGAGGTAGTGCGCTACGATGCTTGAGACCATGCCAACGCTTGGAAAGCAGGCGATGACCATGGCGTTTTCATGTTCAATGGTCGCGTTGATACGTAGGCTTGGGCCATCCATGGCCTTGGGTGAGGCCCGATACCCTTCAACACTTTCCCCATCCGGGCACCAAACCTTCATCATGAACGGTGCTCACCTGTGCGGTATGGAGCAGAGTGCGACTGAACCTCCACGGTCGCACAAACTTTCACCTTCAGCGTGGAATCGCTACGAAACTTGTCCGAGGATGTATTGGCTAAGTCGCCAACGCCTCCCTCGTAAAGCAGGCATGGCTGCCTCGGTAGGAACCGCCGTTCATGCCTCCATCGAAGACCTCCTCAACATGGACCTGAAAGGCCGTGATGGAAAGGAAACGAACTGGCTTCCAATGGCGGCAGAAAGGGTCCTCAAGACTCGGTGGGATGAGGAGAAGGTCGTCTTCATGGCCACTCCTCGGCGGCCCGATTGGAAAGATGCAAAATGGAGTGAGGCGAAGAAGCAACAAAAAGGCGGCATCGTGCTTCTGCTGGACCATATTGGCGCCAAACATCTGGGTCATGAACAGGTTACGGTGGCTCTTTGGCGGCACCTCCAATCGCTCACCATTGCGGTGGAAGGCGAACTTGTGACCAGCGACGGTCGTCTCATGGGTCGGCTCGATCTGCTGTTTGCCGACGTTGACGATGCCGGTCAATTGCAGGGTTGGCTGGTGGCCGATTTGAAGACCGGACGTGCCCCCACCGAGGAACTGAAACCCGAAGTGAACCGGCAATTGCGAATGTACCGTGATATCCTGCTGGCGAACAACCCCTCTGCGCCACCCGTTCGAACTGAAGGGTGGTACACCAAAACGGCCTCAAAGTGGACCGCAAAAGGTGGCAGCGTTCTGGAGCAAGCCTACGCGGCTTGGGAAGCCACCCAGCCGACAACCATGCCCATGGACCCGACCCCAGGTATCGACAGTTGTGGAGGATTTTGTGATTGGAAGGCTTGGTGTCCACACTGGTGGACATGGCGGCAGGACTCAGGCACGCTCCACCAAGGTGATTTTTGTGATGCAGTGGTCCTCCTCCATCGGTACGAGGCCACCTCTGGGGCGGCTGTATTGGAGTTGTGTGAACCCTTGAACGAGACAGGCAGGGCCATTCCTACAGGGCAACAGGTTTCGGCCCGATTTGATGGTCGGGGCAAAGACGTTCTCGAAACCCTTCAACAAAGTGGCCATCAGGGCCCCATCTTCCTCGGTTCTGTTATGACTGGACGAGGGAGTTGGCGTATCGGTCCTTGGTGCGATGTCCTTCCTTGGTCGCCGTTCCCTGACGGTGAACCGTATGAACGTCCGGAATCATGAACGCAGATGTTCTTTGATTCGTGCCTGCGTTTCCGGACAATCAAGGCCTTTTGGTGACAACAGCCACCCGATGTAGGACGGGTCGTTTGACTGAATCTCGCGAACATAGCGCCCTCGATGGCGGCCGAAAGCAAGCACCAATTCATCACCGTCTTCTCTGACCTTCCCCATGGAATCGACGGGCACTAAATCATCCAACCCGCGGCCCAACTCGGAGGCATCCTTTGCACTGTCACCGTGAGCAATCCATCGTTCAAGTTCCGGTATTGATCGGCGGAAAGCACCCGCATGCTCTACACTTAGCCGCCAAAAGAGCAACATGGTGGCAGCAGCATCGGCAGCAGCGGTATGTGCTGCCTCAAGGCGAATACCGTAGCGCTGACACATCGCTCCAAGCCTGTGTGGCCGGGGCAACTTTAGACGACGAACGAGTTCAAGCGTGTCCATTATGGCTTTTGGCTGGGGGGCCAAACGCCCCATTCGGAGGAATTCCGTCTTCAACATGGCGTAATCAAAACTTCGAACGTTATGACCAACCAAGATGGCCCCATCAATGAGTTCGGCCAGTTCCTCAGCGACCTGAGAGAGCGGAGGCTTGTCTCGGACATCGTCGTTGTAGATACCATGGATTCTGCTTGCTTCTAGAGGAATACGAACGGGGGGTTTGACGATCCTTTCCACGTTCACGGCGGTTCCATCGGCCAAGGTGCCGATGAGAGCGTATTGGACGATTCGATCGTTGTTGGTAGAGGTCCCGGTGGTTTCAAGGTCAAAGGCAAGTACCTTCTCTCCCTCAAAAAGGTCCTGTGCCATAAACAACAAACGCAGGGCACCCCCTTTGAACATCACTCTCAAACATCATGACTTTCTCGGTTTGCCATGGGTCTGCGAGATTGGTTTAAACCGAAACCATCTGAACCAGCCGTTGAGGTGGATTCCACATCATCTGTGGAGACCTTGGTCGATGACGAGGAAGCCTTTGCCAAAGTCAGAGCAGCAAAAGCAACCGAAGCGTTGTCGTTGTTTGACGAGGACGACCCTCTTCCAACGGCTGAACGTCCGATTGTGGCTCCGTACGATGCAAGCGAGGCGGGCACGGATGAGTTATTTGCCGAAGAGGGCGAAAGTTTCACCAACGTCGATGAACTTGAAATCGATGACGTCGGGGAGCTTGAAGACCCATACCTCTCGGCCATCGTTGAAGGAGATGTACCTGAAACGGTGGTCTTTGACGATGAAGAAAAAGGGCGGTCTGTTTAATCCATCATCCCGAACCATTAGAAAGGGAGAGGTAAGCCTTTCAATTATGGTGGGCATGCGTTCAGAGCGAATCTTCGCCATGCTCGCCGCTCACGTGATGCTTCTGAGTCTTGTTGCTGGATGCATTGGTGCGCTTGACAACACGGTTGATCCGCGGGCTACGCTTGAAGCCTATCCGACCCTCATTCAGGAGGGAGAGATGGTCACGTTGGATGCCAGAGATTCTTCGCCGGTTGAAGGCGTCATCACCAACTATGTTTGGGACTTCGGCGATGGCACCACGGCTGAGACGGTGGTTGGCTTTACCTCGCACAGTTATCTGTCGTATGGACAGTACACCGTCCGTATCACTGTCACCAACGACCAAGGCGGCACCGACGACGCCCTCGCCACCATCATTGTGAATGGCGCTCCAAGCGTCAACATTTCCATGCCATCCATCGTACGCGCTGGAGATGCGGCCCTTCTTGACGCTTCAGCATCCTTCGATCCGGAAGGCAACGAACTGTCATACCAATGGGATTTGAACACCCTTGAGGACAGCGATGGAGACGGAAATCCAAGCAACGATGCCGACGAAACCACCAAAACCGTCTTGCTCGACACGTCAATGTCCGGATTCATCTATGGGTCCTTGCGAGTCGACGATGGGGCTGGAGCAATGGCCATTGAATCGTTTGAAATCAACGTCACCACCCGAACGTTCCAAGTGACATGGATCACAGAAACGTATGAGGTTTCATGGGACGAATACCTTGAGCAGGGCGACTCATGGTCGGGCAACATGACGCCCGGGGACATTGGCCGAGTTATGTCGTTCAATGCCATCTTGGAACTTGACCAAGACGTAGCTCCTCCGCACGACAACTTCACACTTGCTGTGAACATCGTTGAGGACAATTACAATCGACGGGTGGCGACCGAGCCCGGCAATTATTCAACCAACGAACCTGCACGTGCAGAGATGTCCGAAGAGGGCATGAACTCGCGGGGCGAGGACGGCATGTACACCTCCGACTCAGCTGAGGACTTGCTCCGTATGTTGTTGAACTCAAGGGAAAGCGGGAACGGACAAGGCACTTGGGTTTGGACGGTTGTCGCTCAACAATCCGACCCAGATGCGTTCATTGGTGAAATTGATCCTGACCCGGGCAATGACTGGACATTAACGGTGGAAGTCATCGTCATGCGCCCTTCACTGACCGAGGTTGCTCTTGGTACGACCAGCGAGCAATAGCGAAAGGGGTATGAAGCGGAGCCGTTTGGCAAGGGATGGTTACGATGGTGGATACAGTAGAAATCGGACGCATTACGCTTCGAGATACGCTTTCATTGGATCTTTCGGTTTGGATGAATCACCCGGACGATTGGGATTTCCGCCCCCTGCTCAGTTATGCTGGAACGACCTTGACCATCACCTGCGCCAACAAAGGCGTCGTGCTGGCCACTGCCGAACTGGATGAGGAGCAAGATGAAGCCCTTCAACGTGATCGTTTGGCTGAACTCCGTGTGAAGTTCCAAGTCCATGGGATGCACGGGCGCCTCAAGGACATCCACCCGATCATTGCCGATGGTAAGGCCAAGAAACTCGCCACGGCCAACTGGAAGACGACTCAACCTGTCAAATTCGAGTGAACTCCCAACGAATCTTTGATAATGGTTCAAGCCGTTTTGTCGGTTTATGCCTCACCCACCAGGAAAAGGAAGTCAAAAACAGGCACGTTTTGAGCGTCTGGCCAACGAAGTTCGCAAGTTTGTGTA
>VMHT01043511.1_pt1 | contig 12169 bp, 11 predicted proteins | sample 4693611 | NCBI WGS metagenome assembly VMHT01 (sample SAMN12280063, study PRJNA550983) | marine metagenome | isolation source: seawater sampled from same location over 5 years 0.02-0.2 micron viral filtrate | place: USA: collected off the coast of southern California halfway between the port... ...
TCTCGATCCGATTGACCGCCTTGGTGAGAATCGAGTTCAAACCCTGCGGGCCTTCGCCGCCACGACGCCCTCGCTCGGCGATGGCGAAGATTTCCTTCTCTGCCGACTCAAGCAGATCGGCCGCAGTCAGCCCCTGGGTATCAAAACCCATACCGGTAATCATGTCGCCGGCGCGTATCAGCTGACGCATGATCGATCGTTCGCGAACGATGTCTGCGTACGCCCTGATATTGGCCGCCCCAGGGATATCCGCTGCGAGATTGCCGAGATAGCTCGCACCACCGGCCTTGTCGAGCAGACCACGGCTACGCAGCCATTCGGTCAACGTGACCAGATCGCGCGGCTGACCGGTATCGGCCAGGTCTGCCAGGCCGCGAAACAGCAGACGATGGTCTTCGCGATAGAAATCCTCTTCGTTGATACGCCCGGCGACCTCGTCCCAGGCGCGCTCGGACAGCAACAATCCGCCGATCACCGATTGTTCGGCCTCGATGGAATGCGGGGGCAGCTTGGCTTCGGCCATGGCTTATCGCCTGTTTACGCTAACGAAGAAAGACTCGCCGGCAAGCGCGCGGCGAGAGTGAAGCTGGAGTTTACGCAAGGCACCGACCAAAAAAAACGCCGCCCGAAGGCGGCGTTTTCGATCAGGCACAGAATGCCTCGACTGATCGCTGCGATCAGTCTTCGCGCTCGCCCAGCGGCGCATCGGCTTCGGTACCGGTTTCGTCAGCCGGCTCGCCGGCATCTTCAACACGTTCGCCTTCCATTTCGTCGGCGCTCGCATCCAGATCGGCATCTTCGGCGGCTTCATCAGCCGCACGACGCGGCGGCATGTTGATGCCCATGTCGGTCTTCTGGGCGACGATCACGGTGACCTCGACCTCGACCTCGGCATGCAACTGCAGAAGCGCCGTGTACTCACCGACGACACGAATGGTGCCTTCCGTAAGTGTGACTTCCTTCGGATTGACCTCGACGCCGTCTTCCGTGATGGCGTCCGAGATTTCCTGCGGGCCAACCGAGCCGAAGAGCTTGCCTTCGTCACTCGCACGCATGGCAATGACGTATTCCTTGCCCTTGAGCTGATCGGCACGCGCCTGGGCCCGGTCTTCACGCTCTTGGGAAGCGGCCTGCAACTCGGAGCGACGCTCTTCGAAGACAGCCAGGTTGGCCTTGGTGGCCGGCAGCGCAATGCCACGCGGCATCAGGTAGTTACGGCCGTAACCCGGACGGACGCTGACGGTATCGCCCAGGTCGCCGAGGTTGCGGACTTTCTGTAGCAGAATGACTTCCACGGGTGCCTCCTAGGACGAATGCCGATCGGTGTACGGCAGCAGCGCGAGGAAACGCGCACGCTTGACCGCGGTGGACAGCTGGCGCTGATAGCGCGCTGCGGTACCGGTGATACGGCTGGGAACGATCTTGCCGGTTTCGGTGACGTACTGCTTGAGGGTCTCGATATCCTTGTAATCGATTTCCTCTACGCCTTCGGCGGTGAATTTACAAAAGCGACGGCGACGGAAAAAACGGGCCATGTTCGAAACTCCTTAGCTGGCGTTGGCAGCAGGCTTGCGTTCGCCGCGATCTTCGGCGTTCTTGGCAAGCGGTGACGGGTCGGTATCGGCCTTATGACGGGCGATCACCAGATGACGCAACACGGCGTCGTTGAAACGGAACGCGTCTTCGAGTTCCTCACGGGCCGCCTGCGAGCACTCGACGTTCATCAGAACGTAGTGCGCCTTGTGGATCTTGGTGATCGGGTAGGCCAGCTGACGACGGCCCCAGTCTTCATGACGATGAATCGTACCGCCATCGTTTTCGATCATGCCGCGATATTTTTCAACCATCGCCGGCACTTGTTCGCTCTGGTCCGGATGAACCAGAAACACGATTTCATAGTGTCGCATTGTGTTTCCTTTCGGGTTGCAGCCCCCGGTACGATCGACTTCGATCTGCCGTGGAGCAAGGACTGCGGCGAGAACGCCGCGAGGCGCGGTAGTCTAAGGGCTTGGCCCGCCTAACGCAACGCGGGGCCTGGCGGATATCAGACCTTTGATATGGCGCGGCGCTGGCGCAGCGCTTCGAACAGGGCGACGCCGGTCGCCACCGATACGTTCAGACTTTCCACATCCCCTGCCATGGGAATCGAAACCAAAGCATCGCACTGACGGGCGGTGAGTTCGCGAATGCCTTTCTCTTCCCCGCCGGCCACCAGCACGAGGCGCTCCGGCAGCGCTTCGTCATAAAGAGAATGGTCGGCTTCGCCGTCGAGGCCGACAGCCCAGAAGCCCTCTTCCTGCAAACGCGCGATCGCGCGCGTGAGGTTGGTAACCGGCACGAAGGCGACCCGCTCTGCCGCGCCGGCGGCGACCTTGCGCACCGCAGCGGTCAATCCCGCCGCGCGTTTGCGCGGTGCAATCACGGCAGTGACCCCGGCTGCGGCCGCGCTGCGTAGACAGGCGCCGAGGTTGTGCGGATCCTGAACCTGGTCGAGGGCGAGCACCCAGGGGCGCTCGACGCTGGCCAGCAGGGCCGGCAGATCGGATTCGCGTTGTTCCTGTGCGAGCGCCTGTTCGGCGATACAGCCCTGATGGCGTACGTTTGGCAGCATCGCATCCAGCTTGCCCATGTCGGCGCTTGCAATCGCCACACCACGTGCACCGGCAGCCTGTCGCAATGCATCCGCGCGGCCGTCCCGGCGCCCGCTGGCCAGCCAGATGCATTTCAAGGCGCGCTCTTTTTCGAGCGCGCTCATCACCGCGTGAAAGCCACCGATCAAACCCTGGTCCTGCGCGTCCGTCATCCGGCCACCCTCTTCGTCACGATTCAACAAACTCAGGCCAGAACTGAAGAAGCCCGGCAGTACCGGGCTTCTTCAATCACTGGCACCAGCCAATCCGATTCGATTACGAGCCCAGATACGGCGGCTCGGAGAAGGCCTGCGATTCTTGGCCTTCCACGATCGGCTTGATCACGACATCCACACGACGATTCTCGGCACGGCCGGCCTCGGTGTGGTTGGTCGCAATCGGTTGCGATTCGCCACGGCCCCACGTCAACACGCGCTGGGAATCGACGCCGCGACCGGTCAGGAACTGCGCCACAGCCTGAGCGCGCTGCTGCGAGAGCTTCATGTTGTACTGCTCGCTGCCGGTGCTGTCGGTATGACCCACCACGTGAATCGCGGTCTTGTCATAGTCTTTCAGGGTTTCGGCGATCTTGTTGAACGTCGTCTGGGCATTGCCCGACAACGTCGAGCTATCGACCGCGAACGAGGCATCGCTGGCCACACCGATCTTGAGCGCATCGCCATCGAGACGGGTGACATCGAGCATGTCGCGTGCCTGCTCGGCCGACAGCTTCTGGTCGAGTTCTTTTTTCTGGTTATCCATATACCGACCGGTCGCGCCGCCGGCCAGCGCACCGACCGCGGCGCCGATCGCGGCGTTGGTGCCAGACTTGTCACCTAGCTGCGAGCCGGCGATTCCGCCCAGCACAGCGCCCACACCGGCGCCAATCTTGGTCTTGCGGTTCGGATCGCCTGCACAAGCGGTCACGAACAGGGCCGTGCACAACAGTGCGACCAACATGATTGCGGAATTCTTTCGGGTCATGGACCGGTTCATCAACGTTTACCTCGCTTACTTTGACGGCGCGACTTGCCAGACGACTTGCTCTTGTCGGACTTGCCGGCATTCGGCTTGGACGCCGGTTTGCCGCGTTTGCTGGCCGCGCTATCCGGCTCGACCAGTTCGAAATCGATCTTGCGCTCGTCGAGATCGACTCGCGCAACCTTGACTTTCATTTTGTCGGCCAATCGGTGTACCACGCCTGAACGCTCACCGCGCAGACAGCGCGACTGGGCATCGAAATGGTAATAGTCGTTCGACAAGCTGGAAACATGCACCAGGCCCGTGGCGTAGATGCCGTCGAGCTCGACAAACAACCCGAACGCGGTCACACCCGTGACCGTGCCCTCGAACGTCTGACCCAACGAGTCGCTCATGTATTCGCACTTGAGCCAGTCGTCGACATCGCGGGTGGCATCGTCGGCACGTTTTTCCGCTTCCGAACACACGGTGCCGAGACTTTCCATGGCGCCGACGTCGTAGTCGAAGGTCTTGGGCTTGCCGCGCGCTTCCAGATGTTTGATCGCCCGATGCGCCAGCAGATCCGGATAGCGACGAATCGGCGACGTGAAATGGGCGTAGTTTTCCAGCGCCAGGCCGAAATGGCCATCGTTATGCGGGGTATAGACCGCACGCGAGAGGCTGCGCAGCATCACCGTCTGAATCAGGTGCGCATCGCTGCGATCGGCCACCGAGGCCAGCAAGGTCGCGTAGTCCGCCGCCTGCGGATCGCTACCGCCCGGCAAGGACAAGCCGCGCTCGGCAAGAAAGGCACGCAAGTCTTCAAGCGCATCCGCAGCAGGGCCGCTATGCACGCGGTAAAGTAGCGGCATGCGTTTTTTCGACAGATGCGTGGCCGTGGCGACGTTCGCCGCGATCATGCATTCCTCGATGATCTTGTGCGCGACATTGCGCTCGGTCGGCACGATGCGCTGGATCTTACGATCCTCGTTGAAAATGATGCGTGTCGCCGTGGTTTCGAACTCGATCGCGCCCCGCTCGCGGCGCTCGGCGAGCAACGCCTCATAGAGACCATTCAGATTAGCCAGCGGCTTGGCCAGATCGCGATAGCGTTCCGGCATGTTCTCCGGGTTTTCGAGCCAGTCGGCCACCTGCTCGTAGAGCAAACGCGCATGGGAACGAATCACCGCCGAATAAAACCGGCTCGAGCGCATGCGGCCCTGTTTGTCGAGACGCATCTCGCAGACCAGTGCCAAACGGTCGACATCGGGGTTGAGCGAACACAGCCCGTTGGACAAGGCCTCGGGCAGCATCGGCACGACATGATCGGGAAAATAGACCGACGTCGCGCGGCGCTGGGCCTCTTCGTCCAAGGCCGAGCCCGGCTTGACGTAGGTGGAGACATCGGCGATCGCGACCCACAGGCGCCAACCGCGAGGCGTCTTGCGCGCATAAACCGCGTCGTCGAAATCACGCGCATCGGCGCCGTCGATGGTGACCAGCGGCAGATCACGCAGGTCGGTGCGCCCTTTCTTGTCGGCCTCGGCGACGGCATCGCCGAATGCCTCGGCTTCCGAGAGCGCTTCGCTCGGCCACTCATACGGAATGGCGTGCGAGCGCATGGCGATATCGATCTCCATGCCGGGCGCCATTCGATCGCCCAGCACTTCCACCACCGCGCCAATCGGCTGCACGCGCTTGGACGGCGGCTCGACGATACGCACGGTCACCATCTGATTATGTTCGGCGCCGTTGCGGTCGGCGTCCGGCACACGGATATCGTGGGCGATACGGGCGTTATCGGGCACGACGTGACATACGCCGCGCTCTTCGACAAACCGGCCGACCACGCTTTCGTTGACGCGCTCGAGCACCTCGGCAATACGGCCTTCGCGGCGACCGCGATGGTCGCGCCCAACGATGCGTACGACCGCACGATCGCCGTGCATGAGCAGGCGCATCTGACGCGGGTTGAGAAAGACGTCGTCCTGCTCGCCGTCATCGGGGATGAGAAAGCCGAAGCCGTCCCGATGGCCCTGTACGCGCCCACGGACAAGATCCATCTTGTCGAGTGGGCCCAGCGCGCCGCGTCGATTTTCCAGCAACTGGCCGTCGCGCAACATGGCGCGCAGGCGGTGCTCGAACGCCTCGGCGGCGTCGTCGGTCAACGCATAAAGCTCGGTAAGCTCGGCCCAGGTCATGGGCCGGCCGGCATCGGCCAGGTCGTCGAGCACAAGCTGGCGGCTTGGCACCGGTTTGGCGTAACTGCCTTTTTCGTGTTTGAACTGCGGATCGCGGTCGCGCCAGTCGGCGCTACCGCTCGTTTTCTTATTCAATATTTTGCTCCATATCCGCGCACGATACCGCAACTGCGCGCATGCACAAGCAACGATTGATTACGGTGATTGACAAGCGCCGGGGCAATCGCTAAATTGCGCGCTCTTCGGGCCCAGGTGGCGGAATTGGTAGACGCGCTAGCTTCAGGTGCTAGTGACCGAAAGGTCGTGGAGGTTCAAGTCCTCTCCTGGGCACCAAGCTCGAATTAAAGACTCGCGATACGGTATATCCGACCGCGAATCGATCGAAAGCTGCGCTCGAGAGCGCGGCTTTTTTTATGCCTGTTCAGGTTGTGCAGCTGAGACCAGCGCGCTTAAATGCGTTTTAATACTGCGGCCGCCATCATCAGCAGCCGCAGCAAATAGCCATACCTAGCTGGCGAACGGATCGCGCAACACGATCGTATCCGCACGATCCGGACCAGTGGAAACGACGTCTATCGGCGTACCGACGATTTCGGTCAGACGGTCAAGATAGTTGCGGGCGGCTTGCGGCAGCTGGTCGTACTCGCGCACGCCCACAGTGGACTCTTTCCAGCCCGGCATTTCCTCGTAGACCGGTTCGCAGCGCGAGAGCGCATCGGCGCCCAGCGGCGGCACCGTGATGATTTGGTCGTCGCAGCGATAGCCGGTACACAGCTGGATCGCGTCCAGGCCATCGAGCACATCCAGCTTGGTGATGCACAAACCGGACAGGCTGTTATTAAACGCTGCGCGGCGCAGGCCTACGGCATCGAACCAACCGCAACGGCGTGCACGGCCGGTCGTCGCACCGAACTCCGCGCCCTTGGAGGCAAGATGCCGACCGTTGGCATCGTCGAGCTCGGTCGGGAACGGGCCAGAGCCCACACGCGTGGTGTACGCCTTGACCACGCCCATCACATAGTCGAAATAGACCGGGCCCACACCGGTGCCCGTGGCCGCTCCGCCCGCGGTGGTGTTCGACGACGTGACATACGGATAAGTGCCGTGATCCACATCGAGCAGCGCGCCCTGAGCACCTTCGAACAGGATCGATTCGTCGGCCACATAGGCTTGGCGCAGCAATTCGGCGACGTCGGCCACCATCGGTGTCATTTCCTCGGCGAAGCGCAGGCAATCGTCGAGCGTGGCCTGAAAATCCACCGGCGCCACGTTGAAGTAGTTCTTGAGCACGAAGTTGTGGAAATCCAGCGCTTCGCCAAGCTTGGAGGCCAGCATCTCGCGCCGGAACAGATCCCCCACACGGATGGCACGCCGGGCCACCTTATCTTCGTACGCCGGGCCGATACCGCGCCCGGTGGTACCGATCGCGGTCTTGCCGCGCGCGGCTTCGCGCGCCTTGTCCAGGGCAATATGGCTGGGCAGGATCAACGGGCAGGCCGGGCTGATGCGCAAGCGGCTGCGCACCGGCACACCGCGCGCCTCGAGCTTGGCCATTTCCTCCACCAAGGCCTCAGGGGAAAGCACCACGCCGTTGCCGATGTGACAGGTGACGCCGTCATGCAGAATGCCTGAGGGAATCAGGTGCAGCACCGTTTTCTCACCGTTGATTACCAACGTGTGACCGGCGTTATGCCCACCTTGAAAGCGAACCACGTGACGCGTGCGGTCGGTAAGCAGATCGACGATCTTGCCCTTGCCTTCGTCGCCCCACTGGCTGCCGATGACGATGACACGTTTGCCCATGACTAATCCTTGCTCGGGGAGGTCGTTGAAGACAGCGGCCGCACGTCCCAGCGGCCGTCGATATATTCGAGTGTGCGATCACAGCCATCGTCGATGGCATCGCCCGTATCGGAGGTGGCAACAATGACGCGTTCGCCGGTCGCGCGCAGGCGACGCACGCTGGCGAGCAGTTCGGGATCGCTGCCGGCCGGCGCATGAATCGCACCGCCCTGAACGCCACCGTCGAAATGCCCGAGCGCCGCCAGCAGGTTGAGGTCGGCCGAAAAACCGGTGGCCGGCCGTGGCCGGCCAAAGGCTGTACCGACGTTGTCGTAGCGCCCGCCGCGGGCCAGCTCGCGGCCGAGCCCCGGCGCAAAGGCGGCATATAGCAGACCGGTCTTGTACCGGTAGCCACGCAGCTCGGCCAGATCGAGAAACAGCGGCACCTGCGGATAATGGTTGGCGAGCAGTTCGATCATTTCGCCCAGCCGATCGAGCGCGGCGTCGATACCGGGGTCAATTCCGGCAAGCGCATCCCGCGCGTCGGCAAGGACACTGGGCGCGCCGTTGAGCTCGATCAGATGACTGAAACGTGCATGGCTCTGCGCGTCGAGCCGGCCGGACGCGGCCAGCGCATCAAGATCCGGCCGCGACTTGCGCTGCACCACATCGAAAAGCTGGGGCTCGAGATCGCTCGGCATTTCTGCGTGCGCGACCAGGCGTCGATAGATCGCGACATGGCCCAGATCCAGGCAGGCATTATCGATACCCATCAGGCCGAGCGTTTCGAGCATGAGCGACACGATTTCCAGATCGCTGTCGATATGCGCATCGCCGAATTTTTCTGCGCCGACCTGCAGCGGCTGACGCGAACCGCCCGGTTCTTCTGGGCGCGTACGCAGAATGCTGCCGATATAGCAGTAGCGGGCCGGGCCCGTCGCCGCCAGACGATGCGCATCGATACGCGTGGCCTGCGTGGTCATGTCCGAGCGGACACCCATCATGCGGCCATTGAGCTGATCGGTGAGCTTGAAGGTCTGCAGGTCGAGCTCATGACCTGCGCCGGTCAGCAGCGAGTCGAGATATTCGATCAGCGGTGGCCGGATGAGGTCGTAGCCCCAGCGCCAGTACAGATCGAGGAGTTGCCGGCGGGCGGATTCGAGGCGCCACGACTCCGGCGGCACCATTTCCTGTACGCCCTCGGGCAGAAGCCAGCGGTTGGATTGCATCGCGTTTCGACGTCTTTAATCAATGAATGAATTGCAGTAGCACCGCGCCCAAACCGATGAGCACCCCGCCGAACACGCGCAGGCTGCGGCCGTCGACATCCGACAGCCGCAACATCATCTCACGCCAGCGCTCGGGGGCGAGAAATGGCATCAAGCCTTCTATCACCAGCACCAGCGCCAGCGCGCGCAACAAGTCCGGCCACATGCCAGCGGCTACGGGCTCGAAGCGGCGTTCGACGCGCTCGGGTTGAAGTAGCGGAACAGCTGGCCGTCCGGACGCAACAGCATCAGATCGTCGCTGCCCAACGCATCGCGATAGAGCTGCAGACTCCGATAGAAGCTGTAGAACGTCGGATTCGCCTGATACGCATTGGCATAGAGTTCTGCGGCGCGTGCATCGCCCTCACCACGAATCACCTGACCCTGGCTGTAGGCATCGGCCAGAATGATCGTGCGTTCGCGCTCGGCGTCCGAACGAATCTCCTGGGCCGCCGCGTCACCCTGGGCGCGTAATGTACGAATGACTTCCTGACGCTCCGAGCGCATACGCTCGTAAACGGACTCGCTGACTTCTTCCGGCAGATCGAGACGCATGATACGTACATCCTCGATCTCGACGCCGAGTTCCTTGGCGTCCTGATTGGCCTGAACCTGGACCGCCGCGACGATTTCGTTGCGATCGTCGCCCACCGCCTGACGAATCGTGCGCTTGGAGAATTCAGCCAGCAGATCGTTCTCGACGATTTCAGTCAGCAGGTCGCGCGTGCGCTGCTCCTGACCCTGCGTCGACAGATAATAGTCGACGGTATCGTTGATCCGCCACTTCACATAGAAGTCGACCGCGAGGTTCTTGTTCTCCGACGTCAGAACGCGCTCGATTTCCTCGGTGAACGTCATGACACGACGATCGAAGGAATGCACGGTCTGAATGAACGGGATCTTGAAATGCAGTCCCGGCTCGTAGTTCTGGCCAACGATCTCACCTAGCTCGACCACCACGACGCGCTCACGCTCGTCGACGATGAAGGCAGAGTCGAGCGCGGTATAGCCGATGATGAGAACGACGATGATCGCGAAAATATGCTTGGGGCTCATGAGTTGCGGTCCCGGCTGCGAAGACTGTCGGACGAACGGCTGGTGGACGACGGTCTGTTGTCGTTCGAACCGCTGTCGGCCGTGCCGGCGCTATTGCCGCTGTCACTACCCTGGCTGCCGTTCATGCCATCGTTGGCCGCATTCTCGACCTGTTTATTACGACGCGAATCGTTGAGCATCTTTTCCAGCGGCAGATACATCATCGGCCCATTGCCGCCCTGCTCCGCCAGAATCAGGTTGGCATTGGACAGCACGTCGCCCATCGTTTCGAGATACAGGCGTTCGCGGGTCACGTCCGGCGCCTTCTCGTACTGTGCGAGCAGATCGGTGAAACGCTGCGCTTCACCCTTGGCCCGTGCCGTCTTCTGCTCGCGATAACCGCGTGCGTCCAGCATGATTCGGGCCTTCTCACCCTGGGCACGAGCCACGATGTCACGCGCATAAGCCCGGGCAATGTTCTTCTTGCGCTCTTCTTCCTCACGCGCCTTGATGGCCTCCTCGAACGCGCCCTGAACCTGCTCGGGCGGCTGCGAGTACTGCACGTTGATCGCTACGACATCGACACCGGCGTCGTAGCTCGACAGGGTGCTCTGCACGATCTTGCGTACGTTCTCGGGCAACGCGGCACGCGAACGATCGGTGATTTCGGGATAGCTTTCCTGCTGCGCCTTGATCTCGTCGACCAGCTTGTCGTCGACACCCTGCAACGCGTCCTTTTCGGCCGGCTGACCGGAGCCTTCCTTGAGATCGACGTTCTGCAACGCACGATCCTCGAGCTCCTCGACCTGCACGCCTTCCTGGATCACCTGATTCATGCGACTGGTGCCCACGATTTCACGCACGGCCGAACGCAGCACCTGCTCGACCGTCGCATCCGGTTCGCGCAGCTGAAACAAGTAGTTCATCGCATCCGAGATGCGATATTGCACGGCCACTTCGACCTCGACGATGTTCTCGTCCTTGGTCAGCATGACCGCGCGGTTCTTGGCGCGACGCACCTGCTGCGTATCGACCTTGTAAACGCGGTCGACCGGGTACGGGATACGCCAGTGCCAGCCCGGGCCCTGGGTCTGGGTATAGTCGCCAAACCGCAGGACAACGCCTTTTTCGCCCGGCTGCACGACATACAGACCGGTCGCAAGCCAGATCACCAGGGCGATCGGGATAATGAACAACAAGATCGCCGGGCTCGGACCGCCCGCGCCGCCGCTGCCACCGCTTTCGGGGCCGCCACTGCCGCCCTTGTTACCGGACATGCGCGCACGGAACTTGCGCCAGATCTGGTCCAGATCGGGCGGGCCGCTGCCGTTGTTCTTGTTGCCACCACCCCAGGGGTCCTGACCCTTGCCGGGCTCATTCCAGGCCATATCAGCAAGCTCCGGTTTCAGTCGTGTACAGATCGCAATTGCGCTCTACGTCGGCACGCCCGGCGAGGGCCTGGCGCGCTGGCGCTGAAATTGCCTGGGCCGCCCGTCGGGGCGATCGCGTTATCGATCGTTCATTTGCCATGAGCAAATCTGTTATTTCCTCTACATTGCCAGGCGCACACAGACCGCGGCGTGACCACACGCGACTGGAACGGGGGTTTAAACGCCGACGTCGGGCGAAAGCGCGATTCTATCGACCCCCCGTACCCCTGTCGAACGCCTGTGGCGCATACATCGAAGGCGTTCAAGCCCGCGCCCCTTGAACTGTCGTAACTCCTACGCAGACGTGGGCATTGAAGATGCCGGGCCTGACGAGGCCATACGCGCCGCGCGGCGCTCGACGAGCACGTCTTCGAAAACCAGCCCGGCCTGGGCCACGATACGCTCCAGATCGCTTTGCGATGCGGTCACCGTAAGTCGGCTCGCGCCGTCGTCATCGTAGCTTTCGTCATCGACGACACCCAGCTCGAACAACGCCGAGCGCAAACGCCCGGCCGCCGCTGGCACCTTGAGCACACCCGCAATCATATCGGGATTGCAGAAATCAGCCAGCACGGCGCGCAGATCGTCCACGCCTTCACCACTCGCAGCCGACAACCAGACGCGCAGCGGCCGACCATGGGCATCGGTTTCTATACGCGCGGATTCATCCTCGATGAGATCGACCTTGTTGAAGACCTCGATCTGGGGCACCTCGCCGGCGCCGATCTCGTCCAACACGTTATTGACTTCGCGTGCGTGCGCGCGGCGCTCGACATCCGCCGCATCGATAACGTGCAGCAGAACATCGGCCTCCCGAGTTTCCTCGAGCGTCGCCTTGAACGCGGCGACCAGTTCATGTGGCA
>VMHT01064325.1_pt1 | contig 12169 bp, 17 predicted proteins | sample 4693611 | NCBI WGS metagenome assembly VMHT01 (sample SAMN12280063, study PRJNA550983) | marine metagenome | isolation source: seawater sampled from same location over 5 years 0.02-0.2 micron viral filtrate | place: USA: collected off the coast of southern California halfway between the port... ...
GCTTCTTTTAGAAAGTTATCTTCAGAAGACGACTTGTTTAAACAAAGCATAGATGATCAAAAACTTGAAATAACAAAAGCTAAAGATCGCGTTGTGAATATTTACGGTGATGCAATCGAGGATGCTGCTCCCAACAAACAAACAGCCTTTGAGTATCTGCACTACAGGCAGAACCAAGGAAGAGTTGGTGTGGATGATGGCAGGTTTAACACTCTGGCAACTAGGTTTTCTCAAGATCCAATAAATTTTTCAGACGGATCTGTAGGATTTCAGGATGTGGCCCCAGAGTTCACTAATCCTTTGCCGTTTGAAACACAGGATCAAGTTGCAAGATACCAGCTTCATCAGATGATTAAGAAAGCTGCTGATGACGGATCGACTCGTTTCTACATTCCTGACTATCGTGACATATTTGCAAAGCGAGAATTAGAGGAAGACATTTTGCCAGCCTATGTATCGAGATACAAGACTCCGCAGGAAAAGGTCATAAAGGAACTGAAGCAAAAGTATCCGGGCATTGATATTGGAACCGTGGACACAGTTCAACCTGTCTTGAAAGATCCTCTTGGAAATGTAGCCAAAAAACCTGACGAAATACCATTTAGTGAAGGCATGACGAGAGAAGATTATGAATTACGGGTCAGGACTCAACAGGAAAACTTCAAGACGGCACAACCCGAGCATGAATTTCCAATGACCTACATCGATCTAACACCGTTGCAGGCTAAACCATCACAGGTCCGCAGATACAAGCGCGGCGGCAAGGTTGACATGCGTTCTGGTATCGGTGACTTATTTAAGGTATATTCGTGAAATGACAGGCAAAGATAAAGAGATTCGCACAGACGGGCGCACAGACAAACAGATCCGTACTATTGCCATTAGCGGTCAGATAAGCAATCTGACTAACAACCAGTATGATCGGTTTGTTGATCACATAGAGCCAGCATTGTACAACAGACAGAACAAGCGCGGTGGCGGCATGATCCGACCTCAAAGATTCAAAGGAGTATTCTAATGAGCGACAAGAAAAAGAAAAAAAAGGTTGTTCGGGCAACTGATGCTTCTGCTTTAAACAGATTGAGAAAAAAGTTGGGTGTAGAGTTCCTAGAGGACATGACAGACAAAGAATTACAGGCGGTTCTTGATACACCTGATAGCGTCTTTGGTACAATGAAACGTCAGGGAAATGTAGGTGCTGAAAGAGCAAGACGCAAAGCCCTTACAGATGAAGCGTACAAGGATGAAATTTTAAGAAACAGAAATGGCGCTGTCATGAAAAAGCGCGGTGGAACATTTAAGGGAACCTTCTAATGGCTATTGAACCAAGACAGATTGCAGGAATGATGGAGCAGGCCATGGGACCGGGTGGTCCGGCGATGCCTGAACAGGCCATGACCGAGGTCCAAGTACCGTTGCCCGGTATGGAAGAGTTGCCGCCCGGTATTGAGCTTGTTGGTGCAGAAGAGATGGTTGAGGTCGAGGCTGAAGTCTATGATCACAATGCAAATCTGGCCGAGGTTCTTGATCAGTCTACGCTTGGTTCTTTGTCCTCTGATCTTGGAGGCTTGGTTGATGAGGACAGGGAAGGGCGTTCTGAGTGGGAAGAGTCCATATCCAAGGGTTTGACGTTACTGGGGATCAATTATGAGGAGCGGTCTGAGCCGTTCATGGGTGCCAGTGGTGTGACGCACCCTGTGTTATCGGAGGCGATCACGCAGTTTCAGGCACAGGCTTACAAAGAGATGTTGCCACCGGGCGGTCCTGTAAAGACACAGATCTTGGGTGAGCAGAACCGCATGGTTGAGGAGCAGGCTCAACGTGTGAAGGATTTCATGAACTTCCAGATTACGGAAGTGATGGAGGAGTTCGATCAGGACACGGATCAGATGTTATTCTATCTGCCGATTACTGGTTCTACTTTCAAGAAAGTTTATTTTGATCAAACAAAGCAGAGGGCGGTATCGAAGTTTGTTCCTGCCGAAGATCTGATTGTTCCGTATCATGCGTCTGATTTGAGGACAGCAGTGCGGTACACTCATGTTGTTCGGATGAGTGAGAACGAAATCCGCAAGATGCAAGTAGGAGGGATATATAGAGATGTTGATTTATCTCCAAGCGAAGGTGACGAGTCTGATTCAACAATCCGTGGCAAGAGTGATGAAATTCAGGGATTACGTTCAGGCTATTCTGATGAAATGTTTACGCTTTTTGAAATCCATGTGGACTTGGATCTTGAAGGCTTTGAAGACAAAGATGAAATGGGCGAAGACACAGGTATCAAGCTACCGTATATCGTCACTATGGACGAAGCTTCGGGAGAGGTTCTTTCGGTAGTACGCAACTATCGTGAGCAGGATCCGATGCGTCGCAAGCGTCAGTATTTTGTACATTACAAGTTTCTGCCCGGTTTTGGGTTCTATGGCTTTGGTTTGTTGCATATGATAGGAGGGCTGTCTCGTGCTGCAACGTCTATACTCCGCCAGCTTATCGATGCTGGTACGCTCTCGAATTTACCGGGTGGTTTCAAGGCTCGTGGTGTTCGTATCAGGAATGATGATGAGCCTGTTAATCCGGGTGAGTTTCGTGATCTTGATGCTCCCGGCGGCGATATTAGGAATGCTATTATTCCACTCCCTTACAAGGAGCCTTCTGGAACGCTGGCTCAATTACTTGGGGTGGTCGTTGATTCGGGTAGAAGATTTGCACAGGTTACGGACACAAAAGTCGCAGATGTCAACTCCAATGCTCCCGTGGGAACTACAGTGGCTCTCATCGAGCAGGGATCAAAAGTAATATCAAGTATCCATAAGCGGCTGCACTACGCTCAAAAGAATGAGTTTCGCATGCTGGCTGAGATATTTCAGAACAATCCTATGCCGTATCCATATGCTATCGGGGCAAACATCAACCCTGCTATCATGGCACAGGACTTCGACGGGCGCGTAGATATCCTCCCTGTCTCCGACCCGTCGATTTTTTCTATGGCGCAGAGGCTATCGTTGGCGCAGACACAACTACAACTGGCACAGGCTGCACCGCAGATGCACAATCTGTATGAAGCCTACCGCCGGATGTATGACGCACTGGATGTAAAGAACATCGACTCGATTCTGCCACCACCACAGCCACCTGCACCAAAGGATCCTGCCACAGAAAACGCTCTGGCTCTGAAGGGTCAGCAGTTGCAAGTGTTCCCGCAGCAGGACAGCATGGCGCATATTCGTGTGCACGTTGCCATGATTCAGTCGCCTGCCATACAGGCCAACCCGCAGGCATTCCTGATATTACAGGCTCACATACAAGAGCATGTCAGTATATTTGCTCGTGATGTTATTAAGGAGATGCTTGAAAAGGGCATACAGGAAGCTATGGCAGCAGGACAGCAGCCTCCACAAATCAATCCTGATGCGGCAGAAGCAGCGGTGGCACAGCAGATTGCAACGACGCTGGAACAGCTTGCTCCTATGCTCAAGCCTCAGACACCACCTGATCCACTGGTTCAGATCCGGCAGCAGGAGTTGCAGAACGATACGACTGAAATACAGCGTAAGATGCAGAACGATGCAATGGACTTCCAGATTGATCAGGCCAAGTTGCAGCAGGCTTATGATCTGGCTATGCAGCGTCAGGCTTTGCAAGAACAGATCGCTGGTGATAGGAACGATGTGAATGTTTATCGTATCAACACACAGGCTGATTTGAAACGTGGACAGTAATGTGGTTGATGAAAAGAAAAAACCAGTGTCTCTAACTGTAGGTGAGAATAGCTTTGAACTTGTGTTACGAATACTGGGAAACGAATTTATTGCTATCCGTATAGGGTCAACTAATTTTAGCGGCAAGCTTATAGCAGGTGGAGTGCTGCTTTTGTTTTTTACTTTTATGTTGATGGAGGTTTTTGGTCTGTCACGAATAATGGGTGTTGAATAGTGGCTACCAAGCTGAGTGAAAACACCGAACTATCTATGCCGATTCGCAATCTGATTGCGATGGTGGTTGGCGCAGCGGTAGCAACATGGGCATACTTCGGAGTTATTGAAAGACTTAATACGATTGAAAATAAATTTATTCTTGTTGAAACAGACTTGGGTCAAAACACAGAGTTTCGTATCAAGTGGCCTAGAGGCGAAATGGGTAGTTTGCCAGCCGACAGCGAACAGTTTATGATGATTGAACATTTATCTAGTGAGTTAGAAAAGCTGGCTGAAAATATAGAAAGTGGTAACGCACCACATGATCAGCAACAAAAGCTGGTGTTAGAGTTTTACGATAGGCGGCTGACCAAGATAGAAGACAATATAGAAAAGCTGACGAACAATGATTGAAGTAACATTTGTTTTATTATTGATGATTGGCGATGAGAAAATTGAATACACGCCGTATGAAAACTTGTCTCAATGTTTGACCGTGCGCCGTAAAATCAAGCGTAATACTGGGCATACGATTGATTTTGACAAAAGGTGGGCGTGTAAACAGTTGAAGGTAAAGATTGAGGCAGGCGAGATAATGGAGATTATTGAGCAATGATACAGTTTCTAGGACCAATAGCTAACTTGGCTGGTACATGGCTCGAGGGCAAAGTCGAAGAGAAGAAGGCTGTGACTGGTGCGAAGGTTGCTAAAGCCCAAGCGGAAGCTGTCATAATGCAAAAGAAAGCTACCGGAGAGATTGACTGGGATCTCAAAATGGCTGATGCTTCTGCACATAGCTGGAAAGACGAGTGGCTTACAATTTTGTTCTCGATTCCGCTCATTTTGAGCTTCTGTGGAGACTGGGGCAGGGAGATAGTGACGAATGGTTTTACCGCTCTTGAGTCCATGCCGGATTACTATCAGTATACTTTGGGAACTATTGTGGCAGCTAGTTTTGGAACGAGAGCCGCGACTAAGTTTTTTGGCAAGAAGTGATGTCAAAGCGCCTTCAGAAAAACAGCGACTACGACCAATACGATATGGATGGCGACGGGGTAGTTACCGACGATGAGCTTGAACATGCTAAAGAGATCAGGCAGACTGAGACTGAGCTACGCAAGAATTTGGCGCAGTTGCGTATGGCAAGGTACACATTGATTAGTATGGGTGTTTTTACTGTAGCTATGTTTTTTATACCTTTGGACAGAGTTACAGCGTTGAGCGACATTAGTAATTTGTTTTATATTAGTGGCGCGGGTATTGTTGGGGCCTATATGGGCACCACAGCTTGGATGAACAGGAAGTAAGATGGCACGACCCAGAGCAGCACAATTTGGAAAAGATATTGGTGTCTCGACTAATCAGGCAAAAAAGCTTATAAATGAAGGACGGCGACGTGAAGACGGCGGATCAAATGTATTGGAGAAGTTTACCATGGACAGCGATGTACAAGAAGAAATCATGGACAACATGAAAAAGCAGTTGAAGCGTAGAAAGACGGCAAAAGAAAAGCAGCAAGAAGAAATCATGGGTAGGATGAAAGAGGGTCTGGAAATGGACACATCTAAAAGAGTTGATGGTGGTTTTGAAGTTCGTGGCATGGGTGCTGCTTTAAATCCAAGACAAGCAAAAATCCGCTAATGTTTGAACCTATCGACAGAGTGATGAAGATGCGTCAGGGCGGTTCTGCCGTCCCGCGTCGCACTGATATTGGTGGTCAAGATCACATGCTGTCGTACATTACTCCACAAGAGGCAGGCATCTTGCAGCTTCTTGGCGGATCTGGTGAGCCGGGTCCGGCGGGTATACCTGCCTTTAAAGCTGATCCTGACCAGATGAAGGATGCTCAAGATAGTCTGGGTGGTGGCAAGGATAAAGATGACGATAAAAACCAAGGTGGTGGCAAATCTTATAGTGATCTCGGAATGTCTCCCGGTCAGGCTCAAGCACAATTTGGAACGATAGGGCCTGCTCTTTTTGCAGGTGCTCAACAAGACCAAGTTGCTGACTCAGGTTTTCGCGCAAAAGCACTTTCCGACTATAGAGATTTAGGCGTGGGCAAAGGGTTTTTTGGAAGACCCACCTATAACAGCACTTACGATCTTAACATGTCGAGAAACTATCTTGATATGATAAATCGTCAGTTCGGTGTTCCGAGTCAGAGCGAATTTAATGTGGCAAGAGGAATTACGGCTACGAATCCTTATGGCTATGAAGGAGTGATGAGCAGAGTATTAGGTTTTGATCCAAGAAGTGTGGACTACTCAAACACTATGTCGGAAAAAAGCAGAAGAGCCATTGGTTCTAATTATTTTTCCAAGTATGCAAATCCTCAGAACATCAAGGGACGTTTAGGCTTTAACCCCGACTTTCCAGATGCCAGCGTTGAAACTCCGGGACAACTACGCCCCGGTTTGGCCCCCGGTCTTTTTAACCGAAGCTATGATACAGCGTATGGTCCAACCACCACATACAATGTAAAGCGCAGTCCTATGGACAGTCTTGTATTAGCGGCAATGCCACTGGGAATGGGTATTTTAGCCGATCAGCTTTCAAATAAAACCGCAGGCTTTGCGCCTAGTGAGTTGTTTGATCTAACATCTCAAAGACAAGGTGCGTTATCTGGAGGACAGGATACTCCCGGTTTCCGCCCCGCTAATGCTACAGAGACGGGTGATTACTCTGCTCTAGGGTCGTTTGGTCAGGGTATTGGTCAGGGTATCGGAGCATTTGAGGACGCTATCGGGGGTGCTTTTACTGGCGCAGGTAAATTCTTTAACAGTCTGGATCCAGATCAAGGTAAACGAGCCGCTGCGGCACGGGCTGCGGCACAGCCTGATCTAGCAGCAACAGACTCTGTATTCGGTAACTTTATATCTGGTGTTCAAAATAAAATTGAAGGCATACCAGCGGGTATTGCTGCGGGTGTGAATCAAGTTAAAAGAGGTATAGGTAGTATATTTCAAGCACCAGATCCTGCACCAGATCCAGTAGGGTCTGTACCAGAAATTGATCTAGCAGGATTTGAAAGCAGGTTTGCACCAGCACCAGCACCAGAAACGCAACAGCTAATGGATGCGTTTGGCATGGGATTGCCGGGGGTGCAAGCAGCAGCACCAACATCACCACAAACCATTGATTCAACAGTAAGTCCGGGTAGATCTCAGGCTCAATTTAACACACCAAAATTTGCAGGGATATCTAGTTCTGTTCTAGATCGACCGTCATTTTCTGATTTTCTTGAAGCTAATCCCTTAGATGCTGCATCAATGCAAGCTAGAATAAATGAAATTAGTGCTATACAAAATGATTTGATGAGTAAGGGTATGAGTCAAATTAGAGCGTATTCCACAGCTAAAAGACAGGTAGAGGAAAGAGAAGATGCTGAGAGAGAAATTCAACAACAGTCATCCTTAGACCGTGATCGTGTCATGGATGCGCTGACAGGTGGATCCGGTTTTGGTGTGGCTACGGCAGCACCAGCTTTTGAAACGGCAGGAGTTCTGGATGATTTAGGTATGGCTGTGAAATCTCTGGGTGGAGATTTTGTTGAAATAACGGGGGGATACATGGACAAGAAAACAGGAAAAACTTATTCAGGTACACCGGGAGGGTCTGCTAGAACATTTACGGGCACTAGGAAAAAATCTGTACAACCGTTTTCTGGAGAGTCCTTTATACAAAATATAGGGTCTATATTCGGGAGTTAATTTTTTAAACTTAAAGGGGTTTAAGTTAGGAGGAGAAGATGGAAGCTTTACTTATCATAGGCGCACTTGCCTATGGAATGCATCACTATCACAAGACACCAACAGAGGAACCTTCTCAGACGACAGTGTTTGATGAGGGGTTGGACAGCATAGACTGGACTAAGGCTGGGAATTTCAGAACTGAAAGTTCAACTAACAACGTGGAGTGGATAGTAATCACACAAAACTAGATCCAAGGGGGCAGCATGGATGTTTTGAATTTTATAAAAGATTATCAAAAGATATTGATAAACAGAATAGATGACGTTAGTCTTTCGATAACAAGCGGTGGAGTAACTGATTGGGAAGACTACAAGGCAAGAGTTGGTGAAATACAGGGTGTCACCTACGCTCTTGATGAATTGAAGGCCCTGCTAAAGAAAGTGAAGTATATCGATGACACTGATCGTACCTGAGTATGTTCTAGCGCAACAACAAGCGAAGAAGCAGGCTGAAAAAGCCGCAAAAGAAAAATCCTTAAAAGACAGAATGCCACAACCCACAGGGTGGAGAATCCTTGTCATGCCTTATATGGGCAAGGACAAGACTGATGGCGGTGTCTACGTTCCTGATGCTGTAAGAGAAAGAGAGTCACGAGCTACGGTTGTAGCTTACGTTGTGCGTCTCGGTCCACTTGCTTATCAGGATTTGGATAAATTTGGAGAACACGGGCCTTGGTGTAAAGAAGGAGATTGGGTTTGTATCGGCAGATACGCTGGATCTCGCTTTAACATTGAAGGAGGAGAAGTCCGTGTCATTAACGATGACGAGGTCATCGCAACCATCGTTGATCCTGACGATGTTAAAAGCTATGGAGCATAGTAATGGCAGAAGCAGCAGAGAAGACAACTGATTTAGCCGCTGATCTTGAAGAAGAACAAGGGAAAGAAATAGAAGTTGTTGAGGAAGAGTCTCAAGAAGTAGCGGCTGTTGAGGAGACTGAAGAAGACTCTGACATTGAGAAAGACGAGAAAGAAGAAGAGCTTGATCAGTATTCAAAGAATGTACAAAGCCGCATAAGTAAGATTACGCAGAAGTACAGAGACGAAGAAGCGCAAAGGATTGCAGCGGTTGAGTTTGCTCAGAAAGTAAAAGAGCAGAACGATGAGCTACGTCAACGCCTCAATGCTCTGGATCAGTCTTATGTCGGAGAGTTCGGAACTCGAATAGAGTCCCAGATTGCCGCTGCAAAAGTTGCGTATCAGAAAGCATATGACGAGGGTGACGCTGACTCTATGTTTGAAGCCCAGAAAAACTTGAGCAGGCTTGCACTGGAAGAAGCACAGGTAGAGCAGGCCAAGAAGCGTCAGGAACAGCAAGCTGCTGCCCCACAACCTGCTTCACAGGAGCAGCCGCAGCAACAACCTGTCCAACAAAAGGCCAAACCTGATGCAAAAGCAGAGGCTTGGGCATCCAAAAATGACTGGTTTGGTCAAGATCAAACAATGACTTACGCTGCTTTTGGTATTCACAGACAGTTAATTGAGGATGAAGGGTTTGACCCAACGTCCGATGAGTACTATACTGAACTTGATCGTAGAGTCCGGTCGGAGTTTCCACAGAAGTTTGGAGGCTCTAAGGATAAAGGACCCAGAGTCGCTTCTGCTGAGTCCACGGCTTCCAAGTCGTCTACAAAAAAGGGGCGCAGAACAGTCAAGTTAACCCCTTCGCAGATTCAGATAGCGAAGCGATTAAATGTTCCGCTCGAAGAATACGCTAAGTATGTTAAGGAGTAATGAAATGACTGATTCTACAAAAAGATCGCCTCGCGAAGCGGAAACTCGCGCAAAGACCCAACGCCGCAAGCCTTGGGCACCTCCATCTAAGCTGGAGGCTCCAGAAGCACCCGCAGGGTACAAGCATCGTTGGATCCGTACTTCACTTCGCGGTGAAGATGATCAAATGAATGTGACTACTAAAATGCGTGAAGGGTGGGAACCTGTCCGTGCTGACGAATATCCTGAGATGGCTGGTAAGTTTCCAACCATTGATTCAGGTGCTAATGCAGGGACAATTGGAGTCGGCGGTTTAATGTTGGCTAGAATACCTGAAGAAACGGTTGAAGAAAGAACTGAATACTTCCGGGAGCAGACCCGCACTCAAATGGATGCCGTGGATCAAAACTTGATGAGGGAACAACATCCCTCAATGCCTATCCATAGTGATAGGAAAAGTCGTGTATCGTTCGGAGGCCGTAAGGACGGCTCTGAGTAACTCAATCAGCTATGTATAAGGAGTATTTATCATGGCAAATTCCAATGGAGCCTTTGGTCTACGACCATATGGTATGCTGGGTTCAGCGCCTAATTCCACTGGGACGACTGAGTATCGTATCGCATCTGATAACTCAAACCCGATTTTCCAAGGCATGGCGGTTATCCCGCTTGCTGCTGGTGTTATTGACGATCTGCAAGCTGCTGCTGGTGGTAACGTCGCTATCGTGGGTGTGTTTAATGGGTGTGAATACGTCTCATCGACCACTGGAGAAGTAATTCGTTCTAACTTTTGGCCCGGTTCAGGTGCTGATTCTAATTTCCCTGTTAGAGCGTTTTTGTACGACAACCCATCACAACTGTTCACCATTGCTACATCAAACGTAGTTTCTGCTGCTAATACAGAAGCAGAGATTCGCGCAGCAGTGTTTGCAAACATCGCGTTTGCAACTGGTAACAGCGGTTCGACAACAACTGGTATCTCTTCTGCAACAGCAGATTTGAATACTATCGCCACCACCAACACTTTAGCTCTGCGTATTATGGGTGTACAAGATGACCCTGATAATGCCGACTTTACTGCTGCTGGTATTCCGTTAATCGTTCGTATAAACAACCACTTCAATGCGCCAACAGGCTCCATTGCAGCGGCTACTGTTTCTACGACTGGCGTATAAGGAGGCTGATCAATGGCTATTTCTCGCGCACAACTAGCGAAAGAACTGGAACCCGGCCTTAATGCTTTATTCGGCATGGAATACGGACGGTATGAAGGTCAACACGCTGAAATCTTTGACACCGAGTCATCTGACCGGGCGTTTGAAGAAGAGGTAATGTTGTCTGGCTTTGGCGCTGCTCCTGTAAAACAGGAAGGCTCCTCAGTTTCATTTGACGACGCAAACGAAGCTTTCACTGCTCGTTACAATCACGAGACAGTGGCTATGGCATTCTCAATCACTGAGGAAGCTGTAGAAGACAATCTTTATGATCGTCTGGCATCACGCTATACACGGGCACTTGCACGTTCTATGGCACACACCAAGCAGGTTAAAGCTGCATCAATCTTGAACAACGCATTTACTGCTGGCGCTTCTGCTGGTGGTGACGGTGTTGCTCTTTGTGATGCATCACACCCGCTTACAAACGGTGGCACTTTCAACAACGAGCCAGCAACCGCCGCTGATCTGAACGAAACTTCTCTCGAAGATTCACTTATCAGCATTGCTGGATTCGTTGATGAGCGTGGTTTGGTTATTGCCCTTAAAGGCATGAAGCTAATCATTCCTCGTCAGCTTCAGTTTGTTGCAGAGCGTCTGCTTGTATCTAACCTACGGGTTGGAACTGCTGACAATGATGTCAACGCACTCAAGTCAATGGGTATGCTTCCAGAAGGTTATGTAGTCAATGATTACCTAACTGACACAGATGCGTTCTTCCTGAAGACTGACGCTCCGAATGGCTTCAAGCACTTCGAGCGTATGGCATTGTCCACAAGCATGGATCCAGATTTCGACACTGGCAACATGCGGTACAAGGCTCGTGAGCGTTACAGCTTTGGATTCTCAGACCCACGTTGTGTATTCGGTTCACCGGGTGCATAAATAAGTTTGTTGAAACAAATACAAAGGGCGGCTGTTCAGTCGCCCTTTTTTGTTGTATAGTCTTACTAATCCCTGACAGTCGCATTGGGTGACTGACACTAGCCAAGACAGGAGACTCAAATGGCTACTACTACTTTTACCGGAGCAGTCCGCTCCAAAGGTGGATTTACCTCTGTAAGTCAGAGCAGCACAACTGGTGCGTTCACAACTCTTTCAAGCATCAGTTCAACTGGTGTGTCTTCATTTGATGCAAACACAATGGCTGTAGAAGCTGGCACTGGTATTACAACTGGTAGCGGCACTGTCTATCGTAGCTCAGTGCAGCGTGTAGGCGGCATCATTACAACTCGTATTCTTATTGACCTGACTGGTCTACGCTCAACAGGTGGTGCAGACATCATTGGTGTCAACGGCACAGCACTTGTTTGTCACATTGGTCAGATTACTGCTGCGAAAAACGGCACCATCTTGACTGGAAGCATGGAGTGTTTTGAAGCACCTACTGGTGGTGACCCAGATATTAACGTGCACTCTGCCACAGAAGGTACAGGTGTTGAGGACGGAGCAATCGGTGACTTGACAGAAACATTGTTGGTTAACGCTGGTGACGCAACTCTGGGTAGTAAAGTTTACTTTACTGCCGTCCCCGCTGCCGATCAGTTTTTGTATCTAACAACAGGCGCAGCTACAGA
>VMHT01147807.1_pt1 | contig 12169 bp, 8 predicted proteins | sample 4693611 | NCBI WGS metagenome assembly VMHT01 (sample SAMN12280063, study PRJNA550983) | marine metagenome | isolation source: seawater sampled from same location over 5 years 0.02-0.2 micron viral filtrate | place: USA: collected off the coast of southern California halfway between the port... ...
ACTTATAGAGTATTTAATATTATTTGTCAACTACCAATTTATTCTGTTATATGGGGTAGAGCAAGTAACATTTCCAGTTTCTGGGTATTTGTTCCAGAAAAAATATCCTGTTTTGCTATCAACAGCACCAGATAAATTTACATCGTTTTCAGAAACGTGATCATAACCGACCCCACGATCTAAACACCACTGTGCAACGTGTCCTGTCGAACCGCTAACAAAATCTACATTTTTAATTGAATAGTGGCAGAATTTTGCATTTCTGTGTTGATCGTCGTGATAAAGATTGTGGTCATTTAACGGAGAATCATAAGTATAGCTATAATGACAAGCTCTTGAAATTTCAATTCTATCGGGTTCAGCCATATCAATCATAGGTTTAAAGAAAGCGACATCGCTTCCAGCTTTCATTAATCCTCCAGTTGGATTCACAAAACTTCTTCCAGTCTCGACATTATCAGACAAAATTTTTCTAAAAGCTCTAAAATGATTTAAACGAAAGGTTTGAGATCGTAGTGGTAGGCACTTGTGACCAGCGAAAGTAACACCACCTGCGACAAAATCTGGAAAATCTGCTTGGGTTAATAGTTTATTTGACAAATAATAACAGTCTTTTGATCCGCCTTCAGCTCTTTTCCATCTCTGGGTGGATGCATACAATAATTTATCTGAACCCATTTTTTCAGTTACCCAAGCTACAGCACCATTATCATTTAAAAAATCATCTCCATCAACAATACCACAAATTGTATCTGTATTTGATACATATCTATCTACTGCAACTTTTTGATTTAATCCTGCGCAACCACTATTTTGCTCATGTTTGACATATAAAATATCTTTACCAAAAGCTTTACCAGTCCAAACATTAGAGCTGCCAGATTGTTGTATTTCGCCAGCAAAAGATCCCGTAATTTGATCGAACAAGATTTCTTCTGAATCATCTTGCGAACCATCATTGATAAAAATGACACCCAAGTCATTAGTGCCTTGTCTAAGGGTGCCAATAACATTTCTTGCGATATAGTCTTCGCAATTATAAAAGGCTGTTAAAATTACAAATTTATTATTTAGTTTACTCATTATATATTGTGATAATTTCTTACTTTACCTGTATATCTCGCTAATTCATCTGGATCTGCCTGCGCATCATTATCAAAGAATATCATTTCATAGATTGTTCCATCAAGTGGTTCTGATAAAAAATCTCCATTACTGTCTTTTCTAGATCCAAAAACTGAAGATAAATTAGCAAAAGGTTGAGTTGAATTGGTTATTCCAAAAGTATCTTGCCCAGATAGTTGTCTAGTTATTCCGTCAAATTCTAGTTCGCCTCTGTGACCATCAGCCGCACTAAAGTGCATTTGTATGTAGTGTTTGTCAGTGTTGTTTCCACTATCGGTAATTCCGTTGTTTATAAACACAGAATCTCTTGTTCTAAGCATGGTATTTGTATGATCACCATCATTGTAAAATTTAGCTTTCCAAGACTTTTCAGCTGGTCCGTAATGAGTACCATAAACAAGATAGGCTCCATCAGATATTGAACTTGATAGACCCTCAATAAAAACACCTGTTTGAGAACCCTGGTGAAAAATGGTTTGATCGGTTCCTGTTGTATCTAATTGAACAACCCATCCCATTGTAGCTTCTTGATCGAATGTATAATATAAATTATTTGGTCTGAGATGACTAGCATTTCCTTCAGCTTTGAATTGCATACCCAAAGCACCAGTTAAGTCTTTATTAGCAAGCGAACCTTGACTGAAAGCCATATGGCCAGTAACACTGCCACCGCCTTTACCTCCAGTAGCAATAACTGGTTGAGTATTTAAAGTTTCTTTTGTAAATGAAAAGGTGACATCGCTATCAAACTGACCTTGACCAGTTACTGTCCAGTTAGTATATTCGAAAGGTCTATTTGTGCTAGTACCTGTTATTACAGAATTGGCGTGTCCATTACCACCTCCCCCACCTTGTCTACCTATAACACCTGGGTCAGCTGTACCAGAGCTTACACTGGTGCTTCTAAATCCTTCAACAAATGTGCGAGAATTGCTTGATAATCCAAAGTAAGAAACACCTCTTGTAACCCATCTTACTCCACCAAAACCTAGATTCTTAGCATTTTCTGGGAACAGGTACTGCCAGCTGTAACCGCCATTACGTGTTCTAACGTACGCAGGAAACATAATTCCTTTGTCATTAATAGTAATTTCTACGCCAGTAAACAAGTGATATTTATTAGATCCACCAAAGTCAGTATCTGCGGGCTCCATATAAGTCCCTTGACTAAAGTCTGAAAGATCTAAACTAAATACTTCTCCAGTGGGATAAGTTTGACTTCGTACCCCGCTAATAGTTGCATTAGAAGTTAGTTGACTCGTTTCGTGTTGCCCAGTTAAAGGTATATTATTCCCCGCTCCACTTATTCTTTGCTGATATAATTTAGAAATTGTGCTAGTGGCAAATTCACTGTCAATTATGCCAACAGGTAAATAGTCTGGGAAACAAAAACCTGTCAATGTTTTTTCGGTTGGTTTTAAACCAGTTCCAAAACCACTAACAGCTATATCAACTTCTGATTCGGGTGAAACTATACCTTGATCATCGAATTTTACATCAACTTCAGCTAAATCATATTGTCTTCTAACTCTACAAGCATAACCCGTATAATCTGGATTAATTCTACGAAAACCATATAAAATACCATTTGATCCTTGAGTAAAGAATTGAAACAATCCTTGATTAGTCCTTAAATCAAAAAAGCCAGTAATTGAGTTTGGCAAAAATCCAGCATTAACTGGGTCTGTAAAATATTTACCTGTTTCGTCTACAACTACACCCAAGCCCGTAATGGCAACAATTCTACGATTATATTCTTTGATGGCTTTTTCAATAGCATGAAGGTCTTGAGAATTTCCTGTGTCATAACCATGTAAGTCTACAAGTTGTACTATTTTATCTGGGATCGTAGTTTCTGTCCTGCCCGTAAGCTCAACCATACTAAGACCCCTTATATCCTTCTCTAACTCATGTGGATTATTCGCCATATAGATTCTTTACACTTAAGAATCTGCGTGTGGCTGGTAAATTAAAAAGTCTGGCTGATTTTGATGTTTTTTGTAATTATTCGGGAACATTGTAACTCTATGTTGTTGTCCATTTATTTCGACATACCCCGATAAATAAGTGCCTTTCGGACCTTTTTTCTTCCAAACTGCACCATTTTGTTGTTTTTGCCATTTACTCATAGTTATCATTTATAACATCTTCATCATCATTGTCAAGGTTAAATTTAACAATTTCAGCATCAAATTGATCTGTATAAATGTTTTCTAAATTAAAGCGTCTGTGCATCCATTTTTTATAAACTTCAAAGTTTTTTCTTTTATCTAACGTGGCAAAAACATCTCGTTTGTGTTTATTTTTTAAATTTTTTAAAATTTCTAAGAAAATATTTTGTGCGTAGAGGTTATCGTGATACTTTAAGTTTTTAAAACTAAACATTAGATCTACAGATTTCATCTTAGTATTTGACGCAAAAAACTTATCAAGAGAAAAACACACAAAAATAACAATTTCTTCCGTTTCTTTATCAACTATAACGTATTTCATCGGACATCGGCTTAATAATTTTTGAAATTCGTGAAGTAAGAAATTTAGAACAAAGTCTCCCCTAAAATCTTTTGTTAAAACATGCCATTTTTCAATCTTGTTTTCTTTTTGCCAATCCAGAAATAAGCCAAATAAAGATAAGAAATCCTTTTTATCATACTCTCTGTAATAGCCATCTGTTAATTTAGTATATTTTTTCATTTCTCAGTGTAATATAGTACATGGGAAAAGGAATAAATCAAGATTTTGCTAAAGCTATATTCGATTTAGAGCCAACGGCTCTCTTGGAATTATTTACCATATACTACGATTATCAAAACGATAGTCAAGCTCAAATACATATTCATGGAGGCACCAACGGAGTCCAGCAAAAAATTATTTTTAAAGGGCAAACCTATTTACCAATGCCACTTGAATCTGAAGGATTTGAAATTTTAGGCGAACAAAGGTTGCCTAGACCCAAATTAAGAGTATCAAACGCGGGACTTTATGTCTCATCTTTGCTCAGAAAATACAACAATCTTAACGGAGCGAAAGTTGTCAGAACGCGTACTTTTGCCAGATTTTTAGATGATGAAAATTTTCCCGATAAAAAAAATCCATTTGGAACAGCTAACCCTAACGCAAAAATGCCAGATGATAAATATTTTATTTCAAGAAAAGTTTCAGAAAATAAAATGATGGTTGAGTTTGAATTGGTTTCAAGTTTAGAATTAGAAAATGTAGAAATACCTGCAAGAAGAATAGCCGCTCGTTATTGCCCATTTATATATCGCGGCTATGGTTGCAGATATGGTTATAATAGAACTGGAGAATATCAAGATCGTCCAGTAGCAACAGTAAATGATAAAATGTTTGTAACTGGAAATAGTGTTGATGGTTACAATTATCATGGCGATATTTTTAAAGATACCCAAGGAAACCCTAAGCTATTGAATAGTGAAGCCGCAAGTATCAACGCTGCTTTTACAACTAAGGGTCTTTGGAGTGGTGGATTAAATGCTGGTGGTAGCAATATAACATATGCGACTGGAGATTATGTTTTTACATACAGCAATAGGGTTTTATCTGGTCAAGGTCTAACTGCAAATTATTATCAACAGCATCCAGTTTATTATGTATGTCGATCTGGTCACACAGCCGCTACAACCGATCATCCCAACAAGAGACCAGATTTATGGGTAAAAGACGCTTGTTCTAAAAAATTATTTGGCTGTAAGTTAAGATTTGCAAATGATGACTGGGGTGGAGTTAATAACAATAAAACATTACCGTATGGAGGATTTCCAGGAACAGAAAGTTTTGGATACTAATGATGAAAACAAAAATACAATTCGAGTGTGAAAAAAACCCAACAGAGGAGGTTTGTGGTTTCATTGTCCTTGAAGACGATGAACTTAAAGTTATACCAACGGAAAATAAATCTACAAATCCGAGCAGACATTTTTACATACCTGCAAAAGAATTTTTGTACGTAAAAACTAAAAATAATTTAGTAGGAATATATCACTCTCACTGCATAGGTTCTGAAAAGCCATCTGATTTTGATAAATCAACAGCAGAGTTAACATGTTATCCTTTTGTTATTTATTCTTTAGAAACTAATATGTTTGGATTGTATAAGCCAGAAAATTGTGATGTTGAATTTGAACTCGTAAAAAAATTAAAGGAGGAACTAGCATGACTGAAATAATTTTACATGGATTGATAGCTAAAAAATTTAAAGCTAGACACAAATTTCAAAACATATACAAACCCTCCGATTGCATAAGAGCGATCAATGCTAATTATCCAGGTTTTACAAAATTTTTCCAAAATAGTGCTGAAGCAAATCAACATTATGAAATGATAGTTGATGACAATGTAGTATCTAGTCCAACTCAAGCACTTAAAAAGGGGAGTATTAAAAAAATAGAAATTGTACCCGCAGTTTCTGGTTCAGCAAACTTTATTGCAGCTTTTGTTGTTCAGTTGGTCATTGGGTTGGTGATGACCGGTATTCAATATTTAGCTACACCCATTCCAGAAAACGAACCTGCTGCAGCTATCTTAATGCCTAAAGCGACTAGTTTTATGTTTACAAATAGAGATAATCTTGCCGATCAATTTTCAGCAATTCCGCTTGGCTACGGAGCTTTAAGGGTTGGTAGTAAGATAATTGAAAGTGCGATTACAGCCATCGACTTAAATGAAGTAGAAGCAAAAAACAGACCGGGTTTAAATTTAAGAGCCGCTGGTTCTGTATCACTACAAGGAGGCAAAGGAGAATACTAGTTATGAAAACTGTAATTAGAATACACGGAAAATTAGGTAAGATATATGGAAAAGAATTTTCTTTTAGCAATCTTTATAAACCAATGGATATTATAACAGCAATTAATGTTATAAGGCCTGGATTTAAAAAAGAAATTTTGTCTTCTCTTGAGTTAGGAACTCACTACGAGATGATTATTAATAACGAAACTGTTGACTCTTTTGAATTAGAGCAAAATAGGGAAATTAAAATAGTCGACATAGTTCCTTGTGTTATGGGTACACTTGGCGCTGTTCTCTCTGCTCTTTTTGGCGCTGCTGGAGGTGTAATTAGCGGAGCCATATCTGCTATTGGAACTGCCATTAATGCTATTGGTGGTTTTTTATCTGGTTTGGGTTCCGCATTAAGTGCAGGTAGCTTTGTCACAGCTTTTGCAACATCTTTAGCTGTTGGATTAATTATTTCGGGAATTATGTATGCGATGACACCAATTCCAGAGCCAGAACCAGATGAGGCTTCAATCAAATCTTCTGTAAAAAATTCTTCCTTTATATTCCAAAATCCTAGAAACGTAGCATCTCAAGGTAAACCTGTACCAATAGGATACGGAAAGTTGAGAGTAGGTTCAATGGTGATAGGGACGTCAATTTCAAATTATAATCTTGAAAACGATTTTCAGAATCAAACATATGAAAGTTATAAGAGTGCCGCTCTACTAAAAATACAAGATGCATTTGGTTCCTCTATTAAAAATCAATTTAGAGGTTATTAAATGAAAGATTATATAAAAAACAAAATCAAGAAAGCTTATCATCTAACCTTACAAGGTGCAAATAGAGTGAGTGATGAAGATGCAGAAGCGTTAAGCGCTAACATCAATAATATACAAAAAGAATTTAGAGTTACAACACCAACCTTAGCTTCTAAACTTTTTCTTTCTACAGCTAGATTAGAAACTTTAGACTTGATTTCCGAAGGTCCAATAGAGGGATTTTTTAATAACAATGGTGAAGCTTGCAACATACTTGAAGCTACTTTCATAGATGAAACTCCAATTGTGGAGTCTACGAAAAGTAGAAAAGCTGTTTCAAAATTTAAAGTAAATGATCTGAGAGGTTGTTTTGTGGATTACTCTACTGGAGCGATGGATATTCTGAATGATTATCAAGGTTTTTTAGATAACAAATTTCCAATGAAGCAAAGAGTGAGGGATCCACATTCGCTTCAAACTGTGAGAGCGCCGGACGGTCTTCTTACTGGAGATCACCTAGCTTCTGATGGCCATTTAGCCATTAGAAATAGAAAAGTTATAGCGAAATATGGTAAAGATTGGCTTTTTGGTGGAGCTAGAACTGAAGATCGAAAGGTCGCTGTATATTTTATAGACAATAATTTAGCTCGTACATATGAAATAAACGGTCAAACAAGATCGAGCACTGAAAAAATCCACAAAGACTCTGTTACGCATTTAGGAAAAGGTTTAGCAAATGGTAGAAACAGAGAGTCTGGAGCGGGTTATACTTTGACTCCATACGTAAATGTGAGATATTACGGTCAAGATGAAATTGCACCTTTAAAAGAAGGTGATGATAATCAAAAAGGGAGTGGTAATTTTTTAATACCAAACATTAATGTAGTTGATTTATCTAGACCTAAAAGATATCAAGGTAGTGTTAAACATGGTGCTGGATTAACAACTGGAGGTAGTATAGATTCCGCATTTGTTTCAAGAAGTTTTATTTATCAATTGACTAATTTTTACGATTACTCTGGAAAAGATAAAAGTCTAAATGGGAAAAACTACAGTTCCGCTGTATCTGCTTTTATTTCTGCTTACGCTGCTCCCGTAATGTTTTCTGGACAACATTGGGGGAATAATACTTTGGCTGTTGGCTCATCTACTGCAGTACCCAGAAGACATGATGGAACTGCTATTAGTGGACACAGACCTGTTGATGTTTTTTATGATTTTGAAGACAGCGCTTTATATCCACGTGGATTAAAAGAACCTATTATACAAGCTGTACAAAATAAAATAAAAGATATGCCTTATAAGGGTCATATGATTTTGGATAAGTATGGAGTTTTTAGTAGTCCCATGGGCTCAAACACACATAAATACGAAAGACAAAACCAATCTTCTAGTAGAACCATTTTTCACAATGAAGTTTATGATTCAGAAGGAACTGCATCAAGAAAAAATGTTATAGAAATAAAAGCCTTAAAAACTAGCAGCTCCTCTTTTAGAGTTGAACAACTTATGAATGGAGCTTTCAGTAATTTAGAAACGAGTAATCATTTAAGTGGATTTTTTAGAGATAGTTATGATTTGCGACATTTTGATACCACAGATAGAGATGCAACATATACAATTTCTTATGATTATTATATACCTAGCGATAACCAAGCTTGTAGGGGGTTTGAAGCTATATTTCATAGTAAAGATTATAACCATAATTGGGCACTTACTCATAACTTTTATAAATGGGTTCCGAGTACTTTTCAAACTGGCGTTTGGGCGCATTATGAAGAAAACGCTGCAAATCTTGGTTCTAGTACAATCCGAGCTACTGGAAAAGCTTGTCGTACTGGGAAATATACCATATCCCACCGTGGCCCAGCAGAAAGTGGAAGGAGAGACGATAGAGCATTTGGGTTTGCGTTTACAGACGCAGGAGGTGCTCAAAATGGTGATTATGCTGACAGTTCTTTAGATGGAGATAGTTTATTTATCACAAATTTAAGAATAAAGAAAAATGATCAAGAAAACACTTCTGTTGGAAGTAAGACTGGATATTTTATTTTTGATTCAAATGGCAATGAATTTCATGATGACCACATTGCGCCAGATTATGAATTGAATTTTGGACTGCAACCTAGAGGACTAGTTAGGAATAAATATCCAGACGGTTTTAGATATTGGAGAATTCAAGTTGTCTCACCAGATGCGACTCAATTATCAGCTGAAGAAACAAGTATATCGCAACTAAGGTTTCATGATAGTGCTGGAAATACTTACCCTTCTTCATTTTTTTCAGAGAGTTCATTCACGAGAAGTAGTGCTTATCCCGATAGTGGTAATAGGAAAGGCCCTTTTACTCATAATGGAATAACTGTCAGTGGTGGTTACGATCATGCTGGCGGTCCATCTTGGCATGTTTTTGATGGGATATCCGGAGACGATGCGTCAGATCCTTTCGCAAATACTTGGTTTCCGGCTGGCATAAGCGTTCAAGGAGGAGGTGCACCAGATCAAAATTATATAGACATCGATTTTGGAGAGCCTAAAGACATGACCTCAATTGATATGTTTGTGAATGGGCAATTATATGTCAGTGGTGGTAACAATGCCCCAGCAAATTTATCAACACATTTCGTAATATCTGGTAGTAATATTGCTAAATTTAAAGGAAATTCAACAAACCACGTTAAATGGGGAGATCTTAACTACCTTAATACAGGCAATGTAGCGTCAGAGCATACTAATAATCCAAGGAAAATACATGCTGGTCAATTTGTTCTCATTGTAAACGATGGTGGGATTGGCGTCCTTGATCAAAGTTTTCTTGATTACACTTCAGAGACAGAAGCATTTAATTTTAATACTCAATCTTCTGAAAGCTTAAACTACGTATTTCCAGAGATAACTGGGTTTTCTGGAAGAGTGCAAAATATTGTAGAACCATTAACTAGAGAATTAGATTTTAATGTTAGAGATACTGGACAAATGAATAATATGCCATTAACGATAAGTGGCTCAAGTCAAGGGTTTGATCATAATATAGAGATTACAGAACAACCTCATAAAAAATTTAGAGGACCTGCTTTATGGCCAGTGTTTTTGGGAGAAACAATGTCTGGTATGAAGGGAGTAAGTGATGGAAGTTTCGAAAAAGTTTTAATTACTAGTAGCGATTCTAAAACTGTAGCCAACAATAAATTAAACAGTGGTATAGAGCATAAATATGATGTCTTTTCTGGAGATTTTAATGGTGAAATAGTTTATGTTAATTTAGCAAACCCCGCTATAGAAATACCTGCATCAGATGTTACTGGAAAAACTCTATCTTTAATTCTACAAGAAAGAGAACCATCTACTTTTAATTATGCAAACGTTAGTGTTTACAATAACCTAGGAGATGAAATACAAGAACCATTAACTAGTGGAAGTCTTGCCGAACACACGCATACAAAACAATTAAAAGGGCCATTTGTACTTACTGATGATGATGCAAAGATTATTAATACAGGAACGCCGTTTGAAGGATTTGAAAATGATCAAGATACTTTTAATACTTATTTCAAGACATCCTCTATGTCTCAACCGAACTTTGATCACACTGGTAGTATTGATGGTAAAAGATACAGCGGTGTAGTTCACGACCCCTCTAATTCTAGTAATGATTATTTTGTTAAAGGAAGTGGTTTTATAAGGCATGATCTTGCTGGATCTGAGTTTGATGAAGAAAGACTTCCGGGCACAAGAGAATTAATTGATTATACTGATTATGTGAGACCTCGCCATAAAGATCGTGATGCAATTCCATTTGTGCACACATTTAACAGAAAAGAAATTGATAAATTTAAAGCTACGATAAGAATAGGGGAATTGCAAGCATTTCACCCACAGGAAAAAAATCCATTATCGGCTGGGGCTGAAAAAGATATAACCACAATAACTTTTCAATTAGAAATAGGTTTTCAATTTTTGTCAGATGCTGTTTATAAACCCAAAATAATTAAATTAACTTACGAAGGTTTAGTTTTAAGCGCCTACCAAACAGATACAAAAAAATATAATTTACCAAAATATGAAGATATTATAGGATTTTTTCCAGATGAAACCATAGATTCGTTAGCTGATAAGTATAAGAGGTATGTTAAATTTAACAAACTTGATTTTGAAACTCAATCCAGTAGGGTTAAAAAAGATGGCGGTATTTATTCTATAACTGAATATGTAACCGATAATTTTTCTTATCCGAATTCTTGTTTAGTCCGACTTGGTTTAGATGCGAGATCTTTTCAAGCAATACCAAATAGGCAATATAACGTTAGACTGAAGAAAATTTTGATACCTTCGAATTATTTTCCTTTAGATTTAAATGGAAAAGATAAAAGATTTATAAAAAACTCTTCTATATTAACCGACAGAAAAGTTTATCATGGAGATTGGGATGGATCGTTTAAAATGGGTTGGACAGATAACCCTGCTTGGATTCTATATGATTTAATGATTAATCCTAGATATGGTCTAGGTAGTAGAATGGATGATATTGAAGACATTAATATATTTAATTTATATGAAATCGGTAGATACTGTGATGCAGTTGATGCAAACGGAAACTTTGTTGGGGTTAATGATAATAGAGGAGGACTTGAACCAAGATTTTCTTGCAACATAGTATTTAGAGAACCTACGCCAGCTTTCCAAGCGTTAGAACAAATAGCAAACATTTTTAATGGAAGAGCGTTTTATTCAAATGGAGCTTTGGACTTTTACTCTGATAGACCAATAGAACCATCTACGCATTTTTCAAACAGCTCCGTGCTAAATGGAGATTTTGTGTACTCAGAAACACATAAAAATTCTGAATTTAATTGTGTTAGAGTTTATTTTGAGGATAAGTTTGAAAACTTTACTAGAAAAGTTGAGGTTGCTGAAGATGAAGAAGGTATTAGAAAAAATGGCAAATTAGTTAGAACAATCGAAGGTAAGGGAGTAACAAGTAGGGGACAAGCTAGAAGATTAGCTAGATATATATTATATACCAACAAATTAGAAAAAGAAATAGTTGGATTCCAAGCTGGTTTAGAATCATTGGCTTTAAATGTCGGAGACGTAATAACAATTAGCGATGAGTTGAAAAATTTTGAGTTAACTGAAGCTAAGGTTTTAGAAAGAAGCGGTAATACTGTAACTGTAGAAAACGTCATGAACACTGGAGTAATTTTAGATAATGGATTTTTCCATACTCCTAGTGGTGCAGGAACATTAACAGATGCTTACAGAGATGTTAGATTAGGTCAATCAGTTACAAAAAACTTTACTGACAATTTAGAGGATCAAGGAAGCACAGCATTCCCAATAACCAGCTCAACTAGAGTTCACAATGGAATAAGATTAGAATTAGATACATCAAGTGCGACTGAAGAATTTGATTTAATACCTACGGGCTCATTTATGCAGTTGGAGACTATTAATAATCAAAAAAATAAAAGATACAGAGTAATTGAAATCAAACCCTCTCCAGATCAATCTAATTTATATAGTATTAAAGGAACTGAATATAATAG
>VMHT01082223.1_pt1 | contig 12168 bp, 6 predicted proteins | sample 4693611 | NCBI WGS metagenome assembly VMHT01 (sample SAMN12280063, study PRJNA550983) | marine metagenome | isolation source: seawater sampled from same location over 5 years 0.02-0.2 micron viral filtrate | place: USA: collected off the coast of southern California halfway between the port... ...
GCGAAGGCACGTTGGCCGAAGTTTACGACAGCACTGTCTGTAGATTGATAAACAGCGATATGAGGGAATAAAGTTTTACCGCTTAATGAAGAAAAAGCCGTACCCTGACTTGCACCATTTTTATAAAATGTTAGTGTCCCTGCGTCAGCGTCTAAAGCAACACCAATGACATCGCCATTAGTAAAACTTGCCCCATACGAGGCACCACCTCCACCGTAACTGTCACCTAATTTATTCCCACTGTTGGAGATATAACTCCAAGTTTCGTTGTTTGGCGCACCATAATCCTCTGAGAGACTTGCTTCACTTACTGCTACGCCATAAATTGAATATGGCTGAGCACTAGTCTTTGTAATCTCCCAGTACCATTTACCGCTAGAAACACCAAATGTTGCACGGGCGCCAGAGTTTGCCCAACCCCCACTTGATCTAGAAAGATCTAGGTTTCCGTTTGACAAGACAATGGTACTGCCTTTGTCTAAAGGGTTCATTAAACAGTAGTTGCCAACGACTTCTCCGCCCGCTCCAGTGTCTGTAGGCTCTGCCGCGTTGCTTGGGGTGTCAACTAGGGAGTCAATAACTGATTCATCGGGCTTTGCAGCATATGCGGCAAAGATAAACGTCGTCCCGTTTGAGTTGTTGTCAAACGTAAAGCCTGTGTCAGTAACAGTAAAATCACTGTTACTACCTTCTGCCCCGTTTGTGTCTGGCAATAAATAGCTGCCAAAGTTATTTCTTGCTCCATCGTGGATTGCCCAACTCCCGGTGCCTGTTGATTTAATTAAAATATATCTAGGCTTGAACCCACAATCTACGGTCGTGCCATTTGTTGCCGAAGTAAACGATCCAAATTTTGAAAATCCGGCAACTTCAGACCAGCAGTAGGCAATAAAATCTTTTGTGTTTTGGTTGACGTTATTAACTGAGGACGTTCCGTTAATAAAGGTAAGCGTGCTGCTAGTTGGCGCTCCAACACCACCACCCCCTGCTGTAGAGGCAGTAAACGACGCACCCGTGCTGTTGAGGAGCAAGACATGACCAGAAGTCAGGCTATTGTGATGAACGCTCCAACTATCAGTCGTCTCACGTCCCTTGACGATCACCCATTTAGGAGTGCTGGACAATCCATGGCCTACGGTCGCGCTGCTTGAACCATTGCCTTCCCAAGAAACCACAGAAAAGCCATAGGAAACATTTGTCGAACAAGAACTCGTTATCGTTCCATCCGTATTTGACGACGCAGCGCCACCGGCCTTCCAGCACCAGGCAACGTAGGTCTGAGAGGAGTTGTTATGTGAATTTCTAGTGCCGACAGAGAATCCATTGGAATTAAATGATGTGATCTGTTGAGCATCTACATCCTCGCTTTGAGTCAAGTTTGATGATAATGACCTATTTCCGCCTGTTACTGAATTACCTAAAACGTGGTTATAGCCACTCAACGTGCGACCTTTTATCCATATGAAATCTGGTTGGAAAGACAAACCGGTAATTGCTTGTGCGCTGCCTGTACCGGAGTAGGTAACAACATCAAACCCTTGATTAGCAGTCGCAAGACCAGCAGTCGCAACAAGGTTGTTAACTGTCCAGCTGTTCGAGTTACCGGATGAGTCGGTACCCAGCGCCGCATTGCTTGATGCGTCGTCAAACTTAAGCCTGAATCCATTTGTTCCAAATGACAGCCCAGACGTATCAATGGCTTGCCAGACCCCGTTAGCGTCAAACGCCCCGAATGACGTGGGGTCAAGCGCCTGCCCGTCAATAAAGTTGATTTCGGCTAAGTAACCGTCAAGACCACTGCTGTCATTACTGCTAATCGTATGCTCGCTTGCTCTATTAACACCAAGATCTTCATTTTGGTTGGGGTTGTTTCTTGTGACAAAATCAGTTTCTTCAACTCCATTGATGTATAGCCTTATTCTGTTATTTGCTGTAGAGCTTGTGGTGTCTACAGAGACAACCCAATGCTGCCAAGCACTGGGGTCACGCAGTAAACGAGTTGATCTTAAATAGAATGCGCCACCATAATCAATAGACACATAGTTGCCATTATGTATCATAATTTTGAACTGAGTATCTCTACTTGCTGATCCTGCCACCTTAAATAAGTTATCGTTTTCGCCAATTCCGCTACGTTTTACCCATGCGCTCCAGGTCCACGTCTTGCGATTACCTGCAGAACTTGGGGTTCTATTTAAGTACGCACTATCTGCGCTATTAAATCTAAGCGACCTAGAAATTTCAAAGGCACCAGCCGCCCCAGCAGCAGACGCCAGCAGCGGTGAAGAAAGATTGCCAGGAACGGTCATTAAGAAGCTGCCTTAACGTCGAGGTGTGCAGTAATCATAATTTTCTCGTCTGACATCACCGCATAAGCCAAGATTGTCACCGCGTTTGCCGTAGCAGTAACAGTCGGGGTCGCGCCACCAACAAAGCGATAGTTGCTGTCATAGCTCAAAGTTCTGCCGCCAGTCGAATCCTGACGAACTTCAATAAATCCTGTCTGACCTTCAACCACGTTTGTTGGATTGCCAAGTGTTCTGTTGCCCCCGAGTACCACCAAACTGTTGTTGTTGTCATCCATGTCGATGGCAACAGTGGTCGCATCCGTCAGCGTTGTGATCGCGCCACGAACGCCACCAGTAACAACCTGACCATTCGTTGTCTCAGTCGTCAGCAGATAGCTGGCAAAACCAAGGTTCCCGCTTGCGTCAGTCTTTAATGCTTGATTCGCCGTGCCATCAGCAGTCGGCAACGTAAACGTGACATTACTGGCGACAGTCGCTGCAGCTTGAAGCGCCACATAATGGCTGCTATCAGCATCAGCAAACCGCACATCAGATTGTGCGTTCAGTGTGATGTCACCCGTGAACGTCGCGCCAGATGCCGCGACCAAGCCAAAGTTGGTCGATGCTGTCCCAAGCGTAATAAATCCATCATTCGCCGCGTTCCTAATCTTTAACGTCGCTGGCGTCGTACTGGTATCCACAAAGAACATGTGGGCAGCTGTGCCGCTTGGTGCTGTCGAACCGCTATTGAGCGTTTGAACCGCTGCCAGGATCGTGTTCAGCTCGGTGCGAAAATTCGCGCCTGACTGGTTAGCAAGTGAATAATCAGTTGCCTGTGCCATTAGGTGATCTCCTTACCGTGACCCACGGCCTGATAATCGATGGTCCTATTCACAATTGTACCTCCGGAATTTTTCGTGGCGATAGTAAAGCCAGTTCGGCTGACGCTAGTCAACTCAAAAAAGTCACCCGTTGCCATGTCGGTTGCTGTGACGGTCACGCTTGGCACGCTGTAGAAGGCAGACGGGAATGTAATTGCTTTGGCACTCGTCGTAGTGCTGATGTTGCGTTGCTGCTCAGTTCGACGTTGCAGGCTGACCGTTACGCCAAGGCTTTGAACAACTGGATCCTGCGAGTCGTTTTCAGTCTCCATCTCCACCTTGAATTGGAAACCGCGCCCACGCTTGGTTGAGTTAGCAAATGGCTCCCATGTGCCAAACGTTGGTGAGCCACTTGGATTGTCGTTTGTAGACCGCACATAAAGCTCAGCATTTGCAGCCGACAAGTCATCAGCGTCGATGTCGTCCCAAGTGTCGATATTGTCGTTTCGTGAATCCCAAAAGTCATCAGGGTTAATCGTGCGAATACGCAAGTTCGCCAACAGCTCAACGTCGTATTTAGCGCCTAAATCAAGTGTGTTGGCAAAGGTGTAGCTACCAATTGAGACAATATTGCCAAAGAAATCAATATTGGTAACGCTGTCAAAATCAACAATGCTGTCGATCAAACCATCTGCTTGGAGTGTTATGCCCCCTTCGGTAACACTGTTAAACGCTTGCGAGAACGTACCAGGGAAACTGGGGCTTTCGGTGTAGGTCTGCACTACCTCAAGGTCTTGCGGCTCAGGCAGCTCAACAAGCACGCTTGGAATACTTGCAAGCGGTGCGTAATTCCCAGACGAGTCTTTGGCGCGAACTAAATAATGCCCATCTTTTAAAGGCACAATTTTTCGTGTCGTGCTGCCGTTTACGGCAGGGACAATCTTTTCGCTTTCAGCCCACTTAATGTCGCCCGTCGTTCGAGGGTTATGGCGAATTTCAATAGTGCCGCCAATCTTGACATCTAGGCTTGCTGCAACAGGCCAATGCAACTCTGCAGTGTGTTGATCAATTGGCGTAATATTCAGGCTTGCGATGCTCTCTGGCGGGCTGCTTTTGCCGACAGTATTAATCGTCGCAGTAGTTGTGGTCGAACGACGTTTGCCGGTTTGCGCTACGTCAAGCCCGTAGCCAATTGCTGTAACTGAAACGGTGTACGTCCCAACTTGACTATCTAAGATTTGATGCCCAGTGTTAGTAACAATATGACGTTCTGCGTTGTCACTATCTAGGAAATATTTAACCTCATATTCATTGGCCCGTGTTGACTGTTGCCAATTAACATTTACACGTTGCAGAACTTTATCGCCTTCCTCGTATAGAACTTCGCTAAGCGTTAGGTTGGTGACTGCGTCTGGTTTTTCAGCAATTTGCGTTATGTCTCGTGGCGTAAATGTATGACCCTCCTCAACCACTGCATACTTTTCGCGCTCATGAGCTAACGCTGTAATTGAATAGGTCGATTCATTTTCTTCAACAGTAACAACGCGAAACAGTTGGAGTGTTAAGTCTGTATATCCAATAGCAAAAACAGAACCGGTGATAGGTGCGCTGTTAAGCGTTGCCCCAGGAGTAACTGTGTTTCCTGAAATGGTTGAGCCGTTAACTACTTGAACCTCGTAAATTGAAGCGCCTGTTTTGGGGTCAATCTTGGCGTTTCCAAATTCGTCTCGGCCCTGAGTAATTACATTAAGCGTAAATGCACTTGGTGTTTGCTGACCAAACATGTCAACATCACTTCGATCAATTTTGACTGAAGTGGTCGTAGACCCATCAATAACTCGACCACCAACAGTTTTACCAGCACGAACAGGATCAGCAACTTTAATAAAGTCACCAGGGCGGACAATAATACCCGCAGCCATGTCAGTCTCAAACGAGCAGATCTCACTCTCGTTATGCGTTGTATAAAGCAACCACAATCCAAGACGGCGTGCCTGACCTCTGCTTGTGCAAGCAAACGCCGTAACACTGTGCTTGTTATATCCGTATTTTTGGAGCGGTTTAAACGGCGTTGAGCTTAGTTCAACAAGCTCCTGAGCATAATCACGCAAATCGTTGTCAAAGTATTTAACAGCTACACAAGTCGGTCTATTCCTAAGGCTTGAGCCTGAATAACTAAACCCGGCATTTGTAACGTTAGTTTGATTAAATTGATAGGCAAAATCTTCAGGGCGGTCTTGCGCAATTGTTAACCCGTTTGACTCCCAGTAAGACATCGCTCTAAATACAGAGCACATTTCTTGAATCAATTTATATGCGTCTTGTTGCGTCTGTAGAAGCACGTTGCAGCTAAACCGTGGTTCAGTGCCGCCCTTGCCATCGGCCACAAGCTCACCGCAGTATGCGCTGGCCTGCTGAAAACTGTAAATATCTAAATTTTTAGGAATGTTAGTAGGGCCAAAAAAACCTCCAGCTTGATCTAATTTAAACTCTGTAGGCGTCAAAATTTGTGAGCCCAACCCGTAGCGGGTATTGCTCAAAAGGTCGAAAAGAATAAAAGCAGGATCATTGCACCACTCTCTATTAGCTTTTAGCGTTCCATCAAAAACATCACTGCTATAACTTAATGAACCATCAGAACGAACAGTTGCGTTATGCGGGATGCGTACTAGAACTCCGCGAATTTTGTAACTGCGTTTTGGAATGCTTGGAAACTGTTCGGCGTCAAGCTTGAAACCAACAAGCGCACTGTTGGGAAAGCGTGTTGCTTCCTTAATTTTTTCGGTGTAATCGTACCAAACTAAATCATCGGTTTGACTAATTGTATCGTCTGAATCGTAGTATTCTTGGCGCGTTCTTATGACACGAATATCAACCGGAAAAGACCCGGCAGGATCTAAAATAATTACATGTCTGCGTTGATATAGGTCTGGCGTAAATCCTTCTATCGTGACTTGATCTTCGAGAGTTTGGTAGCCGCCACCGTTATATTGAATCTGTATCTTGTACTTTATTTTTACACCTTTCACGTCGCCATTTTTTTTGTTACGTGTTATTGATGGCGAGCCAATAGTCAAACGTACCTGATTGACATCAGTGTCAGTAATTTGCCTTGTAACAGGCGCTCCATCAGCATTATGAGACCCGCCGCTGTGGCCGCTTGGTTCAGGTGCTCTGGGCACCTCCACCCCAACAGCAATTGTTCTTTGGTTTAAATCGCCAACATTGCTTAAAAAACTTTGATCTTGTCTGCCTCTACGCAATTCAACAATTGCGTCACTCATGTCAAAATTAAGCTGCTCAACAATGTTGGCATCAGTAAGTTTTGAATTTTGAGTTACGTTTGCAGCCGCTCCAAGAACAGGGGTGTTATTGAAATAAATATCTTTTAAGGCGGCAACAGTGTAACCATCTGAAGCCTTATTAAGGCCAGCCGCAGACGGGAAGCCTTCGATAGTGCCTTCGCTTAATAAATCAATTAGACGAACAACCTGTACCGAATCTAAATTGTCTTTTGACATTCCTAGAGTTCCTCCACGTTAAGGCCAGCAGAAATTACGACGCTGCCAACAAGAACCTCACCGTAGGCAACTGGGACCGGAACGCCTTCTCTGCCAACGTTTTGCACGCCAGAAAAGCTGAAATTGTTGCGTGGATCGTTGTCCCCGTCAGGACCTGTTGGCACAGGCGTAAGCAATTGCGCCGTTCCAGCAAGAACCAAAGCAAGACCAATGTTTCCAGCGAATGCAGCAGCAGCGCCTCCCACAATGGCAGTTCCGGAGCTAACTCCAACAACTGCGCCTGAAGCGAAACCACTTAAACCAAGCGTTGCTCCGCCAGAGACAAGCGCCAAGCCAATCAATGCAGCACCAAGCAATATGCTGCCCCCACCTCTTTCAAAAAAACCGCCACCACCACCAGCACCAGACACGACCGGAATAATGCTGATGTCATCAGTTTGCCCAGCTGGGTAACTCAGCTGTTCTGGATGATCTGCCAATTGCAGATCGTGCCGTCCCACGGCAACCTTGTAATACCCGTCGCGCATTAACCCGCGCAGCTCAGGGAAATTACACAGCAAAAACCGCATCGCCTCTGCTGGTGTACGCGCTAATGCCTCAAACGTGCTTTGGCCGAGATGCTCTGCCAAGTGCCCGTAAACCTTGACCTTGCGGAGCATCGCCTGTTAACCGCTGTATCGCACAATTCTACCGGTGACGCCCTGCCAATAACCATCCCAATAATCGCGTGACGACAACCTGTTTTGCAATTGATGCAGCATTTTGCCTTCTCCGATATAGACCGCCACATGATTTAGACCCGGCGAGCCGTCAAGCTTCATAAACAACAAATCACCCTTTTGTGGTTTTTGCGAGTCAGCCTCAACAAAGCCTGTCTCCGCAAAACAATTTTCAAACAACGGTGATTGCCTGAAAGCATCGTGACTGGTTGGTCGCGACCAATCGCGCAACTTGATCCCAAGCTTCTGTTTATACCAGTCGCGGACAAGAGTCCAGCAATCGGAAACACCCCATACCCACTCACGACCGACTAGTGGGGCCTCATAACCAGATGGCTCGATTTGACACCAAGCGTTATCTAACAAGCTGACAATATGCCAAGGCAAGCCAAACTGTTCACACGCCATCTTGTCCGCTTCACTTGCAACCGCAGGCGTGCTGGGATGGCTGTGGACAACAGCAAGGATCGTCCCAGCGTCCTCAGCGTCGGCATAGTCAAGCGGATCAAGGACAAAGAAATTGTCTTCTGTCGAAATGTTTTTACACGGCCAATAACGCTTGCGGCCCTTTGTGACAACAACAAGCCCGCACGCTTCACGCGGTGCCTCTGTTGCTGCATGGTTAGCCGCAACCTGTTGCCAATCCTCAATCAATTGTTTAAGCCCAAAGCAGGGAACGATCCAAACGGCAAGCCACCATGTGCATCGCCATCAGGGAATCGCAAGCGACAATCACTGACGCGCTTGCCACAAGTGCCGGAAACATTTACTGACGTAGTTGTTCCTGCAACAATTTTGGGCTCATCTGTAGTGGATGGGTTGCCAGAAGTCCAAACAACGTTTGAACCGTCGGAGTCTTCAAGCTGCAAAAGTCCAGCGCCTCTAAGCCTTAGCCGCTTGTTATTCCAACCAGTGCTTGAGATAACAAAATAAGCGCCAGCTTCCGTCAGCGTTCCTTCTGTTGGATGGTTAGCCCTGTGGGGGTTGCCAGAAGAAAGATTGAGCTTGGCAACAAACTCATAACTGTCTCTCCAGAAACCCGTCGAGCTGTTTACAGATGTTGAAATAATGTTTGACCAAACAAAACCAGTCCAATTAGGGTTTCCATGCGTGTAATGAGATGTCCCCGCAGGCAACTCGTATGACCCTAAATTAAATGTAATATTTACAGACCTTGCTCCCCCTCCTATTGGGTCCGTGTCACTAAAAGTTCTAGACACAGTTGTGGTTTGGCCCGAAGCAGTGGGGCTACTGCCAACCAATTCCCAAGTAAAACCCCCTGATCGCCCAGCATTAATGTCATCGGGCCACCATTGTTTAACGCCGTCTACAGTGAGCCAAGTAAGATTAGTAAGAGGAGCTAGACGGAAAGTGTTAGACACCCAAACAACAGAACCGTTGGCGTAATCAGTCCTGGCTAAATCTCTGTTATATAAAATTATATTGCCGTTAGATACAACTAATTCATAACCATTTGCATTGAGGCCAGGGCCTCTAGTTGTTTGCCAAAGAGTTTCATCTGACTTGCTCTTTAACACTAAATTTCCAACGTTATTTACTGTCAGTTTGTACCAGCCATTTGTTGAAACAAGTTCATCACCCTGGTCTGATCTTAAGCTGCCGCTTGTAGTAAGAAGATGTGCGTTTGAGCTGTAACTAAAGTTAGGGGCAGCAACTGCGCTGATTGAAACCCCCTCGACCGTAAATTCATCTGCTCCGCTATACCCACACTCTTTGCCTTTGTATTCCCACTGACATAGGTTTTGCATCGCAAGACGACGCGGCACTTTTACTCCGCCCAAGTCAAGAGAAGACACCAGCTCAAACTCAACAAAGTCACGGTTTTCCGCTACCTTGCGATCGATGTAGTAAACCTCTTTTGGCAGTTGAGCACTTGCTGATGAGTCTGGGTTGCCATAAGGATTTTGACCATCTTGCCAGTTTTCACCATCAAGAAATTTGCTTAGGGTACGAATCCGCGTAACCTGTGCTCCGTTTAAATCATTGCCTGGCGTAAGCTGATTGATGCCAAGCAACAAGCCTGTGACCTGGCTTTGCAGGTTTGCAATTCTGATTGATGGACGAGGTAACGCGCCATCGCCCTTGTACTCAAAACCCGACGCCTCGATGGGTAACGGCTGATAGTCAATGCTGCCGTATTTAATTGAATAGGCGTTTACAAGATCATCATTGGTGCTAGGTACATCTGTCTTGAGATTTCTGCCTGCATGAAAGTAGTACCGGTGATCGTCGTTATGCAGATCTTGAAAAAGCTGCAGCTCAAACAACTCGATGATGGCGAAAGGGCTGGAGCTAAGCAGCTCTTCAAACGCTCTGTTGCTCATGGCTCAATAACTTGCTGAAACGTGGCCGTTAGCTGGTTCAAGCCAGCAGAAGTCATTTGCTTAGACCATTGCTGACAAATCCATTTATATGTCTCGGTTGTATCTGGCGGCGACCAATCAAAATGCTCAGCGCCACCACGCGCCTCCAAAAACGTTTCGATCGTGTCCGAGTCTGCTTCAGTAATGTATTGCCAAGTAAGCGTCCAAACCTTTAGGTCTGTATTAAGGCCGTAACGCAAGCGTTGGCTGTAGCCGTCGCCAAACTGTACGTTTCTAACGTTTGGCTTGCTTGCTTTTGATGCTCCATAATCAGGAGCAATGCTTGGGAAAGTAGCCATTAGCGTGTCAACAAGCCTCCAGGTCGTTTTTGCTTGATCAGTTCAGCTTGCACAGCCTGACCAATCACTTTGCCGAGCCGATCAGCATTGGGTTGGTCGCCTTGCACGTTACTGCCAGTTGCATCAACGTTCACAACTACGTTACCCACTCCACCACCAGAAGACTCGACGCCAAGCTTGCCGTTGGCTCCACGACGTAAAGGCATGATGGCCTCAGGGCCAACCTCGCCCATTAATCCCATGCCGTTAGCCATGGGGAAAATAGTTGGCTTGTTTACGATTCCGCCAGAAGCAAAAGGAACAACTTTGTTTTGAGCAAATACGTTGCCATTAGCTGAAGGAAAGATTGAACCAATTAAAGATTTCGTGCCAGCTTGCAAGAACATGCTTGCCATCTGCTTTAAAATGCTTGACAAAGACTCACCAAGAGACTTGGTGCCATCAATCAAACCTTCAATAGCATTAGCCAATCCAGTAGCAACAGTGTTTTTAATAGATTCAAATAGCTTTTGAGATTCTGTCAGCTCAACGTTTAACTCCTTAACTTTTGCTGGTTTGCCGCTAAGCAAGCGGAGAATTTTTTCATTGGCTTTGGCATCTAAATCTAAGAGTCTTATGTTTTTCTCGCGAGGCAGCAAAGTGCCTTCTTCAATTTTTTGCCTATCAAATGCAAGCTGGGCACTTATTACTGCAAATTGATTGCCGCTTCTTCTTGCCTCGTTCAGTTTTTCAGCCAAGCCAAGCAATGTTTGCGATGCATCAACACGCTCTTTTGCCCTTGAAGATTCGGCGCCGCTAGGAGTAGCGGTAATACCAGGCAGCCCGCCTCGCTCTTCAGGACGCTCAATGTCTAGCCTTCCTGCAGCTTTTGCTTCTTCAAGCCTTTCTATGGCAAGTACAACACGGTTTCTTGCTCTATCAAACCGAGCCTTGGTTCCTCCTCGGCCTGCAGTAAGCGTTGACTTGTCAATACCTAAAAATTGTTCAAAATTTTGCGTTGCAGCGTCAAGTTCTTTCTGCGCTTTGTTAATAGCACCTTGAGTGCCAATGCCTAGGAAATTGTTTAAGGCAACAATAGCATCATTGATTGCCGTAACAATACTGGCAAATGTTGTCTGAAATGCCGCGCCAATTGGTTCCAACAATGTACCAAGATTTTCTTTTAATTTTGCAAGTTCTACCTGCAGTTGATCTCCTGCAGATTTAGGGCCAGAAGCAATAATTTCTGCCGTTTCTCCATAACGTTCAAAAATTGATTGTGCAAAAGTTTGGAAATCTTGCAAGCTAACTTGCCCATCTTCAAGAGCCTTGTCTAGCTCTTGAGGCGTCTTGCCAATTGATTCTGCAAACAAAGTAAACGCACCGGGAAGTCTTTCTCCGATTTGTTGTCTCAATTCCTCGGCTGACACCTTACCTTTAGAGAAGACTTGTGCTGTTGCAGTCAAAGCAGAATCAACATCCTGCAGGGAACCACCAGTCGCCCTGACGGCAGCAACAATGCCATTAAAAGCAACTTTTGTGTCTTCAATACTTCCGCCCGCTCCCAGAACAGATGCTTGTAATTTTGTAAATTGACGCGTAATTATATCTTGAGGAATCGCAAAATCTTTTGTTGTTTTTTGTATGAAAACAAGAGCGTCTGAATATTGGTTTTGGCCTGTAGTTACACCTTGCAACGCAATACGCAGCTTGCCAAGATTGGCTGAATACTCAGCAGTTGCTCCTAGAGCCTGTCTAAGTTGACCGACTTGAGCCCCAATTGCTGCGCCAATAGCAGCGCCTGCAGGGCCGCCAACGGCTAAACCAGCTGCTCCGCCAAGCGCACCCTCCGGTCCACCAAATACACCGCCAGCCGCAATCGCGCCAGCACCTCTTGCTAATCCAGCAAGCCTTCCGCCTTGGCCTGGAGCTTTTCTTCCTTCCGCTTTTTGCAGTTGCTTGTCAAGCCTTGCTGCCTCAGCCGTCGCCTCTCTAAACGCATCGCTGCCAATCTCGACTTGCTGCGTAATATCGCGCCAAGCGTTTCTGTAACCACGAAGGTTTGCAATGCTATTAACCGACGTTTTTTGAACTTCTTTTAGTTCTTTTGATATTTGATCAAACGGAGCCGCAGCACTTTTGGCCTGTTGCCCTAGC
>VMHT01221818.1_pt1 | contig 12168 bp, 10 predicted proteins | sample 4693611 | NCBI WGS metagenome assembly VMHT01 (sample SAMN12280063, study PRJNA550983) | marine metagenome | isolation source: seawater sampled from same location over 5 years 0.02-0.2 micron viral filtrate | place: USA: collected off the coast of southern California halfway between the port... ...
TCAGTGGTGGGAACACGAGGGTCAACGTGCGCTGGCAAACAACTCTGTGGCCTACAAGGGCAAACCAGAGATGGGAACCTTTATGCGCGAATGGCTGTCTCTGTATGACAGCAAGTCCGGTGAGCGGGGTATCTTCAATCGTCAAGCTGCGGATATCCAAGTGGGCCGCAATGGACGCCGCGAACAGGGTTACATGTGGGGAACCAATCCGTGCAGCGAGATTATCCTGCGTCCGTACCAGTTCTGTAACTTGTCAGAGGTGGTGGTTCGGGAACACGATACCCTTCAGACCCTCAAGCGCAAGGTCCGGTTGGCAACCATTTTGGGAACCATCCAGTCTACGCTCACTGACTTCAAGTATCTTCGCAAGGTTTGGAAAGATAACACAGAAGAGGAACGTCTGCTGGGCGTATCTCTCACAGGCATTATGGACCATCATGTTTTGTCCAAGAATGTGGACAGCAAGAATTGGTTAGAGGAAATGAAACAGGAGGCTGTCGATGCGAACAAGGAGTACGCAGAGAAGTTCGGTATTCCTGTGTCTGCTGCCATCACCTGCGTTAAGCCGTCTGGAACAGTATCCCAGCTTGTAGATGCAGCGAGTGGCATCCACGCCCGCCACAATGACTACTACGTTCGTACTGTGCGGGGCGACAACAAAGACCCCCTCACGCAGTTCTTGATGGACTCAGGTGTCCCTGCAGAGCGTTGTGTGATGAAACCAGACTCGACAACTGTGTTCTCTTTTCCAATGAAGTCGCCAGACGGTGCTGTGATTCGAACGAAGACTACTGCCGTTCAGCAACTAGAACTGTGGAAGACCTATGCCCTGCATTGGTGCGAACACAAGCCGTCCATCACTGTGTCCGTAAAGGAAGACGAGTGGATGGAAGTGGGTTCGTGGGTGTACGAGAACTTTGATGTGGCATCTGGCGTGTCGTTTCTTCCGTTCTCTGACCACACCTATCAGCAGGCACCCTATCAAGACATAGAGCCTGATGAGTATCTGGAGTGGAAAGACCGTATGTCATATGTCAATATTGACTGGTCACGCTTGCAAGACTTTGAGAAAGAAGACACCACCACAGGCTCACGGGAGTTGGCGTGTACTGCAGGGGTGTGTGAAGTCGTTGACTTGAATGCAGCGTAAAATACGTCACAACGTGTAAATTCTACTTATCAGTTGTAGCGTATAAGATGTAGGGGTGTAACTTAAATGGCTAGAGTATCTGTATACGTTCAGAAGTGTGCGGGTTCAAATCCCGCCGCCCCGCCAATTTTATGTTAACAAAGCGGGGGCTTCTTAACAGATGAACGCATCAATCACGGTAGTAGATATTGTTGAAACGTCAGACGGCGGTGCCGCTGTTGTTTTTGAAATGGACGAAGCTTCACGACAAGCCTTGCTTTCATACGCCTTGCATGATATTCTTACAAAGAATTTAGAGGAAATGATTCGTGAAGAAAAAATCAACGACTTCGAAACAGTCGACATCGAAGAGTACATCGCTAATCTGGAAGAGGGGTCCGGACTGGATACAGTTCAATCCTCCTCGCAATCATCCAAGCAAGGATGAGTGGCTAAAGTTAAAGGAGAAAAAAGATGGCTGAAGCTGAACGTGTGATTACAATCAACGACAAAGAATACAAACAATCTGAATTGGATGGTGTGCAACAGTATTACCTCCAGCACATTGACGACCTAGACTCTCGTATACGTGCGGCTCAATTTGCCCTTGACGAGATGAGGGCTGCACGAGAATACTTTAGCAACTCTCTTGCCGCTTCAGTTCTTCAACAAGACGTTGACGAAGCTGTGGGTGAATCCGATGAGTAGTCTTGAACCCTGTGCTGAGGACCGCAAGAAGTTTGACCTCGACCTTGCCTATGGTAAGGTGAGGGAACAGCGGGTTGCTGACATGCTTCAAGATGCAAAGATTGAGGTGAAGTCAGAACGAGGTATGTGGATGCGAACCGGTAACATCGCCATTGAATATCAGTGTTATGGTAAGCCTAGTGGGATAGAAGCCACAGAGGCCGACTACTGGTTTCACAACCTGTGCATAGGTGACAAGACCTTTGCGACACTGGTATTTGACGTGCCTTCCCTAAAGAAAATAATCAACAACCTTGACAGCAAAAGGTCAGTACCCGGCGGTGATAACAACGCATCCCGCATGTATCTACTGAATCTGCAGAAACTCTTTTCAACTGATGTAATCAAGGCGTATAGGGATGAACCAGAAGAAACCACGGGCTGAACTGTTCAAGTTCACAGCTAACATGAATGACAGAGGCAACATCGAACTCGACATGGATGTTGTAAACCCAGATGAGTTTACCAAGATTATGGAGGCGGGCATGCCATCGTTTGAAAACACCTTTGAGGTTGCCAGCCTGATTCGCTATCTGCAGTCGATGGGTAACGAAATGATGGATAAGTCACGCAGGTATCTTTAAAACAAAAAAAACCCCAGCAAAATCGCTGGGGCTTCTAGTTGGGGGTAGCCTTGTGGTTACCCCTTTTTCTTTTTGGCCATGCCGCCGTACATCATACCCATGCCGCCAGTCATGCCCATCTTGTCCTTACGGTCCATCATGGGGTTAGCTGACATTGCCATGCCCCCGCCGTACATTGGTTTACGGACCATTGAACCGTAGGCGTATCCCTTGCGGGCCTTACCACCTTTGGCCATGTAGCCCATCTTGTTGCGAACAGACTTGGGCAGGTTTGGCATACCCTTATTGTTCGCTGGTATTGGTTTAAGATTCTTCATCTGTACCCTCCGTACCGATTTGTTCTATTGCAACGTAAGTTGAAGGACGCAGACCCATTTTCTGCATTTCCTTCACAACAAAGACTCCGATAGTCCTGTCTAAGTAATCCATATCTTCTCTAGTAATTAAGTCTGGAAATTTAAACATATCCCGAACGATACGTGCAGCGTTTGCATCTGCACCTACAAGTTGAAACATCTCGACGTTAGCCTGACTTGCGAGGCGTACAGCAGCTTCGGATGTTACGTAAAGTGGGCTGACCATGCCACGAGCCACGTTATATACTCGACTCAAGAGTTCGTTCATTGCGTAGCCACGAGTAACTCCTTGAAATCCTGTGCTGGTTGCCACGGTTGTATCCGCAGCCATATTTAGAAAGTCGGTGATGTCTTCTAGATAGCTGACATGGTCCTCTCCCAAAACGGCGTTCAACATTTCACGATTATCTTGGATGTCTTTCAGCATATTTTCAGGAGTTGTGAACTGGCGAACTACCTTTGTGTCCATATCCAACCCGACCATTGTGCGGCCCTGCACATTCTGCAAACCTCCACGGTTCATCAGTGCCCGCGAAATCAAACTTCCCACTGCATTGTCAAACAGTGTTTCTGCCTCTTCCGCAGTTTTGCCACTTTTAGTCAGCAGTTCTATAGCCATTCCACGGGTGCCGTCCAGCTTACTCAAGTTTCCGTTTGTTACAAAGTCCCTATAGAAAGAATCCGGGTCTTGTTGTGGAATTAACGGCTTTAGAATGTCAAAGGTTTCTTTTTCATTATTGATAGCTGTATCAGCGTTTCTCCGTAGCTGGCTTGTCGCACTCTCTGCTTCGGAAATAAAGTCTTGCACCTTGTTTCGAACCGCCACACTGTCTTGCATTAAGCTAACTAAATCGTTTTCGCTAGACATCATCTCTTGTATGTTTACGATAGGGACTCTGCTAATAGAACCATCTTTGTTTTTAACAGTTACCATCATAAAGTCTTGAACTTTATCCCATTCTACTGTTCGCGTAAAGTCGTATCCACCCACAGATTTTTCAAGAGATGTGCGAGTTGGCTTCGGTTGCTTTATAGCTTTAAGAGTTTGTTCACCCCAATCAGCAAAAACACGTTCGGATATTACACCTCGCAAAGCATCAAACTTTGCTTTTCCCTGTGCAGTGGACAAATCAAAAACAGATTGTTTTACGCCGTCTATGACAACTCGTTCACCAAAATCTGTTGTAAGTCTAGATAGCAATTTTGGCAAATCGTGTTCAGCATCTATAGCACCCCGACCTCCTGCTGTCAGTTTGTTGATGCCATTTGATATAGGCCGGAATACGGTTACAGGGTCTATGTCCCCGTATGCAAACTTGAAGGGGTCTTGTGGCCCCCTTGAAATTTTTTCCGGACCTTGCCGCGACCTGTCAACCCTAGACAGTATTTGTTGAGGTCTTAGACGGTCCCCCACTTCATCTCTGTACGTAATGCGGGCCTTTTCAAGCATGTCAAACATTTCTCTATCTTGAGTCTTTATCAGAGTGTTCAAATCTGCAGCGAAATCGTTGACAACCCGCTTCAAATCCTTATCATCAGGGCCAAGACGGTATGCGTAGTCACGAAAAGCCCGACGCATAACTTCTACTTCATAAGGGTTCGCCTGTGAAAAAATACCAAGTGCATCAGAAGCATTTTCAGCCCGGAGTGCAACCTCAATGTCTGTAAGTTGGCTGTCTTCAATACCCGCCCCCCTTAACATCTGCCTCATACTGTCGAGTTCTTCGGGGGGAAGAACCCTTTTAACCATGTTGTTAAATACTTCCAAGGCTTGCTTACCCAGTTTTCCGTTGAAAAAGTCTCCTCCAGCAGAGAAGAACAGTTCAATATCTGTCTGGGTTCCTAGCTTTTGAATTGTGTCAGCAACCAGTGGAGTCATGTCTATAGGTGCGCGACCTTCAGAAAAAGCCACAACGGGTTCGTAGGCTGCGCGTCCCCTTGCAAATAGACTCTCCATGTGCGTGTCAATCATATCCTCTGTTGTGCGGGCCAACAGTACAGCGTGTCCTTGTCCTTGTCCCCTCATGTCACTGATTAGTGAGATGCGACGAGAAAGACCCTCTTCAAAAGTTTGCTGTAGATTTATAATCTCCTGCTTCATGTCAAATGCTTGACCAAGACGCTCTTTCAGATTTTTGCGTGTGTACAGAATGTTTGCAAACAAATCTTCAGGGAGGTCCACAGTGACATCGTCGAATACAAATTTTTCTAAGTCGTCCAGTGCAGCTAGAGTATCTTCGTACTCTCCGCGTAGGGCTACCTTGTGTCCCTGCAATGCGCCCAGTCCATCAGCTATGTACTCTTGTACGAATTCTTTGCCTTCCATTTCTGGAACGGAGTTTAGATGGTCTTCAAGATTTTTTAAGGCGCGTTCAGTTATTTCTATCTGCCTTTCAGATGCCCGCGTATGCTGTATCATTTCTTGACTGTTAAAGTTTTTCAAGTCACGAGGTGCTATTTTTCCTGTGGCTAGGCGGTTCAAAGCAGCCAGCGGTCCGATTGCCGATGCCTGTGCAAACGAAAGAGTGAACAATTCTTGGGCCTTCTGACGTGCCTCGCCTTCAGGAAAACGAGAAATAATTCGCTCTTGTAATTCTAGATAATCATCTGTAGCTTTGAGTACGATGCGTCTCTGGTCTGGATTCATGTTCTGAACCAGACGAGTTGCGTAGGTTATACCCCGTCGTTCAGCCGCAGTTAGTCGTCTACCTAGAGATTGTTCATATATTTTTATACCGTCATCATTAAAAAGAGACTTGCCTTTTAGTGTGAGACCCCTTCCCACCTCACCTCCTGTGCCTACAAAAGCAAAGAAGTCCATCACCCGACCAAACCCGCTAGTTACAGTTGCGGAGATATTACCATCTACAGCCCTTTTTGTAACACGGCCCACACCTCTTCCCACGTATTGAACAGCATAATAACCTCCAAGGCTCATGCCCAAGGCTCCGAAGAATTCCGATGTTTCTTCATCGAAGTCTGTGTACTTAGGAAGAAACTCACGGGCTGCTAACTGTCCTGCAGATATAATAAGAGAGTTTTCAACATTTTCCCGAATCATAGGGATAGTTTTTCCGGTAAATTTAGCGCGGAGAAGACGAGACTCCAAGACATTTTTTTGCTGTTCTTTTGCTACGTATGTAGCCCATTCAGAATGTCCCTTTGCAACTCCGCGCATACGCATAGCAGACAACTCATCGTCTAGTCTGCTAGTTTGTGTTAGAAGACCGTTTACGCTGGCTTCTATTCGTTCTTCGCGCAAGCCGATATTCAAGAAGTGCATTTTTAAATTTTTAGCTTGGCCGTTGGAATGGGCCTGTCGCAGAATAGTGACGGGGTCATCAAATTTTGCTAATTCAGGAAACTGTTCTTTGAGCCTTCGTACGGAGTTTAGAGTGCTTTTCCCTTTGTACGCTGTTCCCGCACCAAACCCCGCCATGCCGACCACGTTTTCTACTGCAATCGCTCCGAATCTTTCATAGAGAGGTAGTTGATTAAATGAAAGCTGCAAAATATTGTTGGCTGCTTCATCGCTGATTAGCAAACGGTCTATGCGCTTCCCATCCGCTGTGACTTCTGTTGTTACTTCGTCGTATTCTTCTTGGCTCATCAAGCCGTCTTCGACTCTCTGTTGCAACTGATTGCGAATGAAATCGTTTGCAGCCATACCCAGCGTGGGGCCGGGAAGAACGGAAGCAAGAGCGTCTAGTTTTGCTTGGCTATCTCTCTGTATTTCTGGGCCGTAGGAAGCATACGCCGTGCTAAAGCTAGATGCTTTACCCGTCACCACATCCCAAGCAGCAAGACCGCCGTAGTATGCTGCCGTATTTAAAGGAGATTGACCAACAACCGCAGCAGCTAGTTGAGTAGTTCCACGGCCCATTTCTGATAGCCGTTCGTAAACTACACCACCAAAATCCGCAAGGCCGTTATCAACTAAAACCTGCCGTACTCTTGGGTCTGGAACAGACTCTCGCAACAAATTGTCGAGCAACAGTGACTGTTCCCCGATTAGTTTTGCGCGGTCAATTTCTTCAATGTTTGTAATGTTTGCAGGAATGACTACCTGCTGACCCTCGACGTACGGTTTAACTGTTTCTCCCGGAGCAACTTGACTCTCCGTAATTGCCAACATTTTCATCTGAGCGTCGGCATCGCCTGCTTCAGACTTCTCTTGCAAAGCCAGAAGACGCATGTAGTCGTCTCCCTCTGCAGTCTCTAGCATGGTTTCGAAAGAAGGAGCGACCTTGGCTGCTACTGCTTCACCAGTTACCTGTGCGATATCATCTGCTGGTTTTATCTGGGTACTGACTCCTAAGACGGGGTCCGTCGTCAAGGCTACTTCCGCACCAACAGGCTCTGCAGCTTTACTGGGTATGGTTCCTACGGGCTTTGCCTCGTCTGTACCTTCTTGTACAGATACAGTGCCTCCCTCCGTGGGGGGAAATACCCCTCCAACAGCATCTTGTTTTACTTCTTCTACAGAAACCTGTTGAGCCATTTACTTAATTTCCTTTACCCGATTGGGGGGGACGGGCTGTGTTGCTTCGGCGTCTAGGTAGTATTTGTCATCAGAACCCAGATGGAGAGCGTTACCATCCAGAGTTCTAGTAGAGGTTCTTGTTGTGACTTTAACAACAGCAGCACCATCGTCTGCGGTCTGTTCTTGGGTAACACCTTCAAAGCCCTTGGCTCCAAACAGTGTACGTTCAATTCCACGGTATGTTATATGGGCCTGCACAGTACGAGCAACCTGTGGAGTCAGCTTTGTTTGGTTATCCATAACTCGTTTTAACATGCTTTTGTATTCTAAGTCAGCCGCGAACTCTTTACGGACTAACTGCAGCGCAGCCCGTATTGACTGCGGTGTGCTAAAGGTTTTATCGCCTAATCTGCGAAGCTGAATTTCAAAGTCTTGGTTAGACAGGCGACCTGATGGGTCAACAGCCCTTGCCATTTTTGCAGCCAAAGTAAGACGAATAGCGTCAGCCTCAGAGATAGCTGCCAAGTCGATAGTGGGGTCTACCTTTTTAATAACGGCCTCAAGGTCAGCATGGCTGGTACCGTCTGCTGTCATCGCAAAGTCATTGTTTTCTGAAAAAAGAGTTCCTAAAGCGCGAGTACCCTGTGCAACTTGAATACCGAACGACTTGAACGTGGCAGCTACGTCTTTAACCCAGCCTGTACCTACCTTTTCGCCAATCTCTGTTTCTAAGGCTATAAGCCTGTCGATGTAAGCTACAGCCTCATCTTGTGCCTTGAAGCCCTCATTAAAGTCATCAGACTTTAGTCCTGTTATTCTTTCTACAAATTGTGCGCCAGTGCCTATTGCTTGTGTCTTTTGATTTACGTTACCAGAGTACCTGTACCTTCTAGTTTTAGCAAAGGTTCCTTCTGGGGTTGCTGTCAAAAGAGACAAGGCTTGAATCATGCCTTGCTTATCGTTTCCAAATGTGGATTGCAAAGTAGAGTACAAATCAGAGTAATCCTGCTCAGACATCAAAGCAGGATTAGAAAGCTTGTCCCCATACCCGGCTCTTTCCAACTTAGCAGCCTTCAAAAGAATGTCATTTTGCTGAATAGCGAATTCTTGGTCAGTCACACCCTCTGGACGTTCTCCTGCCCGAAAGTTAAAAGCGGCAACCATATCCTGTGCTGAAGCGTAGCCCGTTCTGTTGGCCATTGCTGTTAAGGTTTGCACCTGACCTTTTTTCATAGGAATGAAGACACCGCCCCGAAGACCTCCATCTGCGGTATCCTGCGTCGGAAACAGAATGGCCTCTTCATCTTCTTCTATGTCATATAAGTCTGCTCCGATTGCTTTCAGGCTCATCTCTTCTACGTTTTTAAAACCTAGCTCATCAAAGAGTCTAGCTGCATTTCCGTAGTCTTGAGAAAGGTCAATGTACTTTAAGCCAGTCTCTTCTATTCCTGCTTTTTTCTGAGCGTTGATGTTACCTACGCGAAGGTCGCCCTCGTTCTTTTTGACCATGTCTTCTAGGCGACCCCTAGCAGCTTCGTTCGACTTAAAAAAATCTAAGGCGTCGTTGAAGCCTGCCTCTGTGGATAGTTGCTGCTGCCAGCTATCCCAAAAAACTTGAGACCTTGTATACGGACTAGAACCTGACCCATATTTCATTTCGCCTGCAAGCCTGAGTTTAAAGTCAGTGCTATCGCCGATAAATTTTTCAACGGTCCCCGCTGCTTCAATAGCAGACGCAGATTTTGTGAGGTCTATCCACGAGGGGTCAAAAGTAGTAAGCCCCTTTCCAATCGCCTGCATTCCTGCTTCAGTAATAGTACCATCTTGCAGAGCCTGCTGCAAAGCATCCGCAACACTTGCTCTTTTAGTTACTTCAAGTTCGCGTCTGGCAGTGTCTACTTCTCTCCCAGCAATCAAACTGGACTTAAACCTTTCTTGCTTTTCAAACAGCGCAGACTCTGCGGCGGCGGCGGCGTTCTTTGCTTTGGCCGCTCTTTTTTCTTTTTCAATCGTGTTGAGTTCACTAACAACACCAGATGCAAAGGCAAAAAGTCCGGACATCATTCGTCTCCCTTCATCATAGTCATAAAGGATTCGTCTTCCTCTATCTCACGGGGAGCAGCCCCAGCACGAATCTGTGAGTTTACCTTTTCACGAATGAACTCAAACATTCTAGGATTGTTGTCCTTCATCATGCGGAAGAATGTCTCATCATCCATCTCGCCTTCGTCTAGGGTGTTGTCATTTTCGAACAGGCGGTACGGGATGTTTTCATCCTCTGCCATGTCAGCAATGAACAAGCCCAAAGCAGGCTTGATAAGCACAGCAACGTCTGGGTTGAACTTGCCGTCCTGAAATCCCTGCAACAAGAATCCCTCGACAATAACCTCAACAGATATACCCACCATCAGAAGCTTCATCATTTCCTGACGTATCTTCGGCTTTTTCAAACCGGCAATGGCTTTTTCCAGAGCAGCTTCGGGGTCAGAGTCCCGTGGTGGACTACCCCAAGGCCAGCGCGTGTTGTCCTGTGTCAAGGAATGACCCGGAGGTGCGTATGCAAAGGGGTCGTTTCTTTCGGGGGCACCTCTGTTTAGAATCTGGTCATCTGTTTCAGACATCGCTTGCCTCTTTCCTAACTGTGGCTGGTGCTATTTTCTTAGCAGTGGGAAGCTTGGGTGCCGGGGTTGCTACTGTTTTGCGCCCCTGTGCAAGAGTCCGACGTATAGAGACATTGTTTGCCATCCGGGCCATGTCCGCATTGCCATGTGTTCGCTGTGCAAACTTGCGAAGCGCACTCTGGATATCCGGGTTGCGAAGACCGACTGGGTTACGCAGGTCAGCCAGACCGCCGCGAACCCGTTCCTGTCCATACCGGGTAATCTTGGGAGCCTCTCGCCGCCTAGATTCAAACCGGTTCTTTTCGTCCTTGTTATCCATCGTGTCTGCAAGGAACCCAATGCCTTCCTTCGCAGCCGTCTTCCACCAACTACTGCTTTCTACACCGTAGGCTTCTGACTCGTAATCAAAGATGCTGCTGTCGTCGTCACCGTCGAACACATCCAAAACAAAGTCCACACCCTCGTCTAGCCAATCGCCAATGTTGCCAAAGCTAAATCCCATTCCTTAACTCCCTGATGCCCAGCGGGTGAGCCACGAACCCAAACCTTTTAGAAGGTCGTCCTTCTGTTGCTGGTCATACATCTCATTTGAATTTGCAAACTGCATAGCCATCGTAACAAGGTCGTGCTGTCGCTGCGCTTCGTTCTCACTCTTCTGGAAGTTCCACGAGGCGTTGTCCCGGTACTGTTGCCACAGATTGTTCATGGCTGTTTGACTTGCATTGTATGCGTTTTGTACGTTGATGCGGTTGGTTTCGTTTTGCAGGGCTGTGTTGGCCGTGTTGATTTCTCTGCGCCACACAGCGTTCGACTGATTTACCGCAAAGCCCATGTTGGCATTGAACTTGTCGCGGCTGTCTTGCACCTGCTGGTTGAACTGTTTCATTGCGTTAGCCTCGCCCGTATTGAACTGGCGCATCGCTGCAGTTCTGTTGGCGTTGGCGGTAGCCACCTGCGAACCCAATTCAGCAAAGAACTCGTCTACCTGCAATTCGTTCTTGGCATTGAACTGTTGTCGCGCATTCTCTTCGGCAGCGTCTTTGAACAAGCCCTGAACCAAGCTACTATATGTAAGTGTATCACTTTTTTGTTTATTGTCAAGGTTTTTCAGGTCAACAGATAGTAACGCCTGCGCCTCTGTAACGGCACCCTGCAAACGGGCACTGAGGTTGGCCTTGTCCATTGCAGCGACGTTGGCAGCATTGGCAAGGGCAGTCTGCTGCTTGTTGTTTAGGTTCTGGAGTTGAATGGCTGCGTACTTGTTCGCGTCCGCTGCTGCAATCTGCACACCCGATTCCATGAGGGCTTGTGTGACGGCGGCTGCAGCCATAGAGGATGAACCCAGACCACGAGCCTGCATCACCGCGCTAACTTTGCGAACCTGTGGTGCTGCCCATGCTGGCATAGGTGCGCCAGATTCAAGGCTCGACATGATTTCACCAAGCTGGTATTGGACAGTGGCTTTGGGGTCGAGGGCTTCTGTGGCGGCTGTGGCTATTGCTCCCGGCGATACGGTACCCTCAACACCCGTCATGTCCACGTAAGAACCTGCGGGAGTTAGCTGTGCAGCTTGTGCGCCACCCAACTGTTCAAGGCCGGGTGCGACTTGAGCAAGGTCAGCAACCTGCCCCACGTCCGCAGCAGGAGCCACAGGAGCGACAGGGGCTAAGCCTGTTTCTGCTGCAGTTGTTGTTCCCGGAGCCACAGTGGGTGCGAGTTGACCTGCTGTTGTGGCTATGTCCTCTCCTTGCCCGACTTGCTGCCCTACAGCCGTAACCTGCGGCACTCCCATACCAGCGAGAGTTCCCAAGGCGGTGGTGAGTTCGGTGTCGGTCTTTATAGGAGTTGTGTCTGCCATATTATCTGCTTTCTCTTTTTCAGAGGTCTTTGCGTCAAAGTATCCCAAAGGGACTGTTACACGGGTTCCATCCGCTTTAAATGCGTACATACCTCCCGTTCGGGGCATGACCGCAGACCTAGCAGTCATGGGCGTAGGGTCATCTCGAAGAAGAGTTTCCCCGCCCTGCGGATTGTAAAACTCAGGCCCAGCCGCCAATACCATGCTTGCTTACCCCAGCTTCATTACAACTGTAATAATCATAGCCACTACACCTATCGTAGACGCCATAATCAACGCCTCAAGACGCCACATGCGCTTGTCCAAGTTGTCCAGCTTGCCGTTTACCAACTCACGAAACATGGCGCACTCTTTTTCGTGTGCGTCTAGTTCCATCTGTACCTTGAGTGC
>VMHT01012611.1_pt1 | contig 12167 bp, 14 predicted proteins | sample 4693611 | NCBI WGS metagenome assembly VMHT01 (sample SAMN12280063, study PRJNA550983) | marine metagenome | isolation source: seawater sampled from same location over 5 years 0.02-0.2 micron viral filtrate | place: USA: collected off the coast of southern California halfway between the port... ...
GGTAACGTATCTGCTAACGCTGACGGAAACTTATCACTACAAGGTGGTAACATACAAGGTAATACTTCACTTGCTTCGGGTAATATCCATGGTAACTTACAAGGTAACTTGCAAGGTGGTAATGTACAGGGAAACACAAACACAAACGTTGCAGGAAACATTCAAGGTGGTAAAGGTGGTTCATATAACGTGAACAGAGGAGTTCCAACTGACCATTTAGCAGTTGGTGGTTCTGTAAACGTTGGTGGAGAAAACGTAGGTGTTGGTGGTAACGTTGCAGTTGACCATTTGGCTGTTGCTGGTAATATTCCAACAGACAACCTAACAATCAACGGTACTGCTTCTGTAAACGTCACAGTAAACTCAGTTACAGTCAACACGACTGTTGCTTACAGTTCTACTTTATGGTTACGTTACTCATAAATAATACGGAGCATAAAAACAAATGGCAACTAATTACGAAATAGCAGCAGCAAGAAACCCAAAGTGGGCTAATCCAGAGAAGAACATGATTGACCTTGAGGTTGATTTTGCTCCTCTTGATGAAGATTGGGTTGATTATACTTGCTCCCCAACAGATGTTGTTGATCACTCAAGAACATTATACACTAATGCTTTAGCTGGTAACTACGGTACTGTAGCAGATTATTCACATCATACGTTATGGACACCATACTATGAAGATAGTATTGAAGTATCAACAGAAGGTTTAGTACAGTTATTATTGGAGAAAGGATTATTGAGTGATGATGAAGTTGATAGTATATTATTAGAGAAGACAGAGCATGTAGGATATTATCGTACCACAACTGACGGACAAGACAAACAATGGGGTGGAGGAATGGCATAAAGCTGCGATCCTCTTTTTATTATGGCACAACAATCTGATAAATGGCATCATACTATGTCGAGGTATTTGGGTCAAAACCCTGATACCTCTTTTTTATTTGGCATAATACCTGGTGTTTGTAGAGAAGCACTCGGAAGACCAGACTTTCTCTACACCAACCAGCAAGCTTTCAGGAGTAATAAGACATATACATGGTCTAGGTTTCATCATAGTAAGATAAACAGTAATAGATTTACTAAAGTACAGTCTTATTACGGTACAGCACCATTTTTGTGGGAACTAGCAAAGTCAGCTCTTCACCTGCCCAGGCAGCAACAACCAGCAGGGTCATTATTTTTCTTACCACGAGACGATCAAGTTACTATAAGAGAACCATCATACCATAAAGTACAGGAATTACTGGAAAGACTGCCCAGACCTGTCACCGTCCTGCTGCCATGGCGTCAGTGTGATATATGGGAACAATGGAAACATCTTACAATACCTGATGATTATACTATAATACAACTCAGTAATCCTATAACTAGACAATCGACATTATCTCAACTTTTCCTGCATCACCAGCACATCTACATCCCATGGCCGGGAACTGATGTGTATTATGCTGAGTTTTTACATAAAGACATACATGTATATGATAATATAACACAATACAGAACAAAGACTAAGGATGAGATGGATCGGGAAATGGAGTTAGTCCTGAATCATTTGAAGTGGGGATATGATTATCTTAGTATAAACCAGAAAAAGTACTTTGAATGGACAACTGACTGGGCTGACATAGCTCAACCGGATCGGGATTGGTTAGTTACTAACTTCTTAGGTCTTGATGTTATAAAGAGTCCACAAGAGTTGTTTTATGATATGAAACTTGCGGGCATGCTGGAGAGCAGTAGGAAAGAACCCGCACAACAATCAGTGTGGTATGACGCATACCAGTGGTTATGTGAACATAAACCCCCTACTCATCATAATATAACTGAAAAAGGACTAGAGATGTTTGCTCTAATCTAAAAAATCATCACCTGCACCACGGTCATCAATATATTTGTTCGCTCTAGGTTTACCAAAGAACAACTTATGGTACTTTACACCCCAAGTCTTAAGTTGATTCTCAGTTCTTGACCTACAATGGTAGTCTGCCTCCGCCTGTGCTGCAGTTATATCCTGCGGATACCTTGAAGTGCTATGAATGAACCCTCTTGCTGTCATAAGATATATTGTATAACCTTTATCATACCATTCATTTACTTTAGCAATTCTATCTAAACGAGGAACTGCAGTCCAAGGACTACCATCATGTGGTTCGGTCAATGTACCATCAATGTCAATACAGTATATGTCATCTCTTGACTCAGTTATATCATCATAACGTTGTTCAATAAGAGTATGAGGTAACTTCGGCAGGTCTACACCTGCTGCAGCCATAATCATGTATATTGTTGATAAGGCATTTATTTCAAACTCATGGTAATATAACGAGTTTATTACTACTGTATCTAATGTGGGATGTGGTTCTGGTGCCAGCAGCAGGACAGGAACTCCGATCCGTTCTAATGCTAATACCATAGGACTGTTGATACGACAAGTGATACCTATAATAAGATCAGCACCTGTAACAGCATAATCTAACCATTCCTTTTTCCAGTCTCCGTCCCCACCGAGTGCTGTCGTGTTTACTGAATCAGGAGCAAAGCAAAACTTACCAGTATGACGATAGATGTCACTTGCCATATGTTGAGCAATGGCAAGATTACCACCATTACCGATCAAGGCAATTCTATTTGCTTTCTTTAGACAACTTGCTCCTAATTGGAGTCCTTTTGCATTTGTAACAACCATTCCACCTCTTGGATATGCCATGTGCGATCAACTGCCCTTATCTTACCACATTTTAGGTCAAAAGGCACTACATCATATTTACCACAGAAACCTATTGTATCTAATCCTTTCCAGTATTTCACAAATGTCATGTCAAGGTCAGGGAACTTTCTAATTGCATCTATACTATAAAGATACAATCCTAATTGAGTGCATATGTTATCACATATCACATCACATTTTCTTTGCATGTGTGTCACTCTATTATTATTTACCACCATCTTCACTACATCTTCATCTTCAACTTCTCCTTCTTCCAATTCTCTTGATGATTGAAGCACATCAATTTCGTTATCAATACCATACTCAATCATATCGTCTATCCACTTGCGTTGTGTTAGTGGTTCGTCTCCCTGTAGATTGAAGACATAATCAGTATGCAGATTTTGTGATATCTCTGCTACTCTATGAGTACATGTATAATGAGTACCAGTAATCATAGCAGTATAACCATTATCCTCTGCAAGTTTAGCAATAACCTCGTCTTCTGTTGCTATAATAATTTCGTCTATGTACAAAGATTTAGTAGCAATGTCTGCAACTCTCAGTACTAATTCTCTACCATTTATTTTAGCAAGTGGTTTACCCGGAAATCTACCTGATGACATTCGTGCAGGTATAATACAGGTTATTCGTTTGTCGTTATAACTCATGGAAGTCTCCAGTCTGTCAAATTCCTCTCCTCTATGTATTGTACAGCAATATCTCTAACTTTGCACCAATTCTTATAAGTTTCTTCATCTTTCAAATCCCACGTTGGGTGTGTATGATCTCTTGGCACTTCGTTATAAGTCATACCGAACACTTCTGCATAACTATCCTTATCTAAATTGAAATACTCATAGGGTATACCCAGTTGTCTTAGTGTATATTCTGTTTTCCTTGACTGTCTAAGTATATCGTCTAAATGTAGATAGACAATCTCTTTATCTTTTTTGAAGGCATCAAACAAGTCACGATAGATGACTGGTTTACCTTTTCTTTGCAGACTTTTTCTTGCCATCTTCAACTTATCAAAGCAAGCAAGTTTGCTTATCATACTATCAACTAAATCTTCTTTATATGGTAAGATACTCTTACAACTTTTCACAAACTCCATACATCTTTGACTTACAGGTTTTATGTTACCATCCATAAAGTTCCCTATTCTTTCAGCACCTAATAATATATAAGGAGCAAATAATATATCAGTCTCAGCAAATAATGGTAGATATTCGTCTTCCCAGTCAGGGTGTTGAAACGCATTTCTCATGTAACCCAGATCATGTGTGAATAACATAGTAGAAACAGGATTATCAATATGTCTTTTTCTAGGTTTTCTCAAATGTGGGTCAACATAATTATAGTACTCACCTGGCCACGTAAAGGATCTCGCTCTTATTTCTTTACTCTTACCTTGAGAAGTCTTTACAACATTACTTACTAATTTATCGTTTTCAGTATAATATTCTGTCAACACTTCTCTATCGTCTTCAGTATATGTAAAACGATTGAATCCTTTTTGGTTGTATATAATAACTGATTTATTATTACCTCTACATGAGGTCTTTAGATGACCCTTGCCACTATTATAATAAGTCCAATATATTATCGTCATGAGATACCTTCCATAATTTTAGATGCTATAAGTTTATGACCACTCGCACTAGGGTGTGAGTATTTCTCATGCCAGTTCGTTTTATCATCATCTAAAAACGAAAGGTTCATCATGTCATACCAGTTCGTCATTTCTCTGTAATTGTCATTCATGTTCGTGTTGTGACCTATATGCCAGAAGTAATGAGGTATGTTGAGGTTCATTAGATAACTTTCCATTAGAAATACATTTTTCCATAAGTTTCTCTTAGACAATTCCTTAGAGGAAATGTATTTGTAATACATTTTAGCATAGAACTCTTTATTAGTGGGTGTGACTGACTTCCACTCCTTATCAAATATAGCAAATCTATTCTTGAGTGTAAACTGTATAATTACATAGTCACACACATTCTCTTGTAACCACGCAATACTATTATCTACTATCAAATCATTAGATTGACCACCCATAGCGATATTAGTCACATCATGTGGCAAATATGATGACCACCTCTCATTTATAGGGTCATCAAGGTCAGCACCATAAGTAAAACTACACCCATTTACGAGGATTTTCATGATGTGTAAATAATAATAACTATCTAGTTCAGTTTGTCTATACTAGCACAAAAGAACACTAAAACGCTATGGCACATGGCATTTACTATACCTAATATTGATGAGGGTATCAAATGGTATTGTGATGAGTTGGGTTGTGAGTTTTGTCAACGCTTTACTATCTCGACTGAGGATAACAATAGGTCATCAGGGTTCATTATGTCAATGGCGGGTCATCATATATCTGTATTAGAGGGAGAAACATCAGTTCCCCAACCTAACTCAAGGTTACCACGTCATAACGGATTGGTGTTCTTAGATAGGGAAGAATATTTTGATGTTGTGAACCATTGCAAGAATAATCCTAACATAAATGTTATCGATAGTAAATACAATTTCTTGATTCCAAAGAAGATACCCCCTGAGGAAGCACATCTACATGGTCAGAATGTAAGATGTCATAGGACTACTATAAAAGACCCCTTTGACAACTGGATAGAATTCAAGTATTATTCATATAATGATGAAATCCATTCACAAAAACTAGACCAGATCAGGAGAAGATGACACAAACCAATTTCCGACAATGGAATGAACAACCTACTTTACTCTTTGATGAGAAGTGGAAAACTGGTATGGCGGTAGAGTTTGGTAATGCTACCCCTGAGTTTGGTATTATAAGACTAAATATGGGTAGTTGTCTGTCGATATGTGTAGCATGTGGAAGTGGCACAAATGTAGCACCAAAGAGATCTGTTCATGTTATAATCACACCTAACACAAACATCAAAATCTTAGAGGATATATCTAAGTTACCTAAATCACTCCTTGATGGTTGTAAATATATCTACCCAACAAATGATGAACCAAAACTCAATATATCACACACTATTGAGAAAAGAATTGCAGATGAACCACCTGTGTGACAGTTGAGAAAGTGGCACATGACCCCTTCACAGGGGTTTTTTTATTGCTATAATAATAGTATAGAAACAAAGGAGACAATGCCAGTCAACATAGAAATCAAAGGCAATCTTGCCAGACTATTAGCAACAGAGAATCTTATCATAGAGCATAAGAAAGTTGACACAGCATCATTTGATGTTCAGCGTAGAGTACTCACTCTACCACAATGGAAACTAGATAGCAACTATGTATATGACATGCTCGTAGCACATGAGGTTGGTCATGCACTTCACACACCTCTAAGATATTGGAATGAAGAGGAAGCATATAAAGATGTACCTATGGATTATGTCAATGTAGTAGAGGATGCAAGAATAGAGAAACTTATGAAACAGAGATTTGCAGGTCTCAATAAGGATTTCTATAAAGCATACGAGGAACTACATGCTACTAACTTCTTTGAGATAGAGGGAGAAGACATAGACTCATTGAGACTCATTGATAAAATCAATCTATATTTCAAGATCGGTGCATATCTTTGCATTGACTTTACTGACGAGCAAAATCAACTCATTACTGAGATATCTCAAGCAGAAACATTTGATCAGGTTCTAGACTTATCTAAGAAACTATATGAAATGTCTAAGCAAGAACAGCAAGAGTCCTTGGCACAACTAGCAAAAGTGACTATGACAACTGGTACTGGAAGTAGTCAGGGTGCATCAATGAGTATGTCTCAAGAAGAAACAGATCAGACACAAGATGAGACTGAAGGTAAGGTAGAAACACCCACAGACCAATCCGAAAATGGTCAGAAATCAAATGTTTCAAGTGAGACACAAGATGAGACAGAAGATGGTCAGGATGAGCAAGAAGAGAAGAATCAAGCAATCAAAGATAAAGCAGGGAATCACTCAGATATTACAGAGTCACAGACTCAGAGATCATTTGATGGTAATATTCAAGAGTTGAATGATAAAACTGCAAGAGATACAACTTATCTCAACATTCCAGAACTCAACCCTGACACATTTCTTGTAGAGTATAGCACAATTCAGAAATGTCTATCAGATCATTTTGCAACTAGGGAAGAGGATAACTTGAGTTCAAATAATCAATCCTCTAATGAATACTTCAATACTCAACTTACCACATGCAATAATGCTTATGCTTTACATAAGAGATCATCTAGAAAGGAAGTCAACAATCTAGTCAAAGAGTTTGAAATGAAGAAATCAGCAGACTCTTACAGTAGATCAGCAACATCCAGAACTGGTATGTTAGACATGACTCAATTACACACATACAAATATAATGATGATATATTCAAGAAAGTAACAACAATTCCAGAGGGTAAAAATCATGGACTTGTATTCTTACTTGACTGGTCAGGTTCAATGCACTACCAACTAAATGATACTATCAAACAGTTATTCAATCTAGTATGGTTCTGTAGAAAAGTCAACATCCCTTTCGAGGTCTATGCTTTCACTAATGATTCTTATACATTACCAACAAAGAGTAATACAAGAAGAATTGATGAAAGGGGTTATATGACTTCTGGAACTCATCAAGATGCTAAACTCAATGATATGATTATTGAAGGTAGTTTCCGTATGGTAAACATACTATCATCACTACAAAAGGGTAGAGATTTAGATGAAATGATGAGACTTATATGGTTACAAACTCATGCTATATCAGGTCACTATTTTGCACCATCAAAAGACTTTCATCTATCAGGAACACCACTCAATGAAGCAATTATAGCGACTGAGGTATTAGTCAAGAATCTAATTGCAAGAGAAAGTTTACAGAAATGTCATGTAATTGTTCTTACTGATGGAGACGGTTACCATACAAATGCAATGCAACATAGACAAAAATGGAATAGTAAAACTGAGACTTATGAAATGGATTACAATGAACAGTATCCAGTAAGTATTGACCCAAAATCAAGTGTCATACGAGTAGGTTCTAAGACTTTCAATGGTGGTTATTCTGGAGCAGACTTCACATGTAACCTAGTCAAAGCAATCAAGTCTAAACTACCTAATACATCATTCTTAGCAATAAGAATACTAGAGCGTGACTATCATCATTTCTATATGGGATATGCCAGAGGTTCATATGTGACCTTTGATGACATGAAACAACAGAATAGAAAGGAAGGTATGATTCACTTCAAATCTGACTCATTCGATCAATGGTTCGGAATATCATCAAACAAATTACATGTTGATGATGAACTAGCAGTCGATCAGGGTGCAGACAAACGAGCAGTCTCAACCGCTTTCAAGAAAATGAATAGAGGTAAGAAGACTAACAAAGTTATGGTCAAGCAATTCATTGATAGAATTGCATAACCACAATGTGCCACTTACATAAAGTGGCACACACTCTGTTGCATTATACTATAACAGAGATTATAATTATTACATAAGCAAACAAAAACAAATGCCTACTACATACGATTCTAATTTTCATCTCGACAACATAGTCGAGAAATATGGTAAAAAACTTGATGCTGACATGGTAAAGGCATATTGTGACGATAATCCAATAGGTTATCAGACCATTACTAAGTTTCTCAACAAGTATAAAACAAAACGAGGTCATTGGAATGTGACTGTATCTCAAGCGAAGGCAAAACTTGAGAAAACATTTCAAGAACCAACATTCATTCAAGAACCAGTATCAGTTCCAAACAATGCTAAAGTTGGACTAGGTAAGACCACAATAGACATTGAGAATCTTATACCAGAGCGTGACAAAACATTTGTTAGGTTCGGTCAGTTTCCAGATCTCAAGAAAGTGATCTCATCTAAACTATTCTATCCTGTATTCATTACAGGTATGTCTGGTAACGGTAAGACATTCGGTGTTGAACAGGCATGTGCTGAGACAGGTAGGGAACTAATCAGAGTAAACATTACAGTTGAGACTGATGAAGACGATTTGATCGGTGGTTTCAGACTTGTAAATGGCGAGACTGTCTGGCATAACGGTGCTGTTATCGAAGCACTAGAGCGTGGTGCTATCTTACTACTAGATGAGATAGACTTAGCATCTAATAAGATCATGTGCTTACAGTCCATACTAGAGGGTAAGGGAGTGTTTCTCAAAAAGATAGGAGAATACGTCAGACCCAAAGATGGATTCAATGTTATAGCAACAGCAAATACCAAAGGTAAGGGAAGTGATGACGGTAGGTTCATAGGAACTAACGTACTCAATGAAGCATTTCTTGAGAGATTCCCAATTACATTTGAGCAAGAGTATCCTAGTGTAGTCACAGAGATCAAGATACTCAAGGCACTATCTGAACAACTATCAATTCCAATGATAGGAGAGCATGAGAAGTTTATCAAACACTTATGTGACTGGTCAGACATAGTTCGTAGAACATTCAAAGAGGGTGGAGTTGATGAGATAATCTCAACTAGACGTCTCACACATATTATCAGAGCATACTCTATTTTTGGTAACAAAGAGAAAGCAGTTCAGATATGTCTCAATAGATTTGATGACGAGACCAAAGAGTCATTCTGGAGTCTATATACTAAACTAGACGATACTGTACAGACTGATACAGATACAACAAATGAATGATGAAGACATGGTTTTTATTCCTGATGAGTCACTCGATATCCAGTTCACAACTGATATCGAACTGACCCCAGAGGAAATAAAGCAATTCATTGAAACCCTTGAAGAATAATCAAATGTTACGATTCCGTAACAAATGGTTGCAAAACAAATCTCATCAATTATAATGAGTACATGAGACCTGAGAAGTCTATAAACTCATCACTCACACATTGAATACAAAACACATCATGAACATAACAGGATCTTCAGCAATCTCAGCAATCAACTTCTCAGACTCTAACGAGGTGGGTGTAACATTCACATCACAGGACAAAGAGTACAAGTTCCTTGCACAGGACGCTGATCTTGTAAGAACTGGTTTAGAATCTACTATCTCAAAGAAGGAGTCAGTAGGTAGACTAATCGCAGGTTACAGAGCAAACGGTCAGTTGACTCAAGTATAAGTCATTCTGAACCGACTTGATGCAGAAGAGTTCTAGTGTGATACTCACTCTAAACCATCAAGTCGAGAAAAAACTGAATAATTACGAAACACACACTTACCCCTGATTGAGTCAGGGGTTTATACTTTAAATTGTTATGCCATTTATTATCATAGGTTCAACCCTATTCTTCACATACACATACTACCTACTCAGGAAGTATAACCCACATCACTAACTGTCACAACTTATGGTACATCTTACCATAGATCAGTTATAATATTATTATACACAACAAATACAATGCAATCAGTTCCATTCTACGATTTCCCACATTCACCTATTCTAATCATAGGGTTTTGTGGTATATTCTTCACACTCATCTTACTATACTTTGTAAACAGAGCATACTTTGAGAGTCCTCTAAACATGGATATATTCCAAGATCAGGACAAGAAGTAATGACCCATATTATAAAGGAAGCATGGGTCAAGAACTATCTCACTTATGATGATGTAATCAATAACAGAGATATAGACCCATATGCAGACTCTCAGTTCAAACCTATCAAAGACCTATCATCAAAACGTAAGGGTAGATTCTTTGAATTATTGACAGAAGAGTATGTAGAGAACTTAGGTTGGAAGATATCTAAACCTAAGAACTCAGATCACGATACTATCATCAATGGTAAGAAGGTAGAGATCAAAGGGTCATTTTTGTGGGTAGTTGATGGTCAACTCACTCATTATCGTTGGCAACAGATCAGACCATCACAGGATTATGAGGTCATGATATTTCTAGCAGTTGACCCAAAGAACATAAGATTCTATGCAGCAGATAAACAGGAAGTTGCAGACTTTGTAACAGTACAGGATAGCAATGGTAATTATCCATACAACCAACATGGTGGGATGACTGTCAACTCAGGTTGTTTTAGAATTGACGGATATCCTAAAGACTTCCCATTTATGAGATCATTGACGGAGTTTCTATAATGAAAAGGAATACCATCACAAATAAAGACTGTCTCAAGTATTTGAAGACTCTACCAGACAATTCAGTTGATCTTGTATTGACTGACCCCCCATACTTCATAGGATTTGATGGTGGTAAGGGATGGGATTCCAAGTGGAAAAATGATAGAGAATACATCCAATGGTGCATATCATGGACTAAGGAGTGTATCAGAGTACTCAAGGATGAGAGAATGTTAGTAGTATGGGGAACTCTCAAAACTGAAGCATTTTTATTATATAAACTAGCATTGAATCGTATGCAACCACTTGAATCACAGAATGAGATCATATGGTCATACAACTGGGGTGGTAGATCACAGGATAACTTTGCTCGTAAGCATGAGTACGCATGGTGCTATTCTAAGGGTAAGAAGTTTCTATTCAACGGGGATGATGTAAGAGTTGATAGAAAAGTGACTAAGAACCTTAGATCAGGTAAGAACTATACTAAGGGAACTATACCAACATGTGTATGGGAGAAGAACAACCACACTACATCTAAGGATTATTGCGGTTGGCATCCTACAACTAAAAACTTAGATATACTACAACGTATCATCAGAGCATACACCAACGAAAATGATGTGGTTCTGGACTGTTTCATGGGTAGTGGTTCAACTGCTATAGCATGTAAGCAGACAAATAGAGATTACATAGGGTGTGAACTAGATACTGATTATATTACTCAGGCGAGGAAAAGAGTCAAGAGTTATGATAGAATAAACACATTGAGTGAGTTTCTATGATAGACACAGTATTATTTGGAGACTGTAGGACAACACTACAGACAATAAATGAACCAATACAAATGTGTGTCACTTCCCCCCCATATTATGGGTTGCGTGACTATGGTGGAGAGAACCAACAAATAGGTCAAGAGCAAACACCTGAGGAATATATTGAAGAGTTAGTGAGTGTGTTTAGTATTATAAGAGATAAACTAAATGATGATGGCACTCTATGGGTAAACATAGGAGACTCTTACTATAACTATAGACCCAGTAAAGGTAAATCATATGTAAAACAAACTCTTAGTAAGACTAAGCAAGATTTACCAGACTATAGTAGCAAGAGAAATAATAAACTGACAAACCATAAAGAGAAGGACTTGATCGGCATACCTTGGATGTTAGCATTTGCACTACGCAATGATGGATGGTATCTTAGACAAGATATTATTTGGCATAAACCTAATCCAATGCCAGAGTCAGTAAAGGATAGATGCACTAAGTCTCATGAGTACATATTCTTGTTATCAAAAAGCAAGAGATATTACTATAACAATGAAGCAATCAAAGAACCAGTCAAGCAGGACTGGGGAACACGAAATCGTGCTGGCGGAAA
>VMHT01015407.1_pt1 | contig 12165 bp, 32 predicted proteins | sample 4693611 | NCBI WGS metagenome assembly VMHT01 (sample SAMN12280063, study PRJNA550983) | marine metagenome | isolation source: seawater sampled from same location over 5 years 0.02-0.2 micron viral filtrate | place: USA: collected off the coast of southern California halfway between the port... ...
CACCGTGTGACGCACAAGTAAACGTGTTACCTACCACGCCAAGGTATTCACCTGACGTAGCATTGATGACGTACTTCTTGTCTTTCACTTTGGTTGGCTCAAAAGCTACGTCAAAGTCCATGTACTCAGGTACGATATTCGGGTGATTAAAATCAAAAGCCATACTATTTTCTCCTTATGATAAGTATGTGGCAACTGTGCCATAGTTATGCAGGGGATACTACCCCTATACTAGTAACGATAAGCTATTTGTAGAACAGGTGTGACCCATAAGTCACAGTGTACTCTAGTTTGTCAGCCCAGTATGGGCGTACATAGTTTGCATGGTAGTGGGTTGCACCCAGTGTGATGTCATTAACATTTCCCTGCAGTACATCTGCAGCTACCATCTGAGCATAAGCCCATGCATATGCCTCACGTGGCCTGTCACTTTTACCGTCACAGTACCAACTGAACTGGCATGTGCCATCATTACGTGACTGCTTAACCACAGAACACACATCGTCTGGGAACTTGTCGTGCTGTACACGATTAATGACCACATGAGCTACGGCATACTGCCCCGTCATGGTGTCACTACGTGCCTCAAAGTATACGTTAAGTGCAAGGCACATCAATGCTGCTTCAATCATTTATCTTTCCTCTTAGGTAAAGGTGTACCTGACCAATCATCACAAGGATCATCAGGCGGCATCGGTTTCTGATCCTGATGTGTAGACTGATATGAATATACGTGTACCATCGCCATCGCTTTCGCTGTCTGAGATGAGGCGTACTTCATTACCTGCATCGGCATATTGCTTTAGCTTTTGTATGCTAATGCGTTTGTCACCACGTTTACCACTGCGATAGAACGTGATGTCAGCTTCTGTTCCATCAATGTACTCGCCTGTGATAGTGAACTTGTTACGTTCAAATCTATCTTTCTCAGAGTTATAAAACTGTTCTGTAAAAAACTTGTCGGTGTAGTCCATACCAAAGTCCTCTAGCAAAAAACTTTGAACAGTTTTGTTGGCGTCAATGATACTCTTATCAAGCATCGTTTTAGTTAGTTTAATATTAGCTGCCATTGCTTTCTCCTATTGCAATACTACTGGTGCATCATAGACATAACCAATGTCTGCATACTCGTCTGCTTCGTATTCTGCACATGATACGAACTCTACTTCCTTGTCAGGGTGAATGTGCTTTGCCATCAGGACTGCCATGCTGCAAGCACTTGCCCAGCTATCAATGGCAGGAAAGGTATCATCAAGTGTGATACAACTCTCCTGTCCATCAATCTCTAAGACAATTTCGTATGCCTTAATGCTTGGCATTATAGTACCATGCACGATCATCATTAGGCAGAACACATGGCTTCCAGTGGCATGGTCTGTCTCCGTATTCCTCGTGCTTTTGTGACTTAAAGTTAAACGTTTCCTTTAACACATACGCTTTGTGTCGTAAGTCAGCTAACGTGCTCAAGTTTACGTCAAACATTTCTGCTGCATCATCTAGCATAGTGTCTAGCGCATTGTACAGCGCAAGTATTTCTAATGCTTTGTCCTCTTGTAGTAGGTATGTTACTGGCTCTTGTGTTTTTTTCTTAGTCATGGTCTTGCTCCTTCTGCTTGTATGGTTGGTATCTTATCGGTCACAGTTAGCCATGCCCGACTTGCTTTGTATACAGGTTCTTCTGTCTGCTTGTCAACAAAAGATGCATACTTGTATGGGTTGTAAGTTAAAGTGTCCAACATTGGACGGTACATTAAAAGAAAGAATGTAACATCACCACGCACAAAGGCATGAACATTCTTCCTGCCCTCACTGAGTACACGATTACGCCCCGACTGACGCACTACAAACTCAGGGTTTGCAATGTGTACATTGTCAGTGTGACGTATAACTCTGCCCGATCTAGCTGAACGAACAGAGAATGTTTTCTTGTGTAGATTGAAGTATACTTCAACTCTCATTGTGTCAGATCCTTAACTTCTTGTATGAAAGTACGTGTTTCTTCTTCATCTGCACTGTCTCTATAATAATCCCACAGATTATCTCTAATGATGTCTATCATTTGCTCAAAGCTTAACATATCAACATACTGTTGAATAGTGTTAGTTAGCTCTTGTTCAAGTTCAACTCTCATCTGACTTACCTTTCAGTTTTGTTATCACAAATAAGTATACGTATATCTGAATGTATACACACCAGATAGTGAAGGTGTCCACACCTCTCACGTCATAGCCTACACTGTGCATGATTACAATAGTAATTAACATAGCAAAGTAGCCAGCGAAAGGTGTGAACAATAGGTAGAGCATTAGCTTACTTTCGCAAGCTCTGCATCAATCTCTTTCAGCCATGTAGCTGCCTCTTTACGCTGCCGCATAAGGTTGGCACGTTTCATGTTGTACTTGTTCTTGATTATGCCAAGCTCTTTCAAGACTTGAACACGATACTTGATGCGGTTAGGGTATTCATTTAAGGCTTCTGCCATTTCTTCCATAGTCATTTCACCCCAAAGCTCACGAATAACTTCGTCAATTACCACGTAGTTGTAGGTATACTTACGTGCTTTGCTCATGTGGAACGTATGCTCTGCATACAATTCTGGGTGAGAAGTTTTTACTACGGGTGCATTTACGTTTGAGTTTGTCATTGTGTTAGCTCCTATGCTACTGATTTACGAAGGTTTAGTTTAGCTTGACGTGCAATTTTACGAGCACGTTTCCACTCATCACGAGTAGATTTCTGTCCATAATTGAACGGTTTTTTCTTAGTCATTTTGATAAAGTTTTGCATCTCGCATCGCATTGAGATTGTCCTTTCTTCGGTTGCGTTTAGCCTTGCCACCTTTCTTAGGCGGCACGACTTGTGGTGATTTACGCTCCTGCAACATAGCCTTTGCCACAGGGTTTCGGTATGTTACAGAAGTTTTCTTAGCCATGTTCAAATCCATATGTTACACATTCTACATGATACCTAGACACTACGTCACCAGTATCCAAGGCACGGTTGGCACGATTACCTGCCACGTATTCGCACCATGTATTCCACCAATACTCTGAACCTTTGTCTTGTGTCAACTCGACATAGGCTTCTACCTTGCGGCGTACTGTCGCAGGTTTCATGCCTGACGGTGGTGTTGATACAGCGCTAGGCTTTAGGCCAAGGCGTTTGATATTGTGGCTGTCGATACATGCCACATTGAAGCCTAAGCATTGAGCTAAGAAGGCAGCTTTGACCATGCCAAGGTTAGGTACAGCCATGAACAGTTGTATGACATCGGCACACGCCTCTACACTCTCGTATCCCTTGGTATCTGCTATGTGATACAGCTTGCCATACAAGAAATCACGGTTCTCGTTTAGGTACTCGTAGCCATCAGCTTTCTTACCCCACAAGCAATCAGCTTGATAGAAATCACGTTCAACCTTGACCATGCTGCCACGTACTGTAGACAAGCCAGCTTGTATTGTAAGCAGTACAAACAAGCCAGTGTTTACAAGAGCATCTGGGCCACGCCATTTTACGAAAGCTTTGATTTCATTTACATCACGTTGATACATTGTATCGTCCTTTTAAAGTGTCCAACATTGGACGGTTTCAATTTGGTAGTTAGTATATGTATACGTTATATATACTTTCACTAAAGTATCAAGTATATATAACTTATACTATACATAAAGTTCAGCTTGCTCCGCTTCACTCATTCCTGTAATGAGGAACTCACGTTCCACTGCTGACAAGTTAGGCATTGCCTCTTGAATGAGCATACCCTCACGCCATAGCAAGTACTCATGCATGGTAACGTCAAGTTTCATTGTGTTTTTAACACCAGAAATGATTGATCTACGAGTAATTTCCAACATTTTTTAAACTCCGTTTAAAGTGTCCAACATTGGACGGTTTCAATTAACCTTGCACGTCAACTAAAGTTGCACAAGCATCTGTGATGGTTGACATTTTTTCTCGCAAGCTTGTTGGCAGCACATCACCTTTAGCCATAGGTGCAGCGAAGCTGTGAATACGCATAAGATCCCGTTTGATATCTTGTAAATCTTGCATCACTTGCCATGCTTCTTGATTAGCCTGTTGCTGCAATTCAATTTGTTCTAAAATTGTCATAGTAAACTCCGTTTAAAGTGTCCAACATTGGACGGTTTTAGTTATCTTTAGTATTATACATATGTTATATAACACTTTCACTAAAGTATCAAGTGTTTATATAACTATGTAATACTACTTGTCAAGGTGCCACGGCTCAACAGTAATATGGAAGCCACCATATTCAGGCACAAGCCAACCAAATTCATTGGCTTCAAAGTACATGAAGGGAAGCAGGGCAATGTATGCCATTGCAAGTGTTACGCCAATCCAGCTTGCTACTACCAAATAAAACTCTGTTTTAATCATGGTGCATCCTTCCATCCGCTATCGTAGATAAGTGTTGGTTCACGTTTCTTTAACTCTTTAGGAGTTAATGTGTTAGCAATCAAAGTGTCCAATGTTGGACGGTTTTCTTCATGCGCCTGTGACAATTCAATGAATTGTGCCATAGCTGCACTGAGCATATGCTGCTCAATGCTTGCTTGTGTTTTCGGTAACAAGTACCGAATAGATGTGCTATCCCTACGGCTCATGCCGCTGCCTTTGCTGCAGGAATAGCTGCCATCAGATCTTCAATGATCTTTTCAAGATCCAAGCCGTTAAGCTCTGTTTGAGCTAAGATGGTATTTACCATCACCTTGTGAGTGATCTTCACTGGTGCTTTCTCTGCTTTAGCAGGAGCCTCATCAGACTGTCCAACATTGGACGGTTCTGCTTTAGCAGTTTGATCTTCATCACTGCCTTTGGCAGCTTTACGCATTGCAGCTTGTAAAGCTGTAAGAGATGAACCTTTGTATTTTGCTTTAGCAATAAACTCACGACATTCCTTTTCGTTTTCAACGAACCATAGAGCTTCTGCTCTACGACGACGATCAATCTGTTGAATACCATGAGTCCGAAGGACATGGGTTGGTATTTGACCTGCATCGGTGGTGGCATTGGCCTTCAATTGCTGTAGCAATTTACCCAACCTTGTATCAAAACCATTCTCTTTGATGGTTTGCTTGAGGCTGTTCACTTGACGCCAAATTGATCCAAGGGCTTTGCCCTCTTTTACCAAAGCGTCGATTGAAGTACCTTCAGTTTGAGATTTTGCTGTTGAGTTTGCCATTTTGAGCTTCCTTTATCTATCTTCTATTTTTATATGAGAGAATCTATATCTCTCACAAGAAGTGAGATATAGTTCTATCATTAAAAATGTAAGAAGATAGTATAAGTTTTGGAGATTGAAAAGTTGCCTCGTGATCCTCTGCGCCTGTCGTTTCCCGTATGACTGCAGTAATTACAAGTAATTACGAAGTTCGTGCGCTAAACTCATGAGCCAAGTTTGGGTTGGGTCACTGAAACTGTTGCTTAATTGCCACATCAAAGATGTGAAGTGTCCAATGTTGGACGGTTGGTGATCCATTGGCAGAGCTACATGCGGCTCGTGGATATGCTATGTGATCATGCATCTGACCATCACAGATGGTGGGTGGTGTTATAATAAGCATCGGCACTGCAACACACCTTCGGTGTGAAAATGTGCTGTGTTTTTTCATACTTTAGTATGGCAACTGATTGCATAACAGTTGTCGTAGACAAATAAGCTGTTGATAACATTCATATCTTTGATATGTCGGTGGATGGTGAGGCATTGATTGCTTTCAACACAGGTCATGACGTTGCATGATACGTGCAATTGCGTGTTGAGAGAGGGCGGGCAGGGGCCATGCGGGGGGTGTACGTTATATATACATGTACTTCTACACAGATCAGTAAAATACACTGTTAACCACTATACACAGAAGGTGGTTTACATACACGCAGGGTTACATGTTGTTACAATTCGTGATACACTATAGGTAACGGAATGTTTCAGTATATCACATAATGTTACAATAGTACGATTAGGGGTTGACATGTATCATAGAATGTGTAAAACTATATATGTTAGTTAGGGTAGGGTCACTATAAGTGATACACGTACAGTATACACTTACAATCACATATAATAATCTCTTAAATATACAGTAACTATAAATATACTTTAAGTATACACGTACAGTGATACACTTATAATGTATGTCTCCGAAGGTAACACTTGTAAATGAAATCTTGCCGTAGGCGAGTCTCTTTATAATTTGTACAAATAAAGTATTGACAATGGCAAAGAAATCAGTAAAACTATATACAGATAATGTTCTTGAAGAATTTTATAAACACGTATTAGACGGTAATCTTGAGAACTTACATATTCCCCATAGTGATGTATTCTATGTAAAGACTGCAGTGGAGGCCCACTACGGTCGTACATTTACGTTGGAGCATGTAGAGTGGGCTATGCGTGAAGAAGGATGGACAGAAGGAAATTCATAATGCCAGCAAATAATTCAACAGCAAGACCGAAGAATCGTGACCAAAAAAAGGCTACTCAAAAAGTTAAAGACATAAGGGCACTTAAAGCTAAGCTTCGTACACAATTAAAAAATGGTGATATAACTCATCTTGCTTTTAATAGAGCTATGAAAAAACTTGATCCTGCTTTTAAGGCTGCGGTGACTAAAGGTATATCAGAACCGCAGATGCAACAAATAGAGAGAGGTTCAGCCAAGAAGACTATGACCTCTTCTAGCTCTCGTAGGACAGGTAGAAAGACTAAAGTTTAAAGGATAGACCGATGAGCGTACCTGAAAGAGTTAAAACTAAAATGAAAGAGGAAGGACTCTCAGGTGTAAACAAACCTAAGAGGACACCCAAGCATCCTAAGAAGTCACACTGCGTAATGGCTAAAGAAGGTGACACGTATAAATTTATTAGATTCGGACAGCAGGGTGTAAGTGGTGCTGGTAAGAGTCCTACAACTGCAAAAGACAAAGCTCGTAAGAAGAGCTATTACGCAAGACACAATGCTCAAGATGCTAAGCCTAGTAAGCTGAGTGCGAGATATTGGTCGCATAAAGTTAAATGGTAATATAGGAGATATATCAATGGGAGTATTGCGAAAAACTGTTAAAGCAGGTAAGAAGGTTAAAAAGGCTGCTGAAAAAGCTAGAAAACGTGGTGCACAAAAACCTGTAGTAGAAGAACGTTTAAGTGGCTCTACAGTTTCTGAAGTAGCTGCTGGACGTTTAGGACGTAGTGGTGCCTCTGATCAAGCTGACTATGAAGTAGAATTGGGTAAAGCTGGTAAGGTTGAGTCTGGTAAAAAATCTGTACCTTCTTTTGCAGACATGGAAACGAGTAACAAGAATAGACTTAAACGTAATAAAAAAGTAGCAGAACTTGAAACTAAAGAAGAAAAAGGAACTATTACTGCTGAAGAAAAGAAAGAATTAGATCGTTTAAATGCTGCATCTGAACGTCAAGATAAAGCTCGTTCACGTAAAGCTGCAGAAAAACGTAGTACTGATGCACGTAAAGATAAAGGCATTAGCCTTGCTGGTGAAGATGGTAAAATTAAAGTAGGTGCTAAAACTAAATACAAAGATAGCGAGCTTATTGGTAGCAACACAAATGGTATTGTTCGTGATACAGGCGAAATACTAGGCAACCCTACGCCTAATCAAATTGACGTGGCAATACGTAACCTTGAAGCACGTAGTCGTTTAACACAGGAGGCTAAACGCAATCTTGCTAAACTTAAACGTATGAGTAAGTCAGACCGTCAAGATGCTTCACTGCGTAGAATGGAACGTAGGATGAAAGATACAGGTAAAGATAAACCACGTAAATTTAAACGTGGCGGGCTTACTAAACCTGCTGCAGATCAAACTGGTTTAAAGAAACTGCCTACTCCTGTACGCAATAAAATGGGCTACATGAAGCGTGGTGGCAAAGTTACTAAAGGTCATACCGATATGCGTAAAGGCGGTATCTTTTACAAGTAATGGCTAAAGATCCTAAAATAGGCACAGGTAAAAAACCTAAAGGTTCTGATCGTAGACTATACACAGATGAGAACCCAAAGGATACTGTGCCTATTAAATTTGCAACAGTTAAAGATGCTCAAGCAACTGTTCGCAGAATAAATAAAGTAAACAAACCTTTTGCAAGAAAGATACAGATATTGACAGTTATGGAGCAACGTGCTAAAGTGCAAGGCAAAAAAACTGTTGTAGAGGTAGCCCGTAAAGCAAAAGAAAGGTTAAGACGTGAGCATAGAAAGTGATATACGAGACTGGTCTAGTAAGGTACTTGAAGTATCTAACGATGCTCTAGGTGGCTTACCAGCCTGTCCGTATGCACAGCAAGCTTGGAAACAAAACAAAGTAAATGTAATAGAAACTAAGCACCTTGGTATTGAAGCTATTACACAGGCTAATCTGTTTGATAATACATATGACTTAGTTGTAGTTGCATCATATTACTTTCCTTCTGCAGTACAGCTTAAAGAGTTTACTACATTTTTAAACGACACGTACACCCCTAGAGATTTGCACATAATGGAGTTTCATCCTGACTTTGGTGCAGAAGATGCAGACTTAGACTTTTTGTATGAACATGAGTGGGAGTCTGACATAGAGGACGAATATGCAATGTTGTTTATTCAGTCTCTTAGTAAAGTAGATGATGCAAGTCTACGCTTAGAAAAGTTAGGATATTATGATGTGTATCCTAAAGACGAGTATGAAGCACTCGTATTAGATAGAAGAAAACGGAGACAGAAACAATGGCAATGAAACCTAGAGCAATGAAAAAGAAACCAATGATGCGTGGCGGTATGGCTACTAAGAAGAAGCCTATGATGCGTGGTGGTGGTATGGCTAAAAAGAAAATGATGCGTGGTGGAATGGCAAAGAAAAAGAAATAATGTGGATTGCAGTTGTTTTAATTTGTGCTTCTCCTACTGATGTTAGAACTTGTGATGTACTAGTTCGTACTGATCAGGGGTTTTTTAGTAAGGCTGCTTGTGTTACTCAAGTAGAAGAAGACGTAAGCGGTATGACAAACGGCAGAAATTTTTATGCTCGTTATCAATGTTATCAAATGCAAAGTACAACTTAAATGTCTCTTATCTCTCACTTTCCTTTACCTAGTATGCCTTTTCAAACACATGTTAATATTGTGTTTGAAAATGGTGTAGGTGAACCCGTTGAGAAACAGACAGATAAAAAAGAACCTAATCGAATTACGCCTGATACACCAATAGAAGATCTAAAGCTAGTGAATCAGATGTATGCCTACAACCCTAATCCAAACAAACTACGTACACCTGATGGTCAGATCGTAGACTTTATAATAGCATAAGGAAGCTACATGCCTGATCTTAGTAAGTCAAAGTTTCATACACAAGGGTATACTATTGCGTCTACTTCGGCAGATGCTAGTGCTACTGCTGTGTATACTTGCCCTGCTAACTTTAGTGCTATTACTAGATATCTACACATTAGTAATAGTTCTACTTCTACTAAGAAAGTGTATGTGCAGTTTTACCATGCTGAAGATAATGCGTATCACTACATAGCTAATGGACTCAGTATGGCAGGACACTCTGTAATTAATTTAGTTAATGGTGGATACTTTAATCTACACTCAGGTGATAAGATTATGGTGTATGGCGAGACTACAAATACTATGGAAGTACTTGTTTCCGTAGAAGAGTACTTTGACCCGAACCGCAGTTAATGCATAACGGGGTTGCAATCTTATCTATACTATGTTATAACTAAGTATGATATAACTATCTCTATAAGGGTAAGTAATTCTTACCTAAACATAATATAGGAGATAGAATATGTTTAAACGTATGTTTAAGAAACTACAAGAAAATCAGCAACGCAGAGCCGACTATTGGATTCTTATGAATCTAAGTGATAAGGAACTGCATGACATGGGGATCAGTCGTGGCGAAATCAGGCAAAAAGTCTACGGTTAATGCGGCAGGAAATTATACTAAGCCTAGTATGCGTAAGCGTCTTGTCGCATCCGTTAAAGCTGGCAGCAAAGGTGGAAGGGCTGGACAGTGGTCGGCTCGTAAAGCCCAAATGGTCGCAAAGCAATACAAAGCAAAAGGTGGGGGCTACAGGTAGTGGCCCTCTCTAAAGCTCAAAAGTCTTTAAAGAAATGGACTAAGCAAGATTGGCGAACTAAAAGTGGGAAGCCTAGTGCTAAAACTGGTGAGCGGTATCTACCTGCTAAGGCTATTAAGTCTCTTAGCAGCAGTGAGTATGCCGCTACAACCAGAGCTAAACGAAGAGGCACGAAGGCAGGTCAGCAGTTTGTGGCTCAACCTAAAAAGATTGCAAAGAAAACCGCTAGATTCAGGAGAACTTAAATGACTATAGCAATGGAACGTGTGTTAGCTTGGAAGATTATGCCAAGACTAATGATGTTAGTAATGACGTGGATGTACATTGAAGTTTTGTTTTGGTTTATGTCTTTGTCTGCTGGTGATATGACATCACAGGCTACAGCACTTACTGCCACTGTAACTGGTGCTATGACTGGTGCATTTGCCGTTTGGCTGGGGCATGAGAAATGATTGGTCAAATCTTAGGGGCAGTAGGTGGACTTGCAACTACATATCTTGATGGTAAGGTAGCAGTACAGAAAGCTAATGCAGAGATTAAAGTTAAGCAAGCTACTGGTGAGATTGATTGGGATCTAGCAGCTATTAATGCTACTCAGAACTCTTGGAAAGACGAATGGATTACCTTACTCTTTTCAATTCCACTAATTCTAGCATTTTGTGGTGATTGGGGTAACAGTATAGTGCAAGCTGGTTTTGCTGCATTGGAAACTATGCCAGCATGGTATCAGTATTCTTTAGGTGGAATCGTTAGTGCCAGCATTGGTATTCGTTCTGTAAGTAAGTTTTTTGGGAAAAAGTAATGGCATTTAAGTTAAGCAGCAGAAGTATGAAGAAACTAAAGGGTGTAGACGAAGGTATTGTAGCAGTTGTAAAAGATGCTATTGATATTACAAAAGTAGACTTTGGTGTTACCTTTGGTCTACGTACACTAGAAGAACAAAAGAAACTGTACGAATCTGGTAGATCACAGACTATGAAGTCTAAGCATCTTGAGGGTCGTGCTGTAGATCTAGTTGCATACTTTGGTTCAGACATTTCTTGGGAACTTAATGTCTATGATGACATCTGTGATGCTATGGCTGAAGCTGCTAGAAAGAATGATGTAGCAATTAAATGGGGTGCTGCATGGAGTGAAGGAGACATTAGAGAGTATGCTGGTACTGCAGAAGATGCAATGAACGCATACGTAGATCTCCGTAGGTCACAGGGACGTAGACCTTTTATTGATGCCCCACATTTTGAAATGATGTAATATGGCTCGTGAATTAACAGAACGTCAACAAAAGTTTTTAGATGTGCTTATGGATGAGGCGGGTGGCGATGTTACTATGGCTAAGAAACTTGCTGGGTATTCGCCCAATACACCTAACCGTGAAATAACCAATAGTCTTAAAGAAGAAATTATTGATGTAACACATAGTTACTTAGCACGTAATGTACCTAAAGCTGCAATGGCTATGGTTAGTGCTTTGTACGATCCTACTGAGTTAGGTATTCGTGATAAGATGTCTGCAGCTAAAGAACTACTAGATCGTACTGGTTTAGTTAAAACTGAGAAGATGCAGGTAGAAGCTAAGGGTGGTGTTATGTTAATGCCAGCTAAACAAGCACAGGATGACGATGACTAAGCCATTAGGACAATGGAAACTACCACAACCGACTGACCTACAAGAAGACAATGAATGGGTTCCTATCCCACGTGTAGCAAGAACAATACCCTTTGGATATGAATTAGATCCAGAAGATGACGGAATACTCTTGCCAATTGATAACGAACTTGATATGCTTGTGAAAGCCAAGAAGTACTTAAAGCAGTACTCGTATCGTGAGGTTGCCAACTGGCTAACCCGAAACACTGGCAGAACCATATCTCACGTAGGATTAAAGAAACGGTTAGATAATGAGCGAAGAAGAAAAAACAAAGCTGGAAGCCTACGCAGATGGGCAGACTATGCGAAAAAGGCAGTCGCCAAAGCGGAAGAAATTGAACGCAACCGCATCGGGGCGAAAGCGCAAGACAACGACAACCAAGAAACAAACGCAGCCTGAACCAGCTA